>Ga0310330_100429_pt1 | contig 11894 bp, 11 predicted proteins | sample LakMicDCLTotalB5_FD_195544 | JGI IMG/M metagenome (GOLD analysis project Ga0310330, IMG submission 195544) | Enriched freshwater cyanobacterial communities from Lake Michigan, Michigan, United States - MI23.DCL.Total.B5 (v2) (version 2) | ecosystem: Environmental > Aquatic > Freshwater > Lake... | reverse complement strand
GATGCGGAACGCCGCATGGCCGGCTCGGGACCTCAGGTTCTGCAGGTGATCAAACCCCGGGGTTGATCAGTCTTGCTGTGGCCACCGGTTTAGAGGGGTCTGGATCAGGTTTTGATCTGGGGCGGCTCGAAATGGCAATGCTGCAGCGACAAAATCGCCAGCGGCGCAACTGAAATAAAATGCTTGGGGCCCAAAAACTAAAAGCGGGTGACCGGACTCGAACCGGCGACGTTCAGCTTGGGAAGCTGACATTCTACCACTGAATTACACCCGCAAAACTGGAATTGCTAGATCCAGACTGACACCAAAAGGTGTAGTTAACAAACTAGCAGAGTGGAGCGGGTCTGGGCTGAAGCCCTCTGGTCAAGGCCTCTGCTGAATGCCTCAGGTCCGCTCCCTGGGTGTTCTCTAGCCCGCGAGGGCGGCGGCGCAGGCGGCCACGCCGGCTCCCATGCCTCCCTTGTGCAGGCCCAGGTCCTGCAGGGTGGCCTCGATGGCGGCCACGGCTGTGAGCACGTCGCGGTCACACACAAAGCCCAGATGGCCGATACGGAACACCTTGCCCTTGAGGTGGTCCTGGCCGCCGGCCAGCAGGATGTCGAACTTCTCCTTCACGGCCTTGCGCATCGCCTCGGCGTCGATGCCCTCGGGGGCCACAGCGGTGATCGCCGGGCTGCCGCAGCCCTCGGCGGCATAAAGGGGGAGGCCGATGGCCTTCATGCCGGCCTGGGCGGCGGCGCGGTGGCGGCTGTGGCGGGCGAAGATTGCCTCTAGGCCCTCTTTCTGCATCATCTCCAGCGCCGCCTCCAGCGCGAAGTAGAGGTTGATCGCCGGGGTGAAGGGGTTGCTGTCGGCCTTGGCCGATTTCCGGTATTTCGCCAGATCCAGATAAAACTTCGGCAGGTCGGAGCGCTCAGCGGCGGCCCAGGCGCGATCGCTCATGGCTACGAAGGCCAGACCCGGCGGCATCATGTAGCCCTTCTGGGAACCGGAGCCGATCACATCGAGGCCCCAGGCATCCATCGGCACGCTGCAGGCACCCAGGCTGGTGACACAGTCAGCGATGGTGAGGGCGGTGCCGTGGGCCTTCACGTGTTTGGCGATCGTTTCCAGATCGTTGATCACCCCCGTGGAGGTTTCCGAGTGGGTGAGGATCACGGCCTTGATCGCCTTGGCGGTGTCGGCTTCCAGGGCAGCGCGGAAGGCCTCTGGATCGAGGGGTTGGCCCCATTCGGCCTTCACCACCTGCACATCCAGGCCATAGGCCTTGGCCACCTTCACCCAGCGCTCGCCGAACTTGCCGTTGTCGCCGCAGAGCACGGTGTCGCCCTTGCTCAGCACGTTGATGATCCCGGCTTCCATGGCGGCGGTGCCGCTGCCGGTGATCACCAGCACGTCGTTGTGGGTTTGATGCAGCCACTGCAGCTGCTCCGTGGTGCGCTTGACGATCTTCTGGAAGTCGGCGCTGCGGTGACCGATCGGGTGGCGGCCCATGGCCAGCAGGACGCTTTCCGGCACCGGGGTGGGGCCGGGGATCATCAGGGTGAGCTTGTCCTGCATGGATAGGGGGGTGCTGCGGCGGGCGGCGTCGAACCGCGTTATCGACCACCATAAAAAACAGAGTTCCCGGGACCCCTGGCCGTGTCGACCCAACCCCAGGACTCCAGCGGTGGTTACACCTTGCCGGTATGGCTTGCGGCGGCCGCCCGGGCGGCGCTGATCCACTTGCGTGGAGAGCCCAGCACCAGGACCCAGCCGCTCTGGTTGGATCCCACGACCGTTGGGGACGTTGTCCAACCCCAGCCGGTGCCTGTCCAGGCGGTGGCTCCCCTGGCGGACGGCTGGGTGCTGGCCATGGCCTGCTGCGATCCCGGACCAGAGGTGCTGGATCTCACCCGCGGCCTGCAGCTCTGGGTGCAGTTGCGCTGGGGAGAAGGTCCCGGTGATTGGTTGGACCTGCGGGCCGGCGAGGGGGTGGGGGTTTTGCAGGACAGCGGGAACCCCTGCCTCTCGGCCTATGCCCGCCAGCTGCTGGACATCAATCTGCGGCCCCTGGTGCCCCAGGGCCGGCGTCTGGAGCTGCAGGTGGTGATTCCCGAGGGACGGCGACTGGCGGAGCGCACCAGCAATGCCGCCTTCGGCGTGGTGGATGGGCTGGCCCTGATCGGCACCCAGGCTGCGGTGCAGCGGAGTGCCGGGCCCGATCCCCTGGCCCAATGCCTGGCTGAGCTGCGCGCACGCTGCAGCGCCCCGGCCTTCGGGGGGGATCTGGTGCTGGTGATCGGCGAGAACGGCCTCGACCTGGCTCCGCGGTTGGGCTTGCCGGCCGAGCTGTTGCTCAAGGCGGGCAACTGGTTGGGTCCCTTGCTGGTGGCGGCGGCCGAGGCGGGTGTGCGGCGTCTGCTGTTGTTTGGCTATCAGGGCAAGTTGATCAAGTTGGCGGGGGGGATCTTCCACACCCACCACCACCTGGCCGATGGACGGGCTGAGGTGCTCACGGCCCTGGCCGCCCTGGGGGGTCTGGATGGCGAAGCCCTGCAGGCTCTCCATGACGCCCCCACGGTCGAGATGGCCCTGGCGGAGCTGGCCCTGCGGGATGGGTCCCGGGCCCAGCAGTTGCGCCAGACCATCGCGGCGGCGGTGGAGCAGCGCAGCCGGCGCTACCTGGCCCGCTACGGCCAGGAGGCCATGGAGGTGGGAGCTGTGCTGTTTGACCGCTCTCGCCAGATCTGCGCCCAGGGCCCGGTGGGTCTGGAGTTGCTCACCGCCCTGCGGGACCCCTGCTAGGGGTGCCGCCTAGGGTGGTCCGAATGCCCCGGGTCCAGCGCTGTCGATGTCCCAAACCGCATCCCCTCCTGCCCAGTCGGCCCAGCTCGACGCCACCTCCCAGTCGTCGCGCCATCCCGCGATTGTCATCCTGGATTTCGGTTCTCAATATTCCGAGCTGATCGCCAGGCGGGTGCGGGAAACGGAGGTGTTCTCCCTGGTGATGGGTTACACCACGACGGCGGAGGAGCTGCGGGCGATTGCCCCGAAGGGAATCATCCTCAGCGGCGGACCCAGCTCTGTCTACGAGCCCGATGCACCGGTGTGTGATCCGGAGATCTGGTCTCTCGGCATTCCCGTGCTGGGGGTTTGCTACGGCATGCAGCTGATGGTGCAGCAGTTGGGCGGGTCGGTGGTGGCTGCGGGCCGAGCCGAATACGGCAAGGCGCCGCTGCATGTGGATGATCCGGTGGATCTGCTCACGAACGTCGAAGACGGTTCGACGATGTGGATGAGCCATGGCGATTCGGTGGAGCGGCTGCCTGATGGCTTCGTGCGCCTGGGTCACACCGACAACACGCCCGAGGCGGCAGTTGCCGATCACCAGCGCCGGCTGTACGGCGTGCAGTTCCATCCCGAAGTGGTGCACTCCACTGGTGGCATGGCGATGCTGCGCAACTTCGTGTACCACATTTGTGGTTGTGAGGCCGACTGGACCACCGCCGCCTTCATCGATGAGGCGGTTGACGATGTGCGCCGTCAGGTGGGTGACAAGCGGGTGCTGCTCGCCCTCTCCGGTGGCGTCGACTCGTCCACCCTCGCCTTCTTGCTGCACAAGGCAATCGGGGATCAGCTCACGTGCATGTTCATTGACCAGGGCTTCATGCGCAAAGGCGAGCCCGAGTTCCTGGTCGAGTTCTTCGACAAGCGCTTCCACATCAACGTGGAATACATCAATGCCCGGGAGCGCTTCATCAACAAGCTTGATGGCATCACCGATCCGGAGGAGAAACGCAAGCTGATTGGCACGGAGTTCATCCGGGTGTTCGAGGAGGAGAGCAAGCGCCTTGGCCCCTTCGACTACCTGGCCCAGGGCACCCTCTATCCCGACGTGATTGAAAGTGCCGGCACCAACATCGACCCCAAGACCGGCGAGCGGGTGGCGGTGAAGATCAAGAGCCACCACAACGTGGGCGGCTTGCCCAAGGACCTGCAGTTCAAGTTGGTGGAGCCCCTGCGCCGTCTGTTCAAGGACGAGGTGCGCAAGGTGGGCCGCTCCCTCGGCCTGCCCGAGGAGATCGTCGGCCGGCATCCCTTCCCGGGCCCGGGTCTGGCGATCCGCATTCTTGGGGAGGTGACCAGCGAGAAGCTCAACATCCTGCGCGATGCCGACCTGATCGTGCGCGAGGAGGTGAAGGAGGCCGGCCTCTACAACGAGATCTGGCAGGCCTTTGCGGTGCTGCTGCCGGTGCGCAGCGTCGGGGTGATGGGCGACAAGCGCACCTATGCCTTCCCGATCGTGCTGCGCTGTGTCTCGTCGGAGGACGGCATGACCGCCGACTGGTCGCGCCTCCCCTATGACCTGCTGGAAACAATGTCCAACCGCATCGTCAATGAGGTGAAGGGCGTGAACCGGGTGGTGCTCGACATCACGAGCAAGCCCCCCGGCACGATCGAGTGGGAGTAGCCCCGCCGGTCGACGTTCGGTACCATCGGCTCCCAGCCCAGCCGTCGTGACTGCCGCCTCCGCGCCCCCCAGCTCGACAACCTCCGATTCCGACATGCAGCGACGGCTGCAGCAGGACAGCATCCTGTTGGGCGGCAAGACCATCTACCTCAACCCCTTTCTCTACTGGCGCCGTTTCGACGCCAACACCGACCGCTGGCTGCGCGAGCCCGGTCAGTTGATGGAAGAGCAGATCGTCAGCAATAGGGCCCGCTTTTATCCCGAGGTCGATTGGGAGTTGCTCGATGACGCGGAGCGGGCCGCCAAGGATGGAGCCGTCGAGATGTTCCTCAAGAGCTTGGAGCTGATCAGCACCTTCAACCCTGAGCTCACGGCTGGCCAGCTGCTCGAGGTCGAGCGGAAGATGGCGGTCACCAAGAAAAAGTCGTTTGAGCGCTGGGTGGCCCGCTCCCTGCGGCGGCGTCAGCAGGAAGAGGAGAAGGCTCGTCGGCGCTTTGATCGGGAGCGCACCCTGCGGGCTTGGGGTGAGTGGCTCTCCCTGGATGTGACCCGCCAGGCGCTGGTGCCCTTGGCCTCCCTGCTGGTGATTGCGGTGGCGGGTGGCTGGTGGTGGGGCAGCCAGCAGAACTGCCGGCAGGTGATCGTCGATCCTGGGATTCAGCGGTTGGCGCCCTGAGCTTCGGGTGCCGGCGCGTCAGACTGGGGATCCAGCGCCAGGACCGCCGCCATGGCCACCGATCCCCTTGATGCCCTCCGGCTGGCCCTCATGCAGGACGTGCTGCCCGTGGGACTGGCGGTGGTGGAGCGGGCCCGCAAGGGCGGTGCCCAGGAGGTGATGGCAGCTTTTGATGGCCGCTCCGCCGATCCCCTCGGCACCTTGCGCCAGGAAGGGGAACCTGCTGCCAGCCAGGTGCGGCAGGGCCTGGATCGGGTCAGTCCCGGTCTGGGCAATCCCGTGATGAAGGTGGACGTGCACGAGATGGCCCACCCAGAAGCTGGCGATGTGCCTGGGGCCGATTCCCTGGACGCCCTTGCCTTGCAGCAGGGCCTTGCCCTGATTGCCGGTCGCCTGGAGCTGCTGGAGCAGCGGCTCGGGTGCGTCAACCCCACCGATGGGGGCGGCAACTGACCGTGGGGTTTCTCTCCGGGGCATCGCGCCACACCGGCATGGGCCGCCAGCCGGCGCTGCTGCTGGCGGTGGTGCTGGTGTTCTGTGGGGCCATGGTGGCCCGGCTGGCCTGGCTCCAGTTGCTGCATGGCGCTGAAAATCGGGCCCGGGCGGATGAAAACCGGATCCGGTTGATGCCCCGCAATCCCATCCGGGGCCGGCTGTTGGATCGCCATGGCCAGGTGCTGGCCACCAGTCGGCTCACGTACAACCTCTACATCCAGCCCCGGGAGGTCAGCGATGCCCAGTGGCCCGCCCTGCGCGCGCGACTCGTGGCGGTGATGGGTGTCCCCGCGTCCCAGCTGGAGGCGCGGCGGCGCAGCGGTGCCAATGCGGAGGGGTTTCGTATTGCCTTGGCCAGCGGCCTCAAGCCCGAGCAGGTCCTGCGTTTCCGTGAGCAGGCCTCGGGCCTGCCGGGGGCCGAGGTGGATGTGGACATCCTGCGCAGCTATCCCCATGGGCGGGTGGCAGCCCACGTGCTCGGCTACACCAGCGGCATCACCGAAGAGGAATACGCCCAGCTCGCAGCCAAGGGTTACCGGATCTTGGACCGGGTGGGCCGCAGTGGCGTGGAGAAGCAATACGAAGGTCACCTGCGGGGGGAATGGGGCGGCCAGCAGGTGGAGGTGAACGCGGCCGGCCAGGTGCAGCGGATCCTGGGCGAAAAACCCGCCAGGGCCGGCAAGGACCTCCGCCTCACCCTCGATCTGGCTCTGCAGCAGGCGGCGGAGCGGGCCCTCGATGGGGTGCGCAAGGGGGCGATCGTGGCGCTCGACCCCCAGACCGGAGCCATCCGGGCCCTGGCCAGTCGGCCCACCTTTGACCCCAACGTTTTTTCGCCCGCTCCCACTACGGGCCAGTGGTCAGCTCTCAACTCGCCGGATGCCCCCCTGCTGAACCGGGCCTTCCAGGGTTTTCCCCCCGCCAGCACCTTCAAGATCGTCACCACGGTGGCGGGCCTGGAATCCGGCCGCTACACCGCTGGCTCGAAGGTGAAGACGATGAATTCCTTCTGCTATGCCGGCCTCTGTTATGGCGACCATGGTGCCCATGGGGCGATCGGCTTCCCCTTGGCCCTGGCGGTGAGCAGCAACACCTTCTACTACCAGGTGGGGCTGAAGGTGGGCCCCGATGAGTTGTTTAAGGCCGCCCGGCGGATGGGCTATGGCCAGGTCACGGGCATTGAGTTGGTGGAGGAAGAGACGCCAGGTTTGCTGGGGGATCAGGCCTGGAAACAAGAGGTGCTGGGGGAGGCCTGGACGCCTGTGGACACGATCACCTCAGCGATTGGGCAGGGGGCTTTGCAGGTGACGCCGATCCAGATGGCTCGGCTCTATGCCGCGGTGGCTAACGGCGGCTGGCTGGTGACGCCCCACCTGGTGGAGCGCCCCACCGAACGGACCTGGATCGGTCTCAAGCCGGCCACTCTGCAGGTGTTGCGCGATGGTCTGCGCCAGGTGGTGACCAACGGCACCGCCACGATCCTCAACGATCCCAGCCTGCCGCCGGTGGCGGGCAAAACCGGCACCGGAGAGGATCCACCCCGCCCCGATCACGCCTGGTTTGGCGGCTATGCGCCTGCCGGCAAACCCACGCTGGTGATCATTGCGTTTGGCGAAAATTCCGGGGGGTATGGAGGCACCGTTGCCGCTCCCATGGTCAAAGCGCTGATGACCACTTGGTTTCGCGGCAGTCTCCCCGGACCATCGCCCCGATCCTGAGCCGGCGCAGGTCGCTCCTGGTTCAGGCGACCAGTTGCAGTTCGGGATGGTCCAGTAGACGGCGGTAGTAACCCCGCAGCTGGTCGGTGGCCCCGGCCCATCCCCAGCGCTCGGCTTCCTCGCGGGCGTTGCGGCGGAGCTGGGACCGTTGGCTGGCATCGCCAAGCAGCCGTTCCACCGCGGCGGCCAGGCTGCCCTCCTGGTTTGGTTCGTAGAGGCAGCCGTTCACCCCATCGCTGACGATGTCGGGGATGCCGCCGCGGTTGGCCCCCACCACGGGACAGCCTGCTGCCATGGCTTCGAGCAGCACCAGGCCCAGGGTTTCGGTGCTGGAGGGGAACAGGAAGGCGTCGCCACTGGCGTAGGCGGCTGCCAGCTCTTCACCGGCTAGGTAGCCGACGAAGTGGGTGGGGGTGCCGGCGAAGATCTTCTCCAGTTGCTGGCGGTAGGGCCCATCCCCCACCAGGGCCAGCCGGGCGGCGGGCATGGCCTCGAGCACGGGGCGGATCCGTTCGATCTGTTTCTCGGCCGAGAGGCGGCCGATGTAGAGCAGCAGTTTGCCGGTGTCGCTCTGGCCATTGAGGAGTCGTGCCCGCATGGCATCGGAGCGCAGTGTCGGCTGGAACAGGTCGGTGTCGACGCCGCGCTGCCAGAGGTCGGTGTGCTGGATGCCTTTCTCGCTCAGCTCCTGCACCATCGCCGTGGAGGTGCAGAGATTCAACCGGGCCTGGTTGTGGGCCGCCTTGAGCAGCTCCCACAGCAGGGGCTCCAGCATGCCCATGCCGTAGTGCTCCAGGTATTTGGGCAGGTGGGTGTGGTAGCTGGCCACCAGGGGGTAGGCCTTGGTCTTGGCCAGCCAGATCCCGCCGAGACCCAGCACCGCCGGGTTCACCACGTGCACCAGGTCAGGCTGGAACCGATCCAGTGCTTCGGCTACGGCCGGCCGCGGTAGGGCCAGTTTCAGCTCGGGGTAGAGGGGCAGCGGCATGGCCGGCACCCCCACCACCTGAGCCCCCATGTAGGTGTCGGGGGCACCCTCCGGGCAGAAGATCAGCACGTCATCGCCGGCGGCCACCAGGTGCTGCACCGTCTTGGTGAGCCGGGTGACGATTCCATCAACCTTGGGAAGGAAGGTTTCGGTGAAAAAGGCGATCTTCAAGGGTGATCTGGGGCGCCTCAGGCCGTCTGAATGGCCTGGGCCTGGGTGCGGGTCCAAGCCGACACACAGGGGATGCGGCTGCGGTCGCAGCGATCGGCCCAGCGGCGGGCCACATCCACCACTTCCGCCAACAGGCCGTCATCGAGGGTGGTGGGATTCAGGCCCAGCTCGATGAAGCAGCGGTTGTCCACGATCAGGTCGTTTTCGACGGCCTCGTTGCGGGGGTTGGGCAGGTAGTTGATCTCGGCGCCGGTGAGGCCGGCCACCTTGCGGGCCAACTCGCCCACCTGGTGGCTCTCGGTCATCTGGTTGAAGATCTTCACCCGCTCGCCCCGCTCCGGGGGGTTCTCCAGCGCGAGTTGCACGCACTTCACCGAGTCGCGGATGTGGATGAAGGCGCGGGTTTGGCCGCCGGTGCCATGCACTGTGAGCGGGTAGCCGATGGCCGCCTGCATCAGGAAGCGGTTGAGCACGGTCCCGTAGTCCCCGTCATAGTCGAAGCGGTTGGTGAGCCTGGGATCGCGCTCGGTGGCTTCGGTGTTGGTGCCCCAGACGATGCCCTGGTGCAGGTCGGTGATGCGGACCTGGTCGTTCTTGTTGTAGTAGAGGAACAGCAGCTGATCCAGCGTCTTGGTCATGTGGTAGACGCTGCCCGGACTCGCTGGGTGCAGGATTTCCTCTTCGAAGCGCGAGCCGTCAGGCTGGGGCACCTCCACCTTGAGGTAGCCCTCCGGGATGGTGGCGCCGCGGTGGGAGCCGTAGCCGTACACACCCATCGTGCCGAGGTGGACGATGTGGATGTCGAGGCCGCTCTCCACGATGGCGGCCAGCAGGTTGTGGGTGCCATTGACGTTGTTGTCAACGGTGTACCGCTTGGTGGCGCTGCTCTTCATCGAGTAGGGGGCGGCCCGCTGCTCGGCGAAGTGGACCACCGCGTCGGGGCGTTCGGCGACCAGGAGGTCGACCAATCGCTGGTACTCGTGGGCCAGGTCGAGGTGCACGAACCGCATCGGCTTGCCACCCACCTGCTCCCAGGCCCTGAGGCGGTCGCCCATGGTGGCGATCGGGGTGAGTGACTCCACCTCCAGATCGATGTCGATCTTGCGACGGCTGAGGTTGTCGAGGATCACCACCTCGTGGCCAGCGTCGGCCAGGTTCACCGCACAGGGCCAACCGCAGAAGCCGTCGCCGCCGAGAACGAAGACCTTCATCGCAATCCCCATTCCGACCTCATTCCGTGAACCCAACTCCAGCAGGACGAGCGGGTGCTCCGCCTCGCAAGCTACTACAGGTGTTCGGCTTGGGGCTCAGCTGATCCAGGTAGCCACCAGCACCAGGACGCCTACCAGCACGGCGCCGCCGATCAGCAGCAGGCGGGAGCTGGAGGCGCTGGCTTCAGCCTGATCCATCACCACCATGCGGGGTTCGCGGGCGAAGGCGTTGAGCCTGCCGCCGTCTTCTTCGGTGACTTGCATGGGAGAAGGAGCGCAAGGACGATCAACCTATGGATGCTCTCCCGGGCTGCCCAGGCCCTGGCATGGATCGTCACAGAGCGCTTGGCCCGTGGTGGAGGGCCTCAGCTGCCCACCCGTCCGGAGTTGGGGGAACTGGCGCTCGCCTGTCCCCTCACGGGTAACCGGCCGGCGTGGAAGGCGCTCCGACCGGCTTCGGTCGCCAGGGCCATGGCCCGCGCCATGGTCGGGGGATGGCCTGCCAGGGCGATGGCGCTGTTGATCAGCAGGGCGTCAGCTCCCATCTCCATGGCCTGGGCGGCCTCGCTGGGGACGCCGATGCCCGCATCCACCACCACGGGGACGGAGGCGTTTTCGATGATCAGGGCGATGTTGGCGGCATTGCGGATGCCCTGCCCCGAGCCGATCGGTGAGCCCAGCGGCATGACCGTGGCACAGCCCACCTCCTCGAGTCGTTGGGCCAGCAGCGGATCGGCGTTGATGTAGGGCAGCACCGTGAACCCCTCTTTCACCAGCTGCTCGGCCGCTTCCAGGGTGCCGAACGGATCGGGCAACAGGTGTTTCGTGTCCGGGATCACCTCCAGCTTCACGAAGGTGTTGTCCTCCTGGCCGGCCAACTTGGCCAGCTCCCGCCCCAGGCGGGCCACCCGGATGGCCTCCTCGGCGGTGGCGCAGCCGGCCGTGTTGGGCAGCATCCAGATGCGTGTCCAGTCGATCGCCTCCATCAGCCCCTCGTGGCCGGTGGCCAGGCTCTGCACGCGTCTCACCGCCACCGTGACGATCTCGCAGCCACTGGCTGCGAGGCTGGCCTGCATCGACGCCAGGCTTGGGTATTTGCCCGTGCCGGTCATCAACCGGCTGCGAAAACGGCGCCCACCGATCACCAGCGGGTCCTGGAGCGGAGCTGGTGGATCCTGGTGCGGGTCAGTGTTCGGATCAGTTTTCGGATCAGCGTTCGGATCGCTGGGGGAGGCTGTGGTGACCACGGAACAGGGCCAGATCTCGGCAACGGTCCTAGCGTCCCATCAGTTGGATCCCTTCTGTCGTGTCCGTCGCTGTTCGGGCTGCCGTGCCCCTGGCTCTTGTGCCTCTGGCCGTTCTACCGCTGCTTGTGGTGCAGCAGCTGCAGTCCCCGGCGAGGGCGGCCACCCCCCTGGCCAGCGAGGCCTTCGTGCCCTATGTGGCCCCGGCCTCCGCCAGCGTCGGTCGGGAGTCCCTCAGTGGACTGGGAGGGGCCGAAACCTTCGATCCCATCGCCCGTGCCCAGCTGCTGGCCAGGGATATGCCGCTCACTTGGAGCGGGTTGTATCAGTCTTTCGATAATTCCCAGACCGTCAACGCCGAGCTGCGGTTGGCTTCGGTTCGGCCGATGGGGCAGATGATCGACCTGCGGGGTGAGCTCACGGTGGGCGGAGTCAGCACTCCCGTGCAGGGCAATCTCAATGCTGAGTCGGACCAGCTGGATCTACTGATGCTCTGTCAGTGCGAGATTGCAGGTTTGGAGCTGGGCGGGATGTTCACCGGTCTGCAGGGACTGCAGTTGTCCGGCTGGCAAGCTCCCCGACTCACCAGTCGAGGTGGTCGCCTCGATCTGCGGCCCGCCAGCAGCCGCAATGCCTCTGGCTCGGGTGCCAGCGGCTCGGGCTCTCCAGTCCGTGGACTCTGGTGAGCTGCAGCGTGAAGGGCCTGAACGTGAGGTTCAGGCCCCCTTGTTGTTGCCGACCTTGCGCTCCAGAAGCTTCAGCCGTTTACGCGCCGTCTTGTTGGTGGAATCCAGGGCAATGACCCGTTCGTAGGTCTCGCGCGCTTCCTCCAATTTGAGCTGTTTCTCGAGGGCGTAGGCCAGGTTGTTGAGGGCCACTGGATAGGCCGGTTTGGCCTCAAGCGCCAGTTTGTAGTGGCGCATGGCGCCTTTGTAATT
>Ga0310330_100426_pt1 | contig 11915 bp, 11 predicted proteins | sample LakMicDCLTotalB5_FD_195544 | JGI IMG/M metagenome (GOLD analysis project Ga0310330, IMG submission 195544) | Enriched freshwater cyanobacterial communities from Lake Michigan, Michigan, United States - MI23.DCL.Total.B5 (v2) (version 2) | ecosystem: Environmental > Aquatic > Freshwater > Lake... | reverse complement strand
TGGCATTCTCCCGCTTCGGCACCCCTTCGCCCTCCCCCGGCGGGAGTTGTCTCGATGCGCTGGCTCAGCAACATCCGCCTGCCCGGGGGCGGCCCCCAGCTCTGGCGGATCGGCCTCGATGGCCAGAACCAAATTGCCGCCGTGCAAGCCCTGGCCCCCGGCAGCGCCGCGGCCGGAGCCGACTGGCAGGGGGACTGGCTCAGCCCCGGCGGGGTGGACCTGCAGATCAATGGCGGCCTGGGCCTGGCCTTCCCGGAACTGTCCGACGCCGACCTACCCGAGCTGGAGACCCTGTTGGAGCTGCTCTGGCGCGATGGCGTTGAAGCGATCTGCCCCACCCTGGTGACCTGCGCCGTGGCGCCCCTGCGCCAGGCCCTGGCCGTGCTGCGGGCCGCCCGGCAGCGGCACCGCAGCGGCCGCTGCCGCCTGCTGGGCGCCCACCTGGAGGGTCCGTTCCTGGCCCACGCCCGCCGCGGCGCCCATCCCGCCCTCCATCTCTGTGCGCCCAGCCGCCCGGCCCTGCTGGAGCGGATCGGCGGGTTTGAAGAGGAGATCGCCCTGGTCACCCTGGCCCCGGAACTGGAGGGAGCCGGCGAGGTGATCGGGGCCCTCCTGGAGCTGGGGGTTGTGGTGAGCCTCGGCCACAGCGAGGCCAATGAGGCCGAGGCCAGCGCCGCCTATGGCGCCGGCGTGTCGATGCTCACCCACAGCCTCAACGCCATGGCCGGCCTGCACCACCGGGCCCCTGGGCCCGTGGCGGCGGCCCTGTTGGGGGGCGGGGTGCACCTGGGCCTGATCGCCGATGGCGTCCATGTGGCGCCATCGATGGCGGTGTTGCTGCAACGGCTGGCGGGTGACCAGCTGGTGCTGGTGAGTGATGCCCTGGCCCCCTACGGCCTGGCCGATGGCCGCCACCGTTGGGATGAGCGGGAGCTGCTGGTGGAACAGGGCACCTGCCGCCTCCCGGACGGCACCCTGGCGGGGGTGACCCTGCCCCTTCTGGAGGGGGTGCGGCGCCTGGTCCGCTGGGGCGGCGAGGTGGAAGCCACGATCGCCGCCGCCACGGTGAGCCCCCGGCGGGTCTTGGGCGACGACCGGCCGATCGAAAGCCTGCTCGTGGGCCTGCCCCTCGCCGAGACCCTGCGCTGGAGTGGGGCGGCCCCTGCCCTGGCCTGGCAGCGGAGCGGGCCCAGCAGCCAACCTGCCTAGGATCCCGGCCAACGTTGTCGCACCAGCCGTTTCCGATGGCCCCCGAGCAGCTCCTGGACAACACGTCCCAGACCGACGCAGGCGCTACTGCAAACGCCCCAACTCCATCGGCCAAGGACAGCGAGAAGTCTGTGGTGGAGGCCTATTTCAATAGCACCGGCTTTGATCGCTGGAATCGCATCTACAGCGACAGCGAAGACGTCAACAAGGTTCAGCGCAACATCCGCATCGGCCACCAGAAAACGGTGGACCAGGTGCTGGCCTGGCTGCAAGAAGAGGGCAACCTGGCCGAGCGCAGTTTCTGTGATGCCGGCTGCGGCGTCGGCAGCCTCAGCCTGCCCCTGGCGGCCCTGGGGGCCGGCAGCATCCAGGCCAGCGACCTCTCCGAGGCGATGGTCAACGAGGCCAGCCGCCGGGCGACTGAGCAGGGCATCGATCCGGCCCGCCTGCAGTTCAGTGCCTCCGATCTGGAGAGCCTGGAGGGCCGCTACGACACCGTGATCTGCCTGGATGTGTTCATCCACTACCCCCAGGAACCGGCCGAACAGATGGTGGAACATCTGGCCTCCTTGGCCGAACGCCGCCTGCTGGTGAGTTTTGCCCCCTACACGCCGCTGCTGGCGGTGCTCAAGCGCATCGGCGAACTGTTCCCCGGCCCCAGCAAGACCACCCGGGCCTACACCCTGCGCGAAAGCGGCATCGTGGCGGCGGCGGAACGCAGGGGCTTCCGCCTGGTGCGCCGCAGCCTCAACCAGGCCCCCTTCTATTTCTCCCGTCTGATTGAGTTCGAGCGGGCCTAATCCGGTCTGGCCCCCTTTGGGGAGTCCCCAAGCCGGTCCTAGGGCCAGGCCCAAACTCCCTAGGGTCGCGCCCATGGAGGGGTTGCAGGTCGTTTGGTTTAAGCGGGATCTGCGGCTGGTCGACCACCAGCCGCTGCTCCACGCCTGTCGCCGCGGACCGGTGCTGCCCCTGGTGGTGGTGGAGCCTGAACTGTGGCAGCAGGCCGATGCCTCGGCTCGCCAGTGGGCCTTCTGCGCCGAGAGCCTGGAGGATTTACGCCAGGGGCTGGCGCGGCTAGGCCAGCCCCTGATCGTGCGCACGGGGTCTGTGGAGGCCGTGCTGGAGCGGGCCCGCCGCCAGTTCGGCATCGCCGGCCTCTGGAGCCATGAGGAAACCGGCAACGGCTGGACCTATGCCCGCGACCGGCGGGTGGCCGCCTGGGCCCAACGCCATGGCATCACCTGGATCGAGCTGCCCCAGTTCGGCGTGATCCGCCGCCTCAAGAGCCGCAACGGCTGGGCCCGCCGCTGGGAAGGGCGCATGGCCGAAGCAATCAGCCCACCGCCAGAGGCCTTATCGCCACTTGGGGGCATCGAGCCCGGCGCCATCCCCAGCGCCCAGGATCTAGGTCTGGCTGGCGACCCCTGCCCCGGCCGCCAGCCGGGGGGGCGCCAAGCCGGTTTAGCCCTGCTGGAGAGCTTTCTGGCCCAGCGGGGCGCCCGCTACCACCGGGAGCTCTCCAGCCCAGGCACCGCCTTTGCCAGTTGCTCGCGCCTCTCGCCCCACCTGAGCTGGGGCACCCTGTCGATGCGGGAGATCGTGCAGCGCGGCCGCAGCCGCCTGGCGGCACTGAAGGACCTGCCCGCCCCGCAACGGGGCGACTGGCCCCGGGCCCTGCGGGGCTTTGACGAGCGGCTGCACTGGCACTGCCACTTCATCCAGAAGCTGGAAAGCCAGCCGGATCTGGAGTTCAAGGAGCTGCACCCGCTCACCGCCGGCCTGCGGGCCAGCGCGCCGGAGCGGCTGGCCGCCTGGGCCGCGGGGCGCACCGGCCTGCCGTTCGTGGATGCCTGCATGCGGGCCCTGATCGCCACGGGCTGGATCAACTTCCGCATGCGGGCGATGTTGATGTCGGTGGCGAGCTACCAGCTGTGGCTGCCCTGGCGCGACAGCGGCCTGGTGCTGGCGCGCCTGTTCGTGGACTACGAGCCGGGCATCCACTGGAGCCAGTGCCAGATGCAATCCGGCACCACGGGCATCAACACGATCCGGATCTACAACCCGATCAAGCAGGGCCAGGACCATGACCCCCAGGGGCAATTCCTACGCCAGTGGCTGCCGGAACTGGCGCGGGTGCCCGTGGTGCACCTCCATGAACCCTGGACGATGCCGCTCTCGACCCAAACCAGCGCTGGCTGTGTGCTCGGGGTCGACTACCCCCTGCCGCTGGTGGAGCCGGCCGCCGCGGCCCGGGACGCGAAGCAGCGGATCTGGGACCGGCGCCAGGAGCCCGGGTTCCGGGAGCTGGCCGCCACGGTCCTGCAAACCCATGGCTCGCGCCGCTCCGGCGGGACCAGGAGCCGCTCAGCTTCTAGGGGTGGGCGGCGGCGCAGTTCCACCCCTAAAGATGACGCCACCAGGCCGCTGCAACTGGGGCTGGATCTGGACCTGGTCTGAGATGGCCGAGAAGGCCCGGTGGATTCGGAGCAGCACCCTGCCGAGCAGGTCGTCATCGTTTACGGGCAACCACAACCATGCTTTTCCAGAGGTACGGCACCCTGCCAACGCCATGGAATTGGCTGACATGGAAGCCGTTCTCGGTCAGCAATGTTGTCAATGTCTTTCTGCTCCAGAACTTAATGTGCCCGCCACACCACAACGCCGTTAGGTGAGCGTCCCAAGCATTAAAAATGGAGAGCACTAAATTTTTCAAAAAGCCATGGTACGGGGTTGAAATAACCAGCAGCCCCCCTGGCCCAAGGACCGCACTCGCATAGGCAGGCAGGCGATGGGGGGGAGTACAGATGCTCCACGACCTCAGTTGAAACAACCGCGTCAAATAGTCCTTCACGCAGAAGCGTTGCATCCGGTCCGTCATCGATATTGCCCTGATAAAATCCAATCCCTGGGAAGCTAGTTCTCGCAGCTTCAATTCCGCCCCTGTCAGCCTCAACACCTACAACCTGATATCCCGATGAGCGCAGGGACGCGCACAAGACCCCGTTACCGCTACCCAGGCCTAGGACCCGCCTAGCACCAGCTTTGTCGAGAACAGTAAGGATGCAAGGCTCTAGATAGGCGAATGTATGTGGCGGCTGGCCATTACTCCAGCCATACTCGCTGGGCTTACTGACGGCCATTGCAAGCATCCCCCAAAGTTCATGATATAAAACAAGCACAATTAATAACGAAACGACGATGACAACCCGACGATGCAGCTTAATTGCCGCACCAAAGCTCGAATAGCCTGGCGTGAGCCGGCCATATAGACGCATTACTTCTGCATAACGAATCAGTCGCAGCCGTAGCAATACCACCAGCGAAACGACCTAACTCCACCTCATCAGCTATTGATCCAGGCTAAATTCAGCCCAACCAGGGATCCAGGAAACTCAACGGCCGGGCCATGGTGGCCGAAAAACCGAGGATGCCCTGGTCAATGTGGCTGTAGAGCAGGGAGTCGTCGGCCTCGAGCAGGAACGTGCCGCCCCGCTGGGTGAGAAAGTCGTCGCGGGGCACATAGGTGCGCCAATGGCCGAGCACTTCGGCCATGTTCTGCAGGCGCACCGTGGCTAGCTCGAAGGGCCGCAGGAAACCCGAACCACCCGCCCGGGCGAAGAAGGAGCCCTGGATCGGCGGTAGGGGGCCAGCCTGGATCGTCTCGTCGTCGGCGATGCGCTGGGGGGCACTGCGATCGCCGGTGTAGCCGCGCAGCACCTCCGCCAGGGTGCCGGGGGAGCCGATGCCGGCACACATCAGCAATAGATTCGGCCAGGGTCCGCCCACTTGGCGCAGGCCGCCATACAACCCCAGGGCCTGGTGCAGCTGGGGCTCGGGATCCACCAGCAGCCGCTCCTTGGGGAAACCCGTGAAGGCACAGAAGCGCTCGAGGCTCTCCTGATTGCCAATGCCGATCGCCAGCAGGGCGATGCCCGCAGCCTCCAGCTGGGGCAGGGCGCTGGCCAGGGCCTGGGCGTATTCGAGGCTGTCGAAATCACCCAGCTGGGGGAGCAGCACCACCAGCCGGCGCCGGCCCGGGCCCATGCCCTCCACCGCAGCGAGTCGCTCCAGCAAGGCCGGCGGGGCCAGGGCCGCCCCAGCCGCGGGCGAGCCTTTGGGGCCATCGCTGTCAGCAACAGCGTTCTCAGCGAAATCCTGGTCAGCAGAATCCCTGTCGGTGGGGGCGGGCACGGGCAAGGCGGAGCTCAAGGCGCCACCAGGGTGGCGCGGCTGAGGAAGGCATCGGCGGCGGCGGTCAAGGCCTGGTGGCGGGCGGGCTCAATCCGATCCAGCAGATGCACCATCATCGAGAGGCGCGGATTGGCCTGAAAAAAGGCGCGGTGGCGCTCGATGAAGCGCCAGTAGAGCCCATCCCAGGTTTCACACCAGGGCCCCCGTTTGTAGTCCCCCATCTTGAGGATGTAATTGGAGCCACAGATGTAGGGCTTGGTGGCAAAAATACCGCCATCACTCATCTGGCCCATGCCATAGACATTCGGGCCCATCACCCATTCATAGGAATCGAGGTAACGCTCCATGAACCAGCGATGCACCTCGCCTGGGTGGATCTCACAGAGCAACATCAGGCTGCTGATCACCATCAGGCGCTCAATGTGGTGGTTGTAGCCGAGGCGGTTCACCCGCCGGATTGCCTGATCTAGGGGCGGTAGGCCGGTGCTGCCGTCGTCCCAGCAGGGGGCCAGCCGGCGCTGGTGGTTCCAAAAGTTGGCGCTGGCCTGGCGCTCGCCGTGGACCCGATCGATGCCGCGCACAAACTCGCGCCAGCCGATCACCTGGCGTAGGAACCCCTCCAGCGACGCGATCGGCACTGGCTCGGCGCTGGCCTGGCGGCTGTGGGCATGGGCCAGGCAGGCCTCGATCACGGCGGCGGGCGTCAGCAGGCCCGTGTTGAGCAGGGGCGAGAGCAGGGAATGGTGCAGGGTGTCGTGGCTTTGGCTGAGGGCGTCTTCGTAGGGGCCGAAACCCGCCAGCCGCTCCTCCAAAAAGCTCTCCAACCAGGCCTGGGCCTGGGGGTGGTCGTAGGGAATCCAGAGGGGCCCCAATTCGCCTGGGTGGCTGGCGAAGTGGCGGCCGATCAGGGCGCGCACCGCCGGCTCATGGGGGCTGGCGGGCACCGGCGGCAGGGGCGGCTCCAAGTAGCCCTTGGGCAGGCGGCGCCGGTTCTCGGCATCAAAACTCCAGCGGCCACCCGTGGGGGTGCCATCGGCCTCCAGCAAGAGGCCGAGCCGGCGGCGCTGGCGCTCGTAGAAGCTCTTCATCAGCGGCCGGCGCCGCCCCTCAAACCAGGTTCGGCTCTCGGCAACCGATTCCAGGAAGGCGGGCGACGGCAGCACCGTTAACGCCACCGCCTGCTCCTGGCAGAAGCGCTCGAGGCGGGCCCCAAAGCGGCGATCGGCAACCTCCGCCACCCGCAACTGCCTCTGTCCCGCCAGCTCGGAAGCCAGCCGCTGCCAGAAGGAGCAGCCAACGGAATCGGGCAGCTCGAAGTAGCGCACCGCCACGCCGCGCTCCACCAGGGCATCGCGGAAGCTGCGCATGGCCACGAAGGTGTGCAGCAGCCGCAGCTGGTGGTAGCGGTAGGCGGAGGCCACGGCCAGGTCCTCCACCATCACTACGACATCGCCGGCCGCCAGCTGCAGGGGCGAGGGGCTGAACCAGTCCTGGTGCAGCTGGTCGCCCAGGATCAGGGTGGTGGTCATGGGGAGGGGCTCATGGGCTCAGGACCAGCGCTGGCGATGGGTTTGCTCGGGGTCGTAAAGACCAACCTGGCGCTCGAGGTCGAAACGGCGGGGCGAGCCGCCGAAGCTGCGGGGGTCGGAGCCCACCCCGGCCAGGTAGGCCCAGTTGCCCGTGTTCAGGGCCGGCTCAGCATCAATCAACCACCACTCAAAGAAGCGGGCGCCCCAGATCCAGGGAAGCTGCAGGCTGTTGATGAAGTGGGAGGCCACCCACTGGCGTCCCCGGTTGGAGAGGTAGCCCGTGGCGAGGAGCTCGCGCAGCTGGGCATCGATCAGGGGATGGCCGCCCTCGGCGCGGCACCAACGGGCAAACAGCTCCCGGTTCTCGACCCAGGCCGGCTGGCGGTTCTGGAGTCCGCTGGCGCGATGGAAGGCGGCGCCGTGGCGCTGCTCCGACCAGAGGAAGAACTCGCGCCAGAGCAGCTCCTGCTTCAGCCACTCGGAGCCCTCGTCGGCGCCATGGAGGGCCTGATAGCGCAGGATCTCCTGCCAGATCCGCCGTACCGAGAGGGACCCCAGGGCCAAAAAGGGCGAGAGCTTGGAGGAGAACTCCGTGCCCACCAGGCCGTTGCGGCGGGCCTTGTAGTGGCGCAGACCATCGGAGCCGAAACAAAAATGCTGGAGCCGGGCCAGGGCCGTGGGCCCATCGCCCCGGAAGGGGAAGGCGCTGCGGGGGTCGCTTTGGGGATCCAAGGAAGGCTCTCCCAGGCCATCGCCGAGAGGCACCTCCAGGGCATCGGCGCCCTCGGCGGCCCCAAGGAACGGACCTAGATCGGCTGCCGGATCCGGATCAACGGGCCGCAGCCACTCCTGGGGCCAGGCCTCGGGCCAGGCCGCCGGCGTCCAGCCCAGGCCAGTGAGATCGGGCGGGGGCAGGGGGGCTTCGGGCGGGCGCTCCAGGCTGCGGCGAAAGTCGCTGAACACTAAGGGGAAACCCTCAGGGGCGATGGGCCAGTCGCCAAAGAGCCGGGTTTGCTGGGTCTGGAGCAGCCGATCTGGGCGCAGCAGGGGGCGAAGCTCGGCCAGGGCGGCGGTGGTGGTCTGTTGGGGGAAGGCCAGCAGGGGAATGCCCAAGGCCGCCAGGCGCGAGCGCAAGGACGCCAGGGCCTGGGCCTCGATGCGGCGCTGGTGGGGGCCGCGCAGGCGCTGGTCCTCGGGCCGCGTCGCCAGCACGATCAAACGGCTGCCTGGGTGACGGCGGGCCAGGGCCACCGCGTCGTGCAGGGCGGGCTGGTCATCCAGGCGCAGCTGCCCCTCTAGGCAGAAGACGATGGTGAAACCGGCTGCCGCGGCAGATTCGTAGCCCGAGGGGGCCCCGGCAGGCCCAGAGATGGGGGGGCTTGGGGTTAGCAATTCCTTCATCCGCCCCAAACCCGCCACCACACTTAACGTTTCGTCACACTAGGCTGACAGAAAGCACGAGTGAGCCGTGGAAAACATCTTGGTTGGCGTTTATCTGATCTGCTTCGCCGTGATCGGTGGTGGAGCCTTTGCCCTGATGACCCAAACCCTGCGCCGAGCCGCGCCAGCCCAAGCACCTAGGCCCCAAGGCAGCCGCCGGGCCCGCCATCCCGAGGCACCCGAGCCCGGCGAAGAAGTGCTCTACGTCGATCTCAGCCGCGAGCGGCTTGAAGCCATCTACCAACAGGCCTCCTAAGCCAAGCAAAGCCCAAGCAAGATCCCCAGGGATCTCCAATCAACACGGGCCAAACGTCCATCCAATCAGTCAAATAAAAGCCATTTAATTAAGCTTATTGGTGCTTAATTAAATGGCTTTTAATGCAACAGAATCATCAAGACAGCCTGCCACAGGAGATGGCAGCCCGTCCTTAATATCCAGCAAATTGGCGCTAGCCCGTCAAGCTGCCTCGGACGCTTGCTACGCGTCCGACACCCCCATTGGGGCACCGTAAAAGTGACTTCCTTTGGCTAGAAAACCAGCAAAAAGCCCGAACAGCACTGCTGCCCGGGCCCATTGATCAGCTTCTAAAATTCAGAAATCAGCCGAGGCCGATCTGGGACAAGATGCCTTGGCCGGTGAGCAGCTCGGTGCCGAGGCCGATCACAAAGCCGAGCATGGCCAGGCGGCCATTCCAGGTCTCAGCGAAGGCAACAAAACCGAAGCGGGAAGCGGGAGCAGCCATGGGAGCGATTCAACTGGGTTGATTGTAACAGGTTGTAAAGCCCCCTAGGCCTAGGCCGGGCGGCGGTGACGACGGCGACCCAGGGGCTCGATCCAGCCATCCCGCACGGCGGCGTGGTGGAGCTTGGTGGGCGAAAGGCGGCAGCCCAGCTGGATGGCGCCCTGGTCGAGCAGGCGGCCGAGGCGCAGGGCCGTGGCCTCCTCCAAGCGCGAAAAGCGGTCCTGCTGGGCCGTGAGCCAGGAGAGCTCCGACGGGCTGATCACCCCGCTGGAAAGGCTGGCAAGAAACAACTGACCGACCGTCATGGCTTTTGTAACGGATTGCTAAGAGTCTGTCTCATCTGGCGGCCGGCTGCGGACTGGGCCCGGACGCTCTGGCCCGAATGCGCTGTCCTGGCAGGGGCTGGGCCGAAACAGGGCTTGGCCTGGCAAGCACGAGCGGGGGCTGCTTGGGATGATGACTAGAGCGCCAGGGCCAGCCCCCGCCAAGCCCCTAGCCCGAGAGACCCGTGACGATCGGCCCCATGCCAGCCCAAGCGAATGGGGTCGATTCGCCCCCGACGACCAGCTTCGCGGAGTTTGCCAAGCGGGCCGACTATTCGCTGCTGGAGTCGCTCCAGGCGGATCCCCAGGCCACCGCCGATGGCAACGATCACCGGCCCCGCCAGGTGTTCTCCGGCCATTACGTGCCGGTCACACCCACAGCGATTCCAGCGCCGGAGTACGTCGCCCACAGCCAAACCCTGTTCCACGAGCTGGGCCTCAGCGATGGGCTGGCCCAGGACGACCAGTTCCGCCGCCTCTTCTCCGGCGACATCAGCGTGGCGCGGGAGCCGATGCGGCCCTGGGGCTGGGCAACCGGCTACGCCCTCTCGATCTACGGCACGGAATACATCCAGCAATGTCCGTTTGGAACTGGCAATGGCTATGGCGATGGCCGGGCCATTTCCGTGTTCGAAGGCCTGTTCAACGGCAACCGCTGGGAGATGCAACTCAAGGGCGGTGGCCCCACGCCCTACTGCCGCGGCGCCGATGGTCGCGCCGTGCTGCGCTCCAGCGTGCGCGAGTTTCTGGCCCAGGAGTTCATGCACGCCCTAGGGGTTCCCACCTCCAGGTCCCTCACGCTTTACATGTCGCGCAGCGAAACCGTGCGCCGGCCCTGGTATTCGCCGAATTCCAGGTCGTTTGATCCCGACATTCTGGTGGATAACCCGGCGGCGATCACCACCCGGGTGGCGCCCTCGTTTCTGCGGGTCGGCCAGCTGGAGCTGTTTGCCCGTCGCGCCCGCAGCGAGGCCCATCCGGGTGCGCTGAACGAGCTGCAGATGATCGTGCACCACCTGATCGAGCGCAACTACCGCCCGGAGATTGATCCGGGCCTTCCCTTCCACGAGCAAGTGGTTGAGCTGGCCCGTTTGTTTCGCCAACGGCTCACCGCCCTGGTGGCCAACTGGATCCGTGTGGGCTATTGCCAGGGCAATTTCAACAGCGACAACTGCGCCGCCGGGGGCTACACCCTCGACTACGGGCCCTTCGGATTCTGCGAACTGTTCGATCCCCGCTTCCAGCCCTGGACCGGTGGCGGCGAGCATTTCTGCTTCTTCAACCAACCGGTTGCAGCCGAAGCCAACTATCAAATGTTCTGGGCCGCCCTCCGGCTACTGCTCACAGACAACAGCGAGGCCCTGGCGAGCCTGGACCAACTTCAAGACGGCTTCAGCGCAGCGATGGGCCGGGAGATCGAGGCCATGTGGGCCAGCAAGCTCGGCCTAGCCCACTACGACGCCGAGCTGGTAAACGAGCTACTGGAGCTGCTGGTTCTCAGCAAGGTGGATTACACAATCTTCTTCCGCAAGCTATCTGACATTCCAGAGCAACTCTCACCTTTAAAGGAGAGCTTCTACCAGCCCAGCTCAGGGCAGCTCGATGGGCAATGGAGCCAGTGGCTGCAACTCTGGCGCGATCGCATCACCGCAAGCGGAGATGTCGAAGCAACCTCCGATGCGATGAAACGGGTGAACCCGAAAGTGACCTGGCGCGAATGGCTGGTCGCGCCCGCCTATCAACAGGCTGGGCAATGGGATAGCAGCCTGATCCAGGAACTCCAGCAGGTGTTCAGCCATCCCTACGACGAGCTTTCTGCGGAGCTAGGGGTGAAATACGACCGCCTGAAGCCCCAGGACTTTTTCAACGCTGGTGGCGTGTCCCACTACAGCTGTTCGTCTTGATCCCCTGCCTTCAGCACCGTCTTGCCATCAGCACCGTCTTGCCGGCGGCGATGGAGAGCAGAGCGGATCGCTGGAACCAGGCCCGAGGCTGCCTTCAGGCCCGGGCCCTCGGGGTCCTACGCAGCAACAGCAACCAATAGAGCCCTCCGAGCAGCAGGGCACTGAGGAGCCCCACCAAGGTGGAGCCCACCATCAGCCGACCTGTGAAGCTGGCCCCCAAGTTCAGGAGTTCACCGTCCTTCAACTGGTCCAGGGAGGGGAAGGCCGGGCCTGGTCCCAGCAGCCAGCAACCGACCTGGTAGTTGAACCAATAGAGCGGCAAGGAGGTGAGCGGATTGCTGATCCAGGTGCCGGCCGCAGCCAACAGATGGTTGCCGCGCACCAGGCTGGCCAAGCCCACGCCGAGCACGATCTGCAAACCAAAGAAGGGATAGCAGCCGGTGAACACTCCCGCCGCCAGGCCCCGGGCCCGCTGGCCCGGGCTGCCCTCCTGATGCCATAGCCAAAGCAGGCGCTGCCGCAGCCACTTCAGCCAGGAGCGGCGGCGGCGCCGCCGGGGGATCAAGGGTGTCAGAA
>Ga0310330_100425_pt1 | contig 11935 bp, 16 predicted proteins | sample LakMicDCLTotalB5_FD_195544 | JGI IMG/M metagenome (GOLD analysis project Ga0310330, IMG submission 195544) | Enriched freshwater cyanobacterial communities from Lake Michigan, Michigan, United States - MI23.DCL.Total.B5 (v2) (version 2) | ecosystem: Environmental > Aquatic > Freshwater > Lake... | reverse complement strand
CGGTGGGGGAGCGCTACGCCATCACGGCCGAGGTGTGAACAGCCAGGCCCACGGCCCATCACCCCAGGCCGCAACATTGCTCACCCGGCTGAGCGCCATCGCCGACGCCAGGGGGCGGAAGGGCCAACCAGGCTGAGGCCCTCACCCCGCCCGAGGGCCATGATCCGCATCCGCAGCGACCGTGCCGGCTTCTGGGCCGCCATGACGGCCCCGTGGCCGGAGCGACCGCAGCCGTCAGCCGGGCAACAGCGACGTGAGCCTGCTGCGGAAATCCCCCTTGGGCATGCCACCGCGGATCTCACCGTGGATGGTGAATTCCCCCTCGGGGTCACTCACCACTAGATAGGTGGGCCAGCCCATCCCCTGCTTGTCGGGGTATTGGGTGAGCAGCACCTTGCGGTAGCGGCGATACAGATCGGTGTCCTGCAGCATCACGCTCACGAAGGTGCAGCCCAGCTCATCGCAGACGGCGGCGTCGTAGTGGCTCATGCGATGGCAGGTGCCGCAATCCTCGGAGCTGAACTTGAGCACGTGCAGCATCGGGGGGGCGCAGCTCGGCAAACCTTAGGCAGATCGGCCCGCCGTGCACCCCAAGGCTGACAACGCCGTGCGCCGTTGCTAGTGGGTGAAGGTTGCCCTTCGCCGCGGCTCATCGGTGCCCCAGCTCTACCAACTCACCGTTCACTTCCAGGATGGCGATTCCCACCTCTGCATCCGTGCCGAGAGCGAACAGCAGGCGGAGGCCATTGGCCAAGAGCTTTTCCCCCACTGCAGCCTGGAGGCAGCCCTGCGGCAACTGCCGAAGCGCGGTTGGATTGGCCAGCCAGAGCAAGAGGATTGAGCGCGCTGTGTACGGGGTCTGACCAGGGTTAGTCAGACCGCCGACACCGCCACCGACACCGCCACAGACACCACCATCAGGGGCACCCCGCCCTCCCCATTCACTCCACGCCGCCCCACCGGCCCAACTCAGGACCAGCGGGCCACACTCCACTCCCCCACCAAAGCCAGCAGCAGGCCCAGGGCAGCCAGCCCCAGTCCCCACGGCAGCAACCGGGCCAGGATCACAAAACCGCTGGGAATCACGCTGAGCTCCACCGCGGGCTTCAGTTGAGCACTGGTGACCCGCCGCCGGTGGTATCGGCGCAAACCAGAGGCGGATCTGGGTTACTCCGCCGGGCCGCCCTCCCGATTGAAGCGGTTGAACCGCTCCACCAACCGGGGCAGCAACACCAGCAATACGACCAACCCGAGGGCCGCCAGGCCGAATTCCACGACCCCCTCGAGCAGGCGGTTGATGGGGATCCAGCGCCCCCACAGCCAGGCCAGGCTCACCATGGTGCCGGCCCAGAGCAGGGCACCCGCCAAGTTGCAGAGCAGAAAACGGCGGTAGGGCATGGCCACCGCCCCGGCCAGGGGGCCAGCCAACACGCGCAGCACCGCCACAAACCGGCCGAGGAACACCGACAGCCCCGCCCGCCGAAGAAACCGCTGCCGCAGGTGCTCCATCTGCTCAGGCTGCTGCCCCAGCCAACCGCCCAGCCGCACCATCACGGGCCAGCCCAGGCGGCGCCCCACCCAGTAGCCCAGGTTGTCGCCGAGCACGGCTCCGCCGGCCGCTGCCGCCATTACGCCCCAGAGGTTGAGCTGGCCGCTGCCGGCGGCGTACCCCCCCAGCAGCGTGATCGTTTCGCCGGGCAGCGGCACGCCGGCGTTCTCGAGCAGCATCGCCGCAAAAATCACTCCGTAGCCCCAGCGGCCGAGCAGCGTCTGCAGTTCAGCGAGGGGAATGGGGCTGAGGTCCATGGGCAGCAATCTGCCAAATCAATCACCAGCACGAGGCAGGATGCGGGGCATGCGTTTCCTGGCACACCGGATCCCCGTGGGCCCGATCACCTACCGCCTGCGCGGCGCTTCCCTGCTCGTGGCTCTGATGAGTGGTGCCACTCCGGCATCGGCGGCGCTGAACAGCTTCAGCCGGCTCGACCAGGTGGGCCGATGGGTGATCGAGCGCAAGACCAACCCCGAGGGCGGCATCAGCTGCCGCGCCTACATCCCCTCAGGCGGCACCTGGTTCACCTCCAACGTGCGCATCGGCCCCGACGGTGCCGTGGTGGTGCCCAATGGCCTGCACCACACCCCCGATCCATCTGAACTGGACCAAGTGCAGGATGCGCTGCGCCGCTGCCGCGCCGACATGATTTATGTGCCCTGATCGCGCTGATTAGCCAAAGGCGTTCTTGAGCACGGCGGCCAAATTCATATGACCATGCAAATAGAGGCCCACGGCCAGTGGCAGCACCGCCGCCACCAGCAGCGAAAACAGGATCGAGAGCGGCACATGGTTGTTCATCGCCCCATCATCGGCCTCAAAACCCGGCTGGCCTCTGGATTGGCCTCCGGCCTGCTGGTGGCATGCGCACCGGCAGCCCTGGCCGCACCGGTGCTGCGCGTGGGGGTGCTCGACCAGTCGCCACCCTGCGCTGAGCGGGTTCGCCCGGGCATCTGGCAGGGCAAGGCGGTGGACCTGTGGCGGCGGGTGGCTGAGCAACAGCGCCTCCCGTACCTGCTTGAGGGGTACGCCACTCCCCAAGCCCTGCTTGAGGCCAGCCAATCAGGCCGGGTGGATGTAGGGGTGGGCTGCCTCACCATCAGCCCCGAACGCCTGGGGCGATTCAGCTTCAGCCTGCCCTTCCAGGAAGAGGGACTGGCGGTGCTGATGGCCACCGACCGCTTCGGGGCGGGTCGCACCCTGCTCAAGGTGGTGCTCAACCCCCAGCTGCTGCAGGTGCTGGCGGGCTATCTGGTGGCCATCAGCCTGCTCAGCCTGGTGGTGTGGCGGGATGAACACCGCAACCATCCCCATGGCAGCCGGAGAGAGAGGCTGCGCAGCTACGCCCTGATCTTCCAAGTGCTGGCCACGGGCCCAGGTACCAATGTGATCGTGAGTCGCAGCCGCGGCCACCTGCTTGTGATCGTGAGCTGGGTGGTGCGGATCGTGGGCGGATCGCTGATCCTCAGCACCATCACGGTGGATGCCCTGAAGCAACCCCTGCTGGGGCGGTATCGGCTGGAGAGCATCGCTGATCTCGAGGGCCTGCGCGTTGCCGTGCGGCCCGGCAGCGTCAGCGCCAAGCTGTTGCAGGAACCACCCCTGAGGGGGCGTGTGCAGCCGGTGGATCTGGGCTCCCTGCAACAGGCCCCAGCCCTGCTGCTCCAGAACCGGGCCGACGTGGTGCTCGCGGATGAGGCCCAGCTGCAGCACCTGCTGAACAGACTTCCCGCCGCGGAGCGGCGCCAGCTGCAACTCGACCTACGGGGCACGAGCCGCCAATCGCAGGCCCTGGCCTTCTCCCCGAGCCTGGATCCTTCCGTGGCCGACCGCATCGACCGTGCGATCAGCGAAGCCAAACGGGATGGTCAGCTGCAGGGGCCAGCGGGGCCATCCCAGGCCACCGGCGCGCAAGGACGGTGAACCGCACCCGATCCCGTAGCCAAGACCACACCCAAGCGGCTTCACGAGCCGTTACAGTCATCTCAACGTTTCGTTACGTTCCATGGCTGACTCCTCTTCCCGCTTCGGTTTCGTCTCCTTCGCTGAAACCTGGAATGGCCGCCTGGCCATGCTCGGCTTCGTGATCGGCCTCTCCACCGAGCTGCTCACCGGTCAAGGCATCCTCTCCCAGATCGGCCTCGGTTGATGGCTGACAACGCCTCCGGCACCTGGTTCACCAGCCGCGCCACCGAACAAATCCACCGCCAACAATTGGAGCGCGTGGAACGCTTCAACGGACGGGCCGCCATGCTTGGCCTGGTAATCGGGATCATCACCGAAGGCCTGACAGGCGCCGGCATCGCTCACCAAATCGGCCTCGGCCCATTGGTGGATGGCTATGCCGCCTGTCACACCCAGTTTCTGCCCTTTTGCTTCTAAGACAGCAGAGAGGCAACGCTTCTGAAGCCCTGGCAAACGCCGGGGTTTTTTATTGGCGCTTCAGAGCAGGCAGACGTTCGTTGAGATTGGCGCGCGACGCCATCGGCCATTGCGCAGAATAGCGATATAGCGACATGATCGCTATATTATAAGCTTTCACAGACGCCTTATAGGTTCGTGCCGCATTCAAATAGTTCTGAATATTTTGAATAAAGGTCGTGGCGTCAATGGTTGAACCATCGTAATTGCGAATCGTGAAATCAACAGTTTGACGTGCCGACTTCAGTTGCGCTAATGAGGTATCAATGACCATTCGATTAGCGATGTAAGTTGCGTGGCTGTTCTCCACCTGCAATGTCACCAAGTATCTCCAGGTATCGGCCTGCGCGCGATTGCTTGCCGCCGCATACGCCGCGTTGGACGAATCAGCCGCAGCAATTCCCCCATCGAACATCAACCAATAAAAGCCCAGACCAACAGCGTTAGACAAAAAACCGCTATTGAGCTCGTTCCAACTGTAATCTCCGCTCCTAAGAGTGCCGGTGCCATTGGCACGTGTGGTGACCTGCGACTGGCCCAGAATGGATGCCGAAGGCAAATAGCGATTCAACCGAGCGCGAGACATCCATGCAGAACTATCAGCGCGGGCAAGACTGGAGCGAATCTCCTCCCGCAGCGCAAGCGCCTCATCGATGGTCGCCTGCAGGGGAATTGTCCATTCAGGAACAGGATACAAACGCTCGGAGGGAACGAGCAGAGCGCCAGGCTCCAAACTGAGTGTATAAGCAAGCTGGTTGGCCGCAATCATCTCCTGCTCAAAAATATGAATTAGCTGCGTCAACTGCTGAAGCAACTGGGAACGCAACTGATCCAGATCACCCTTGGTTGCCACCCCAGCTTGCTTGAGACGCTTCACTTTCTCGGTCTGCTGCTGGGTTAAAACATAGATAAGAGTATACAATTCGCGGAGCTCTCTCGCCTCCTGCAGCGAAAAATAGGCCATTTGAATATCAAGAACAAGATCGCGAGCACTCACATCGAACAGCAACTGCTGGGATTGACTCAAGGCGAGATTCGACTTCAACCTCGGGGTTCGTGATGGATCCAAGAACGACCACTGAAGCCTCACACGTGGACTGGTGTTGAAGCCTGTTTGCTGAGTTGTGCTGAGCGGCGACCGAGTGTCAGACGTGTTACCGGATTGCGTCTCAGCAGAGAGCGCCCATGGAAGGTTGGCAGGATTACTACCCGACAGAGAGGGAAACCATTCACGACGTACGGCAATCACTTGCCATTGCGTACTTTGCAACTCGGCATAGGCTTTGGCGAGCACTGGATTATTGAGCAACCCCGTTTTAATGGCGTTGTCGAGGGAGACGGATTTTCTCTCTTCAATCGAGTCATACGCTCTTCTCCAACGCTCCTCAAGAAGCCGAATGATGTCCCGCTGATCCAGCCCGCGGGGAGACGGCGCCGCTTGCACAGGCGCCGCCTCAAACGCAAGGGCAAACAGGAGAAGAGTGGGGATTGCCCGATGCTGCAGACGACGAAGCACCATCCCTAGCCGGATTGGATGACTGGCGTCGCCGCCGCGTGCCCTTTCAAGGCGCACTGTTCAGCGAGGGGCTCTCGGGGGCAAAGTCCGAAACGAACAACACGGAGGCCATGGTTTGCGCGCGCTTGGCCGCCGAGCTTTTTTTCTAGCACCGACTGCACGCACAGGTCGCGGGACTGCCGCCGTGGTCGCCAGGCTTGTAACAGTCGCCCCGAGATGCTTGCCCTGCAGCTGACAGACCCGCCTGGCGCAGTAAAGACTGAGCCGATGAGCCCATATCTGTTGAGCCGATGAGCCAAGCCCTTGAGAGCGACGCAACGGCCAGCAGGAGCGCCGAGCGGCTGAAGATCCTGGTGGCCGATGACGAGGCCAACATTCGCCGGGTGCTGGAAACCCGCCTGACCATGCAGGGGCATGAGGTGCGGATGGCCGAGAACGGCACTGAAGCGCTCGAGATCTTCCGAGGCTTTGAGCCCGACGTGGTCGTGCTTGACGTGATGATGCCCGAGCTGGACGGCTTTGCCGTGGTGGAGCGGATCAGGGCCCAGTCGGAGGTGCCGATCATCCTGCTCACCGCCCTCGGGGATGTGGCGGACCGCATCACCGGCCTGCAGTTGGGGGCCGACGACTACATGGTGAAGCCCTTCAGCCCCAAGGAGCTGGAGGCGCGCATCCGCTGCGTGCTGCGCCGCGCCAGCACGGGCGGCAACGGCGTCACCGGCCTGGCCGGTCGTAACACCCATGTGGTGATGGTGGGCGACCTGAGCGTCGATTTCAACCGCCGCCAGGCCCACCGGGGCGAAGAACGCATCCGCCTCACCGGCATGGAGTTCAACCTGCTGGAGCTGCTGATCAGCCGCAGCGGTGAGCCCATCAGCCGGCTCGACATGCTGGAGAAGGTGTGGGGCTACAAGCCGGAACGCTCCTCCGACAGCCGGGTGGTGGATGTGCACATCTCAAGGCTGCGGGCCAAGCTCGAAGAGGACCCGGACAATCCGGAACTGATCCTCACCGCCCGAGGCATGGGCTACATGTTCCAGCGCATCCACCAACCTGCGGAAACGGCGGGCGCCTGATTGACCCTCAACAGGCTTGATTCAGGCCTGGGTCAGAACCACTCCAGAACAGCCTGGTCACGGGTATTCACCCGGGCCTCTGGCGTGGTGCGCTCAAACTCCAGACGGATAGAGCGCTCCTGCTCACCATCGGCGGCCACAGCACGGATCGGGTAGATCTGCTGCCCATCACGGAAGGGGACGTGCACCCGGAACGTGCCATCCGCATCCAGGGCGATTTGCTCATCACCGATGAACAGGCTGGCACTGGGATCGGTGGCGCCGTAGACGATCAATTCCGCATCCGCCACCAGCCAGAACGAGCGGGGGCGCACGATGCCGCTGCCGGACTCGCTGCGGCCGCTGGCCCACACACCAACGCCGGAATCACCGAACAGCCCAGAGGCACCCTCGGCGTCGAATTCGTGCAACAGCTCCGAACCGACACGACGGCTGCGGGCGGGACGGGCTGTGGCGATCTGGTACAGCTGCTCATGCTGCACACCGCCACCACCAACGGGCTCGCTGGCCGGGCCCATCGGGCCGTCGAGACTGAACGGCACAAAGGCATCGGCCACCCGCTGGCTGGGCTCCAGGGCGGGCACGTGGGCCACGGACGAGAACGCCAACGAGAACCAGCCGCCGTTGCGCAAGCGGTAACCCAGCTCGACGCGGTAGTCGCGACCATCGACCGGCATCGGCAGGTACCACTCGCTGGCCCCCGCATCCACCACCAGCTCCTGAAGGGCATGGGGATGGGATTGCTCAAACCCGAGGCCGGTCACGTCCGCCACCCGCAGGCAGAGGCTGGTGGCGCCGGCCTTGCGGGCGCGCTGCTGATCAGCGCTGGTGATGCTCCAGAAGCAGTAGGCCCACTGGGGATCACGGGGCAGAAACACCACGTGGGTGCTTGCCGGCTCCGTGACAGCCGCTGTCGCGCTGGCATCGGCAGCGGGACCAGAGACCGCCTCGCGAAGGGTGGAGCGGAGGGCGGATGGAACGAGCTTTTTGAGCCAGCCGAGGGGTTGGTTGCTCTGGGTCATACAGCCGGGTCCGCAACACGCTCTTTACGTGCCGTCATGTTCACCGAGAAATCAGCGCCCTAGACACTCCTGTCAGGAGTTGAGCACCGGCCTAGGTTGCGCAGCAACGTGCAGCACAGCCATGCCGAGGATTCGCCCGCGGTTGCTGGCCCTGGTGGGGCTGATGCTCTCCATGAGCCTGATGCTCAGCCTGCTGGGCCAACCACCGGCAGCGGGAACCCGCCTGCTGCCGGCGCCCAGGGTTCCTGCCGCTCAACAGATCGATGTAGGGCTGCACATCAGCAACATCTACAACTTGTCGCTGCGCGACAAAACCTTCACGGCCGATGGCTGGTTCTGGCTGAACTGGCCCGAACCGATTCAGCAACTGATCGAACGCAATCAGATTCCAATCACTGAATTGGTGGAATTCACCAACCAAGTGGAGCGCTGGGATGCACGCATTGAGACTGACAGCACAGTCCCCCAGCGCACCCAAGATGGCCATTATCTACAGCTTTTCCGGTTCTCCGGACGCTTCTACGACGACCAGCAAAACCTCAGCATGTTTCCGTTTCAAACACTGGAACTACCCATCAACATCGAAACCCGACCTTCGGTCTTTTCCATGGCGGATCAAGCCATTGTGTTGCGCTCAGCAGTCGCCGATTCAGAGGTGCTCGGAGATTCGGTCAGCCTCAATGGGTACAGCGTCACAGGGTTGACGGTGAACAGTGGTATTCACCGTTCCAGCACCGCCTTCGGCCAACAAAAAGCTCAGGCCTCGGAATACAGCCAGGTGAGCTACACCGTGGACTATCGCACCAACGGCTGGTCGGCGTTTTACACCTATGTGGTGCCCTGGCTCGCGGTGATGGCCACGCTGTTGCTGGCCCCCAGCCTGGAGGGCGACCTCAAGGACCTGCGGCTGGCCATTCCCTCCACCGCGTTGCTGACATTTGTCTTCTTGAGGGATTCCAGCAACAGCTCGCTGCCGCCCCTGGATTACCTCACCTACATCGACAAGCTTTACATCCTTGGTTTTGTGGCCTCCACGGTGTTGTTCTGCCTGTTTGTGTGGGGCACCAACCTGCTGTCGCGTGCCAGCCCCGAACACCAGGCCAAAACGATTGAACGCATCAATCAAGTGGATGCGGTGTATCAAGCCAGCGTGGCCGGCGGGGTCGTGATCCTGCTGATTGCAGCCATGCAGCACAGCTGAGGGGACTCGAGCCGGCCCAAAAACTGGTTTTTTGCCGTCAAGGGAAAAACGAACTCGCCTAAGTGTCATCAGCCTTGTGCTGGTCCCCCGTGCCCGTGCCCCTGCTGCTGGCGGCCTTGCCTCCAGCCCCAGCCTCCGTGGCTGTGGGCGTTGAGTCCAGCCAGCCGGTTCTGGTGTTGGAACGCACACCCCGGCGCCTGGCCAGCACCGGCGATCCGATCTGGGACCTGCGGCTGCAGATCCCCGGCGAACCCGAGCGGCACTTTGAAGCGGTGAGCGGACGGGCCGATCGCCAACGGGCCAACCGCCACCAATTGGGCAGCGAAGCCCCCCTCCCGGTGGGCAGCTATTGGATCGGCGCCGTGGAGCCCCTGGGCAAGCACGGCCCCCGGGAGCTGGGGCCGATCTGGATCGGCATTGAGCCCCAGTTCGAAACGGGGCGCCGGGTGCTGGGCATTCACCTCGACCCCAGCGCCGGTCGCAACTGGAACAGCGGCACCAGCGGCTGCGTGGGGCTGATTCGCGAACGGGACATGCTCACCCTGGCTGACTTGCTGCGGCGCAGCGGCACCAGCCGCTTGGTGGTGGCCAACTGAGTCACCGCTTGCTAGAGCGGAAGGACCGCCGAGGCGAACCGCGGCCACCAGCAGGTTCACTGATCCAGGCCGGCGGCAATGGGCACCTGCATGGGTCGCACCATTCCTCACACCCACCGCCCCGGGTCACACCGGGGCTTTCTGGTGCTGAGCGGGGCTCCAGGCGCCAACAGAGCTGGGGCACAATCGGGGGCCGCCCCTTGGCATCGATGTTCACCGGCCCCGAGACCCTGCTGCAGGCCCTGCGCTGGCGCTACGCCACCAAGGCCTTTGACGCCTCCCGCCGCATCGATGCCAGCACCTGGCAGGCGCTGGAGCAGGCCCTGGTGCTCACCGCCTCCTCCTACGGCCTGCAGCCCTGGAAGTTTCTGGTGATCACCGATCCGGCCCTCCGTGCCGAGCTGCGGCCCCACTCCTGGAACCAGAGCCAGATCACCGATTGCTCGCACCTGGTGGTGCTGCTCAAGAAGCGGGTGATCACCGCTGCCGATGCCGACCGGCTGATTGCCGCCACCGCCGGGGAACGGGGCCTTGATCCCACCCTGCTGGATGGCTACCGCCAGATGATCCAGGTGGACCTGATCGACGGCCCCCGCAGCCAGGTGATTGGCGCCTGGGCCGCCAACCAGGTGTACATCGCCCTGGGCAACCTGCTCACCAGCGCCGCCCTCCTGGGGGTGGACACCTGTGCCATCGAGGGCTTCAGCCCACCGGACTACGACCGCATCCTCCAGCTGGACTCCAGCGACTACCAGAGCTGTGTGGTCTGCGCCTGCGGCCACCGCAGCGCCGACGACAAATACGCCTCCCTGGCCAAGGTGCGCTACACCGCGGCCGACCTGATCGAGCACCGCTGACCCCATCCATGGCCAACCCCAAGCCCCCCTCCAGCCTCACCATCAAGCTGCAGATCGCCGGAGCCGTGTTCGTACCGATGCTGGCCCTGGGCCTGTGGCTGGGGAGCAAAGGCTTCTTCGGCTAGCAGCAGTTGCCCCCCCCGGCTGCCAAAGGGCTGGCGGTGTCGAAGGGGATGGCACTGCCGCACCCCTCAAACAGGCCGTAGTGGCGCTCGAAATCGCCGATAAAGCTGAAGTGGGGCGCCAGACGGCTGTGCTGCAGCATCCGGTAGGTGTTGCCACACACCGGAAACACGCGGCCCGCCTCGATGCTGTGGTGCTTGTCGAACACCAGCCGCAGGGGGCACTCCGGGATCGTGCCCCGGTAAAGCACCGCCTGGCCATGGTCCTCGCAGGCGTCCTCCAGTTCGGGGATCTGGAACAAGCGGTAGGTGGCTGAGTAAAACCGGGCTTCCCCCACCAGGGCCGCCAGCTCGGGCGCCGTGATTTCCAGGGGGCGGTCGCTCACCAGGCGCGGATCGGTGAAACCGGCCGCGCGGGCCAGCCGCAGGAAGTCATTCCAATAGAGGGCACCCCCCAGGCATTCGCCATAGAGCACGGGATGGCTTCGCACCGGCTCCGGCAGGCGACGATCCGCATACACATCCGAGAAATAGAACTCGCCGCCGGGCTTGAGCAGCCGCTGCACCCCCCGCAGCACCGCCGGTTTGTCGGTGGAGAGGTTGAGCACGCAGTTGCTCACGATCACATCGAAGCTGGCGGGCTCAAGCTCGAGCTCCTCGAGCCGCTCAATCTGCCCCTCGAGGAAGCGCACGTTGTCGAAGCCGAACTGCTCGGCGTGGAAGGGCTGATGGCGCCGGGCCACCGCCAGCTGCTCGGGGGTCATGTCCACACCCACCACCGCGCCACTGGCCCCCACCAACTGGGCCAGCAGATACACGTCCCGGCCAGCGCCGCAGCCCAGATCCAACACCCGGCACCCCGCCAGCAGCGGCGGACACACCAGGCCGCAGCCGTAGTACTTCTCGGTGACCTCCGGATGCAGGCGCCCCAGCAGCGGCTTCAACCAAACCGGCACCGCATCGGCATCACAGCAGGCACTGGTTTTGAGGTCGGCGCTGGTCTGCAGCTCCTGGCCGTAATAGGCCTGCACCAGCTCTTGCATGGCATCCCCGATCGCCTGAAACCACCGTAGGCAGGGGCGCTGGGGCCATGGCGGCTCGCACCAGGCCGGGGCTGGCCCCTACATTTCTGAGGACGAGCGCACAGATCTTCATGTTCGACGCCTTCACCCGTGTGGTGGCCCAGGCCGATGCCCGCGGCGAATTCCTCAATGCCGGTCAAATTGACGCCCTCGCAGCCATGGTGGCCGAGAGCAACAAGCGCATGGACGCGGTGAACCGCATCACCTCCAATGCCTCCAAGATCGTCACCAACGCGGCCCGTGAGCTGTTCGACCAGCAGCCTGCGCTGATCGCCCCCGGCGGCAACGCTTACACCCACCGCCGCATGGCCGCTTGCCTGCGCGACATGGAGATCGTGCTGCGCTACATCACCTACTCGCTGTTCACCGGCGACGCTTCGGTGCTGGAAGACCGCTGCCTGAACGGCCTGCGTGAGACCTACCTGGCCCTGGGCGTGCCCGGCGCTTCCGTGGCTGAAGGCATCCGCAAGATGAAGGACGCCGCCATTGC
>Ga0310330_100422_pt1 | contig 11997 bp, 10 predicted proteins | sample LakMicDCLTotalB5_FD_195544 | JGI IMG/M metagenome (GOLD analysis project Ga0310330, IMG submission 195544) | Enriched freshwater cyanobacterial communities from Lake Michigan, Michigan, United States - MI23.DCL.Total.B5 (v2) (version 2) | ecosystem: Environmental > Aquatic > Freshwater > Lake... | reverse complement strand
CTCAACGGGAGCATTCAGCAGGTCGTTGAGAGGGTTGCCAGTCGCGGCATTGCTGGCGCTGTTTCGTCTGCTATCTCAAGCAGGGGGACGTGAGCTGGAGTGGTATCGCATTGAACGTGGCAGAGCTCGTTGATGGCGGCGATCATGGAACGATGAGGATCACTGCACCCATCCGCCTCCGGCCAGACGCCATCCGTGCCAGGGAGCCGCACTTCCCACTGTTTTTGGTGGCGGCCCTGTTGCCGATCCTGTTGTTTCCCTTCGCCGATCTCGACGGCACTCCATTGCAACGGTTGATGTTACCGCTGGCGGTGACCGTGCTTGTGGTTGAATCGTTGCTGGCCTTGCCGTCTTGGGTGGCGCGCATTGGTCCGTTGCCGGTCAATGCTGTCTATCGATGGCTGGGGATTTTCTCGGCGCTGGCGGTTTGGTGGCCGTTATTTACCGCACATCGGGCTCCATTCGGTTGGCATGTCTTAATCCTCGCTGTGCGCTCGGCTTTTTATCTGCTGACGGCCGTCCGAATTATTCAAGTGTTGGCCAATAGCGATCGTGTTTCTGTGCGTACGCTCTGCCTTGGTGCAGCTGGTTATGTGCATCTAGGGCTAACCGCCGGATTACTTGCAACCGTGCTTCAAATGGTGGATACAGATAGTTTTAACATCAATATGGCAGGCTTGCATGAGGAGCTGATGGCAAGGCTGTCCTATTTCGCCTTTGTGACGATCAGTTCGCTGGGTTATGGCGATGTTGTGCCTGCAAGTCCTGTAGGTGAAGTCTTCGCTGTACTGGTTAGTATCAGCAGCACCCTCTACATTAGCCTGTTAATCGGGCTATTATTGAGTCGCTTTATTGCGTCGCAGTCTCCAAGGCGTCGATCTCGGCAAGTGCTGGAGGACAGCCCATGAGCGAGCTTAATTCCCGCACTCGCCGCCGCGAGATTTTGTTCCCGTGGTTTCTGCTTGCGACCTTGTTGCCGTTGTTGGTGATGCCCTTCACCAATCTGGAGGGCAATTCCATCCAGAGGCTGCTGCTGCCAGTAACAGCGCTTAATCTGGTGATCATGGCGCTACGAATTGCACCGCAGGATGCATTTCGGTTCGGCGCATTCTCGTTGCTGTCGATCTATCGCGCGCTTGGCTTGCTCTGTGCGTTTGTGATGTGGTTGCCATTTATTCGTGGGCATCATGTGCCTCACCAGTGGCACTTCCCGATTCTGGCCGCGATTTCGGCGTTCTATCTGGCAACGGCTGTAGTGATCGTGCTGATCCTGGCCCGAGTGGATCGGGTGAATGAGCGTGTGCTCTGCCTGGGTGCGGCCGGCTACATCCACCTCGGTTTAACGGGCGGTCAGTTGGCCACCACGCTGGAAGTGCTCAGCCCAGGGAGTTTCAGTCTGGGCTCGATGCTGCCTGGTGAGGAACTGGTTGAGCGGTTGTCTTATTTCTCGTTTATCACCCTCGGAAGCCTGGGTTATGGGGATGTGTTGCCGAAGACGGCTGTGGCAGAAAGCTTCACGGTGATGCTCAGCCTCTCGGCGACGCTCTACGTGACCTTGATGATCGGTTTGTTGCTGAGTCGCTACATCGCTTCTGAGGTTGAACTGGGCGACTAATTGAGTTCGCCCGTGCTCAGGATGTGCAGCATTCGCGAGTCTTGGGCTGGCGCCTTGATCATTGCTTGCCGTAAGCAGCAGCTGTTGCCATTGCAACTGGGAGCCCGGTTCCGGATCAACCAAGCTGCCGGCGGTCATTGCCAGGAGGCTCTTGCATCGCCTTTTGAATCGCTGCGAGTGCTGCAGAAGCGATCGTCTGCAGTTGTTGTGGTCGTGCCACGACGTGAACCGCGAGGAGCAAGCCTGCGCTCTGCTTACAGACAGCGTCGATCACCGTGCCTAGAACACTGTTGTTCGCCCGTTTTGCATGCTTCGTCAAACCTTTGCCGCCTTGGTCGCCGGGGCAGCCCTTGTCGGTGGTTTTTCCGTGCTGCCGGCTTCCGCTGAGATGTCGCTCGATCAGATCCGTGCCGCCAACCTGGCGCGCATGGAGGCTGAGCGCATCAATGGCGGACTCAGCAAATACTTCACCGCTAACTGCATGCACCAGAAAGGTGGCGGGAGCTGCATGGTGAATGCGGGGGCCAGTGGCTACCTCTTCAACTTCCTTGGAGGTCCTCCGGGCTGGGAGGTGAATAAGCAGGCTGCCACCAAGGAAACCCGCATCCTGATCTCTCCGGATGGCACCCGGGTGGTGAACGTGCAATACAACGGCGCACCCCGCTGATGCATGCACTGCAACGCCTGGGGCGCGCCATTGCCGTCAGCAGCGTGCTCGCCTCGGGTGTTGCAGTTGCTGCCACGGATCCCGCCGATCTGGTGGGATCCCATTGGCAGTTGATCCAGTTCCAGTCGAACGACGACAACCAGCCGCCGCTGCAACCCACTGGCGCTGGCACCTACACCCTCTCCTTGCTCAGTGGCGGGCGCGCTCAGTTGCAGCTCGACTGCAACCAGGCCCAAGGAACGTGGACTGCGGTTGCCAGCCGCGAGCACTCCAGCGGCACCTTTGCGTTCGGGCCGTTGGCACAAACCCGGATGCGTTGTCCGGAAACCAGCCTTGAGCCCGCTCTCACCGCCAAGTTGCCCTGGGTTCGTAGCTACCGGCTTGAGCGCTCCAACCTCTATCTCGGCTTGATGGCCGACGGCGGCATCCTCAGTTGGCAGCGCCTCGATGGTCGAGATGGTCCAAGGCTCTGGCGGGTGCGCCAATTGGACCAAGCAGTGTCGCTGCGGCTGGTGGCTTCGCAGCGTGGTCTGGTGCTGCGCGAGCTTGCTTCCGGAACGGTGTTGAACAACCTCGGCTGCAGCACAGCCGATCAGAGTTGGTGCCAGGTGGAGCTCCCAGGGGGTGGCGGCCGAGGCTATGCGCCGCTCCGTGATCTCGAGAGTGAGCCCTCTACTCCGCTGCGTTAATGAGCGTCAGACTGCTGGCGGTGAGCGGCTATCGCTCCCTGCAAAACCTGGTGTTGCCGTTGGCGCCGCTCACGCTGATCAGCGGAGCCAATGGCAGTGGCAAGAGCAACCTTTATCGAGCCCTGCGGTTGCTGGTGGCGGCCGCCAAGCGTGATCTTGAAGGCGAACTGGCCCGAGAAGGTGGCCTGCCTGCAGTGTTCTGGGCCGGCCCTGAGCAGATCAGTGGGGCGATGCGCCGCGGTGAACAACCGCTCCAAGGTGGCCCCCGTAGCGAGCCGGTGCGCCTACGGCTGGGATTTGCAGCCGATCCAATGTCGTACGCGATCGAGGTGGGCTATCCACCCCTCGATCGCAGCGCATTCGCCCTCGATCCGCATGTGAAGGACGAGTGGATCTGGGCCGGCGGCAGTTTTCATCCACGGGCACTGCTGGCTCAAGGCGCCGGCACCCTGGCCGGAGATGCCGACCCTGAGCATCAGGCGATTGCGGCGGCGCTGCGTGAGCAGATTCTCAGCTGGCGCTTCTACGACAACCTGCGAACCGATCGCGATGCGCCGGCGCGCCATCCCGGTATCGCAACCCGCTGTATGGCGTTATCCGACGATGGGCGCGATTTGCCTGCCGCGGTGCAGACGATCCAGGAAGTTGGAGATTGGACCGGCTTCTGCGCCGCGATCGACGATGCTTTCCCGGGGTGTGAGCTGAGCGTGGATACCGCGGCTCCGGTATTCCGGTTGCAGTTCAGACAGCCAGGTCTGCTGCGGCCCCTGGAGGCGAGCGAACTCTCCGATGGGATGCTGCGTTATCTGCTGCTGGCGGCGGCGCTGTTCAGTCCTCGGTTCCCACCGCTGCTGGTGCTCAATGAACCTGAGAACAGCCTGCATCCCGAGCTGTTGGAGCCATTGGCCCGCTTGATCGGAGCGGCGGCTGAGCGCACCCAGGTGTGGGTGATCGCCCATGCGCCCCCCTTGGTGCATGCACTGTCTCAGCAGGAGGGTTCCTGTCATCACCGCCTGGAGCGTGAGCTTGGCGCCACCGTGTTGCCTGGCCAAACAACCCTGGATCGTGCCGCCTGGCGTTGGCCGGGGTGATCTCAGCTAGCTGAGCGGGTGGTGTCGCTGTAGAGCTCGGTGAGCCGTTGCAGTAGCTCCGGGTCGCCGGGGGTTTGGAGCAGCAATTTGCCAATCCAGCGGGCGGCCTCATCGCGTTGGCCCTCGGCGGCGTGCAGGTCGGCGAGATCGCGCCAGATGGAACGGTCCACCTCGAGCCAATACATATTGCGCATGTAGATGTTGTTGCTGGCGGGATGCCAGGCACCGATCGGGCCTGGACCAAAGGACGGTTGGTGATGCTCGATCACCGCGTTGGCATGCTCCAACCAGAGGCGGTACGCCTTGTTGCGGCCTGCTGAGCGCAAGGCAATGGTGAGCATGCGCAGGGCTGGCATGTAATCCGGATCGATCGAGAGCGCATCAGAAAGACAGGTGATTACATGGGCCCAATCGGCGAGGGCGTGGGCGAAAGAGGCTTCGAGATAGAGCCTGGCGATCGCGTATTGCTCGGCTTCTGAGCCATGGACGCTGCCAAGTTCGCGGGGTAGCGCTTGGATGCGTGCCAAGGCCTCGGCGGGCGGCAGTGATCGGATCTGCTGCAGCTCCGCCTCCACGAGCATCGGTAGGTAAGGCTGCCAACGGTCAAAGAACGCCTCCATGGCTCGATCACGGTTGGCGTCATCAAGACCCAGCGCCTGGCGATAGGCGCTGAGTTGTGGTTGCTCTGCTGCGATGGCAGCTAAGCCCTGGGCAATGCGCTCCTCTCCATGATCAGCACGGAGTTGATCCAGCATGCTCTGTTGCACTGTTTCGGAGTAGAGCGCCGCGCCGTAGCGGAGGCTGTTCATCAACAGTTGCTGGGAGCGGTCTTCTGGTTGGAGCGCGAACTTGAAGGGGGCCTGAATCGAGGGTGGAATTCCATCTTGTGGAGTGGGATCACAACTCGCCTCGGGAGTGACTTGAGGCTCGGGCCTTGGTTCTGGGAAAGCCGCCTTGTAAAGGTGATCCACGATTAGCTCCTGGTTCACCATGCAGCGATAGCCGCGGTATCCAGCCAGCATCGAGAGGTAGCGATCTTCGTGGCCCCAGCCTTGGAAAAACAGAGGGAACCCGCCCAGCTGTTCATACACCGAGCGTCTGATCGCAAAGAAGCCGCCATTGATAAACGGTACGGGCACGTTCACCAAGGGCTCTTGTTTGACACTCATCCAGACTGTGGCCTGATGGTCCAGCCGTTTACTGGTGTAGATCGAGCCAGCGCTGGAGGCACCCGTGTTGCGATCGCGGCAATCGAGACCCAGTAGATCGGAACGATCGTCGGCAAAGTGCTGCTCTACCTGCAGCCAGAGGTCGTTTTGAGGGAAGCAGAGATGGGCATCCATGAACACGAGCACATCTCCCCGGCAGCCCAGGGCCCCGAAAAAGCGCCCGCGGGAAATCCCTTCCGGAGTGGCGTGGCGTCTGAGCCGTAGCCAACCCTCACGCCGGTATTCCGACCAGGGCTCTTCAACAAGAAACGCCGTTCAGAGAGCGGTGGAGCCGTCGTCAACGATCGAGAACTCGAGGCCGCTCTGCGGCCGCTCGATCGCCAGCGCACCTTCCAGTGTGATCTTGAGTTGGTCACCTTCATTGAGGCAACCGATCACGACGCTGATCATGCCTCTATTGGTGGAGGGCGTCGCCGAAGCCACGGCGAATGGGAGAGAGCAAATACCAGAGCAGGCTGGTGCGATCGGTAAGGATGTCGGCGGTGAGCGTCATACCTGGCACCAGCAGGTTTTGATCTTTGTTCTTGCCTGCATAGAGCTGATCGAGTTGCACGCGCACTTTGTAATAGGGCTCCCCTGTTTTCTCATCCTGAAAGGTGCCGGCTGAGATGGATTCCACACGGCCTGAGATCGTGCCGAAGCGGGCGTAGTCGTAAGCCTGCACCTTGAGTTCCACCTTCTGGCCAAGGGTTACGTTGCCGATGTCCTTGGGGGCCACTCGGGTGAACGCCATCATCTGTTCGCCCACGGGCACCACCTCGGCCACCACGCTGCCAGGGGCTACCACGCCTCCCACAACGCGCACGTTGAACGACTTCACGATGCCATCCACAGGGGAACGCACCTGCAGGCGCTCCACCTCGGAACTCTCGCGCCTCAGCACGCTTTGCAGTTCTGCCTTTTCGCTGGTGACCTTCGCCAGCTGCTCGTAGATATCGAGCTTCATCTTGGCGCGCATTTCCGCCAGGGTGATCGATGCCTCCTGAATGGTTCCATCCAGTTCGGCCAGTTGGGTTTCGGTGGAGGCAATGCGCCGCTCCGCTTCCAGCACGGTGGTGTGGGGGATGGCGCCAACCTTGTCGAGGGATTCGTAGGCCTCTGTTTGCTTCTTCAGCAGAGCTACCTCGTCGAGATATTCGCGCCGCTTGGCCTGCAGCGTGGCGATGCGCTGGTTGGCGAGGCGGATTTGGCGCGCGATCTCCTTGCTGCGTGCATCCTGGGCATCCCTGAACGCACGAATCACTTCGGGTGAGGGTTTGGTGGGTGTGGGCACTGCACTGTTCATCGCCGTTTGCCCCAGGGCCTGCCTGAGCTGGCGCTGTTCCAGGGTGAGGTTGGTGATGCGCGTGGCGGTTTGTTCGGCGCGTGTGCCCAGTTCGCCTTCATCGAGTTGCACGAGCACATCGCCGCGCTTCACCAGCTGACCCTCTTTCACGGGCACGGCTCGGATCACACCTCCTTCGAGGTGCTGCACTTTTTGAATCTCACCGGCAGGCTCGAGCTCACCGGAAGCCACCACGTAGTTCTGCACCGGGATCAGCGCAGACATCAGAATCGATCCTGCAAGGATCGCTGTGCCCCCTGCGAGCCACCGCCGCAGATTGGGCGGCACTTGCGACGATTCCAGCGACAACGCTTCGCTCAGCCGAGCGCGCCCTTCGATCTCCATCGCGTCGGGCAGATCCCAATTGCTGGAGTTGGTGGATTCCGGGGGCGGTGTGATCGTGGGCTGGGTCATCGTCTTGGTGGGTGCAGTGGACTGTCGGAGCGGATGCTTAGGGCGGAGAGGCCTGCCTGTTCACCAGTTCTGAGGGGCTGCCGCTGAACACCGCGGCGCCGTCTCGCATCACCACCACTTGATCGGCGAGTGCCACCAGTTGTGGGTCGTCGGCTACCACCAGAGTGGTGCCACGGCCGCGTCTGCGCTGGAGGATGTTTACGAGCTTTTCGGCCTGGGGTTGCTGAAGCACGCTGAACGGCGAGTCGAGCAGCATCACGTTGGGTTCGCTCAAGATCAGCCTCGCCAGGCCAATGCCATAGGCGAGATCCATTGGCAGTTCCAGGCTGCCGCTGCCACCGGTGAACTGCCGATCAAGGCCTGCACCCTCGAGCAATCGGTTGAGGCCGAGTTCAGTGCAAACGCTCTTCAGGTTTTCGTCGTTCGCGAGGGGTTGGCCCAGCAGCAGATTCTCCCGCAGGGTTCCCGGCAGAATTTCTGGATCAGGCGAGAGATAGCGAACCGATGCGCGAATCTGAGCGAGCGGATATTGAAGGCTGTCTGCGCCGTCGAAGAGAACGTGGCCGGAGTTGGGTTTGTATTGACCCTGCAACAGCTTCAGTAGCACCGATCGTCCGGACCCATCAGGGCCGGTGAGGATCACCAGTGAACCCTTTTGGATCTTGAGTGTTAACCCACTCAGCGCTGGATCCAGTAGCTCATTGAGCCTGAGGCTCACATTGCGGCATTCGATCGAGCCTTGAGGGTCTGGCAACACCCAGGCCTGCGTGAGGGCTGAGTCAGGTTCGCCATCGCTGCTACTCATGAACCGGTTGAGTTGCCCCAGACTCGGACCCACAAGCTGCCAGCGGTTCAGTGCCTGGAAAAGCATCTGAATGGGCCGGAAGGTGCGCCACACGAAAAACATCGCGGCAAGCATCGTGCCTAACTCCAGCCCTTCTCCACGCAGCGCTAGGCCTGCGCCGGCCGCGAGCACCAAGGCTCCGGTGAGTTGTGAAAACTCGGAGGTGAGGATCGAGGTGAGATCTTGCAGCCTGAGGTTTCCCAGAGATTGGCGGATCGCCAAGGCTGAGGCTCCCTCAATGCGTGAGCTCCACAGACGCTCATCGCCGGCGTTTTTGATGGTGGGCAGCTTTTGGAGCATTTCCATCACGAGCGGCTCGTAATCGCTCTTGGCCTGTTGGAGAGGTTGCTGCACCGCATTGCCGAACCAGCTGATCGCCAGAACGCTCCCCATGCACAGCACCACCACCACGAGGGTTAGCACCGACAAGGTGACGCTGATCGCTGCCAGTGCCCCCAGGTAGAGCACCACATAGGGAAGATCCAGGGCTGCCAGCGCTACAGGGCCCGTGATGAACTGCCGCAGGCCGTAGTACCCACGTAATCGCCGGGAGAGGCTCAGCGGGGTGAATCTCTCCAATTGGGGAAGTCTCATCTGCAGCATGCGCTCCATCACGCGGGTGGAGATCACCATGTCGAGCTGAGCAGCTAGTGTGGAGAGCTTGCTTTGTCTCCTAAAGCTCAGCCAGATCTGCAGGCCAACCGCTGCCAACACGAAGGGAAGTAGCGTGAAAATGGTTAGCAGTTCACCAGAAGGAATGTCCTGGTTGTAAACCGATCGGATGTAGAACGGCGGAACTAATGCAAGGAGGTTGATGAATAGTGAAATCAGATAGAGTTGGCCAATTCTTGAGCGAAACCGAAGCAGCTGGGCCTGGAACCACTGTGGGGACGCAATCTGTTTGTTGCTTTTGTCGAGTAGCGCGAAGCGATAAGCAAGCACTCTCGTAGTGGGAGGTTCCAGTGCAGCCAGCTCTTGGGCACTGTGAATCAGCTGAAGGCCCTGCTGTTGTGGAGTGCTCCATTGCAGCAATACTGGAAAGGTGCCTTGCGCGAGTTGCTCAAAGCCGCGCCTGCCCAGCCTGGTGACTTTCCAGCGGTAGCCGAGGTTGTACAGGCTGTTTAGAAGATCGGTTTCATCCATCTTCTGGGGCGAGCCAGCGAGCGCATTCCTGAGTTGCAGGATCTCGCCGTCCCAGCCCAGGGCATCCAGCAACTGCGCCAGCAGCTGACAGTTGGTCGATGGCGAGGCCTTCAGTAGCTCCAACAGGCTGTGTTCGCTATGCCTGGATGTTGTGCTGGTCATGCCACGGCCCTCCCGCGAATCAGGCTGATGTCAACGCTGTTCAGCGGCTTTTTCACCCCGTAAGGAAGGGCGCCCATGGCGATGAGGCGCGGAACGGCGGATTGAAGCTCTGTGATCCACTGCAGGGTTGCAGAGTTTTGTTGATGCACGCTGGCGTCAATCAACAGCAGCGTCGGCTGCTCCATCAGAGCTGCAGCTACAGCGATGCGAAAGGAGATGCCTGGGCTCAGTGGGAAATCGGCCTGCTCGCCAATAGCCGTTTCGTAGCCACGAGGTAAGGCTACGATTGCGTCGTGGATGCCGATTTGTTTGCACAGCTCGATCGCGCGTTCGCGGCGACTCGAACTGCGAAACCCTGAGAGGTTGTCGAGAACGGTTCCGTTAAAGAGTTGTGGTGTGCTGTCCAGCAGGCGAATAGCTTTGCGCTGCTCGCTCGAGCGCAGGGCGTTGAGGTCTTGATCTGCAACACGCAGTGGGCTGAGGTTTGTTGGGCGATGCCCAACAATCTCTTCCATAAACTCCGCTAACTCACTCGGCTGCTGAGCGGTGAGGATGCATACGTCTCCTGGTTGGATCTGCAAACTACCGATCTCCACTGTTCCTTGTAGCCAGGTGGTGTTGCCTGCGTAGAAATTTCGTTCTTGCTCTAGAGAGGTCAGTGCCGCCAATTTCTTTTCGCCGTAGCGGATTAATGCATTGCGCGGGCTGAGCGAAAAATAACGGGAGAAGGGCTGCGATACCTGTCGGCTAAGAAGCGTGCATGCCGCTAGGGCTCCGGTGCCAAGATCGTGATGGATCACGGCGATCGAACCGAATGTCACAACTAGCAATCCGGTGAGCTGTCCATAGAGTTGCCCGATGTGCTGCAGTTTGGCATTCACCATCTGCTGTTGATATTCGGAACTGCTCAATGCCTCCTGGATCGGTTCAAGACGGCGAATTAAAAATCCTTCGATTCCCAAACCCTTCACTGTTTCTGTGCCACCAAGAGCAGAGAGCAATACGCCATCGCGAAACTCCTGCTTGGAATATCTCTGCTCGATGGCTTGCGTGGCAGCAGCAGCAGCCTTCTGCGCCTGGTTGTAGAAGAGCAGCGCTGTGGCAATCGGCACGATGGAGAGCCAGCCACCGATAATCGCCATCACCAACAGGTAGATAACGACAAACGGAAGGTCTATCCGCTCAAAGATCCACTGCTGCAAGAATCGATTGCGGAGCATTGCGCTGGCGCGGATCTGCTCCAATCGGTTTTGAATCGGTTCCGCCGTTGCTGTTACTAACGGAGCTCCGAGAACATGACGCACTGCGTTGAGGCGCTGCTTGTGTTCCTCGGCGCCGCAGAGTAAGGACAACACCCAGGAACGCCCGATCTTCAGGGCGATATCCAGAATCACAACAGCAATTAGTAGGCCGGTGATCACCAGCAAGCTATCGCCTGATTGCTGAGGTAGGACGGATGTATAGACGCGGTTGATATAAAACGGGATAGCAAGGACTAGTACGTTGATCGCGATTGATGCAACGATCACTGTCCGCACATCGTTGTTGCGGAGGTCAGGGCTCCACATCGAGCTGGGCTTGACCTGATCCAACGCCGCATTCAGTCCCATTCCCCGCACCCTATTAGCCATCTGCCGATTGGTCCATAGGCCTGTTAGAGAGTGTTGAACAGCTCACGCTCTGCGCTTCTCTTACATTTCGACGTGTTTGGTGTTTCGCCTTCGTTTCGCTCCCCCAGATAGGGGATGCCAGCTGTACGTCTCAGCCATAGCCTGAGTTCATAGAGAAGGGACGCCAGCCCAGTCGGGATGACCGAGAAAACTCCAGATCCAACACCAAGGCCTGGGTTTTCCGAGCGGCTGCGTCAGCTCTTTGGCACGCCATCGGCCTCTGGCGGTTCTGGCGGCCCTCCTGGCGATTCGGAATTGGAAGGGCAGGACCGCTCCGATCCATTTGCCCAGCGAGGTGCCAAGCCTGAGCCGCGCGTTGAGCCAGAGCGATCCTCGTGGTTTGGCCGGCTGCGGGGATTACTGAGTCTTGAATCGCTGCATGACGGGGATCGCGAGGTCTACAAACCCGTTACCGGAGCTGACGACCAGGGCGCACAGCCTCTGCAGACCGAGACCGAAACAGGCGAGACAAGGGTTGAGATCGACCTCCCGGATGCGGGCCTGACGCGCACCTGGACAGCGGATGTCCAGCCGGAGGAAGAGCAGCCCGTTGACTCTCGCCAATGGGAGTGGCCCTATCCCGATGAGGATGTTCCTGCATCAGGCTTGAGAGAGCCCACGGCATCACCAGTTGGGTTGCCGTCGACTGCTCAAACGCCTCTAACGCCTTCAGGTCCTCCACAGCCAAAGGCTCCTGTTTGGAGAGCGGTTATTTCCCCGCCTGTGCCGGGTCAGACGTCAACGACAGCGCAATCGACCGAAGCGCCAACACTGGCGCCGACGAATCCGCTACCGACGTCAGCACCGACTCCAGCACCAGCTCAAACGACAACGTCGACGCCCACCCCTGGTGAAGCGCAAACGACGTCACCGGGGCAAACGACCATGCCCGGCCAACCGGGTGGTGTTACGTCAGCGCCCGTCGCGACGCGTGGGCCGACGAATCCCCCCGGCAGCACGGCAACGTCGACGCCTGGCCTCACGTCCGGGCCCAGTACAACGTCACTCCCAGCGACGGAAACGCCAACGACGCCCCCGGGGCAGACGAACCAGCCCGGCCAAACAGGCGGTCTCACCACGGAAGTACCGACGGCGCCGCCCGGTGCACTGACGCCCGCGCCCGCTGCACAGACGGCTTCACCGACCGAT
>Ga0310330_100421_pt1 | contig 12008 bp, 10 predicted proteins | sample LakMicDCLTotalB5_FD_195544 | JGI IMG/M metagenome (GOLD analysis project Ga0310330, IMG submission 195544) | Enriched freshwater cyanobacterial communities from Lake Michigan, Michigan, United States - MI23.DCL.Total.B5 (v2) (version 2) | ecosystem: Environmental > Aquatic > Freshwater > Lake... | reverse complement strand
CTGGAGGACCAGCTGCTGGTGCTGCGCCAGGAGAACGAAACCCTGATCGAGCGGCTGCGGGTGCAGGAACGGCTGCTGCGGATGGTGGCCCATGAGCTGCGCACCCCCCTCACCGCCTCCAAGCTGGCCCTGCAGAGCCTCAACCTCGGCCAGATCGACCAGACCCGCTTCCGGGATGTGCTCGGCCGCCGGCTGGATGACATCGAGCAGCTCTCCAAGGACCTGCTGGAGGTGGGCACCACCCGCTGGGAAGCCCTGTTCAACCCGCAACGGCTGGCCCTGGGCCCGGTGGCGGCAGAGGCCATCCTCGAGCTGGAGAAGCTGTGGGTGGGCCGCGGCCTCGAACTGATCACCGACATCCCCACCGATCTGCCGGATGTCTGCGCCGATCAGCGCCGCATGCGCCAGGTGCTGCTCAACCTGCTGGAAAACGCCTTCAAGTACACCCCCGACGGCGGACGGGTGAGCCTGACGATCCTGCACCGCACCAGCCAGTGGCTGCAGGTGAGCATCTGCGACTCCGGCCCCGGCATCCCCCGCGATGAGCAGGAACGCATCTTCCTGGAGCGGGTGCGGTTACCGCAGACCTCCGCCACCACCTCCGGCTTCGGTGTGGGCCTGTCGGTGTGCCGCCGCATCACCGAGGTACACGGTGGACGCATCTGGGTGGTGTCGGAACCCGGCGAGGGGGCCTGCTTCCACTTCACCGTGCCCGTGTGGGATGGCCAAGGGGCCGCCTGATTGACGAAGGGCCCCTCGGACCCGTAACGTCATCGCATCGAAGGCGCAATGGCCCAAAAGCCAGGCGCAGCAAGGGATTCAGCTTCATCAGCCCACCCCGAGCAGCCTTCGAGTCCTAGCCCCCATCGTCTAGAGGCCTAGGACACCTCCCTTTCACGGAGGCGACAGGGGTTCGAATCCCCTTGGGGGTATCTCCAGCAAGCGGCCCTCTAGGCCGCTTTTTTGTTGGGTTGCCCGTTGGGGCATGGCTGGTTCAGGCCGGCAAGGCGCAACGGCGCTGGGCTTCCTGCTGCACAGCCCGCAGGTTGGAGGCCAGGTCGTCCCGCAGGCGCTGCTCGATCAGGCCGATCGGCATGCCCACACAGCCCTGAACGGTGAGTTCATACAGCAGGGTTGTGACAGTGCCGTCACCGCCGATTTGCCAGGCCCCCTCAAAACGGCGGAAATCCCCTTTCACCATGGTGAAGCTGAGGCGACGCTCCTCCAGATGCTCGGTGAGCTCCAGGTGCACGCGGGCCTTGAAGCGCAGCCCCATGAACACCTGAGCCCCCTCCTGCTCCAGGCCGACCACGTTGCCGCGGCGCCAAAGCAGACGGGAGCACTCCAGGTTGGGGATGAAGCCGCTGAGGCTGTCGTAATCGGTGAGCACCGCCCACAGCCACTGGGGATCCATGGCCAGGCGCAGTTGCACCGCCAGGCGGCGGCAGCCTCCGGGCAACCGCTCCATCTCCTGCTGGATCGTGTCGAGCTCACAGCAGCCGGTCTCGACCGCCCGCAGGGGGCTGATCCCAGGCCCGGCAAGGGCGCTGGTGGGGTCGATCGAGAGCTGCGTCAAGGGGTCGAGCCGACGTAGCGATTGATTTCAGTGGGTCAACCTAACCGGATCCAGCCTCGGGCGCCGAGCTGGAAGCCCCGGGAAGTTCCCTATGATCGCGCGCGTTCTACAGGCCACCTGGGACCATGCGTGTTTCGACCGCTACCTCCAGCCGCAGCGATTCGCGCATGTTCAGCGTGGTGGTGCAGGGCTACGGCAGCGCCCAGCCACGACAGGCGGAGCGCACCATCAACGTTCCCTTTTCTGGCCTGCAATCGCTGATGCAGTCCATCAGCCGCCTGGGTGGCAAGGTGCTCTCCGTGGTGCCAGCTTCCTCGGAGACTGCCGCCCCCAGCACCAGCGAGGCCCCGGCCAAACCCGCCGCCGCCAAACCCAGCGCTAAGGCCGCCGCCAAACCGGCAGCCAAAGCCACCCCGACCGCCCCGAAACCCGCCGCCGCCGCCCCCGTGTCCCACGCTGACGTTCCCGTCAATCTCTACAAGCCCAAGGATCCGTTCGTCGGCACCGTCACCGAGAACTACAGCCTGCTGGCTGACGGTGCCATCGGCCGGGTCAACCACATCACCTTCGACCTGAAGGGTGGCGATCCCCAGCTGCACTACGTGGAAGGCCAGTCGATCGGCATCATTCCCGACGGCGAAGACGCCAACGGCAAGCCCCACAAGCTGCGCCTCTATTCGATCGCCAGCACCCGCCACGGCGATGACATGGCCGGCAACACCGTGTCGCTTTGCGTGCGTCAGCTGCAGTACGAAAAAGACGGCGAAACCATCAACGGTGTCTGCTCCTCCTTCCTGTGCGATATCCAGGCGGGCGCCAAGGTGAAGATCACCGGCCCGGTGGGCAAGGAGATGCTGCTGCCCGCCGATGAGGAGGCCAACGTGATCATGCTGGCCACCGGCACTGGCATCGCCCCGATGCGCACCTACCTGCGCCGCATGTTCGAACCGGCCGAGCGCGACAAGAACGGCTGGCAGTTCAAAGGCAAGGCCTGGCTGTTCATGGGGGCTCCCACCACCGCCAACCTGCTGTACGACGACGACTTCAACCGCTACGAGAGGGAGTTCCCCGACAACTTCCGCTACACCAAGGCCATCAGCCGTGAGCAGCAGAATGCCAAGGGCGGCCGCATGTACATCCAAGACCGCGTCAGCGAGAACGCCGACGAGATCTTCGCGATGATCGAGAACCCCAAGACCCACGTCTACATGTGCGGTCTGCGGGGCATGGAACCCGGCATCGACGAGGCGATGACCGCCGCCGCCGCCGCCAAGGGTCTCAACTGGAGCGAACTGCGCCCCGCCCTCAAGAAAGCCGAGCGCTGGCACGTCGAAACCTATTGAGATCGGCCCTCCGGTCTCCAACTCCACACAGGCCCGCCCTCCGGCGGGCTTTTTTGTTGCCAAGCCATGCGGAAGCCCACCGTGCTCGTTAAACCAGGAGCACGCACGCCCCGCGTTGCCCATGCCCGCCACCCAGACCAATCCCCTGCGCGTCGGGCTGCGCCAGGAGCGGGTGATCGCCCCGCAATGCCTGGTGATCTTCGGGGCCAGCGGCGACCTCACCCACCGCAAACTGATCCCGGCGCTGTTTGAGCTGTTCCGGCAGCGGCGCCTGCCCAGTGAATTCGCCGTGCTGGGTTGCGCCCGCCGCCCCTGGAGCGACGACGACTTCCGCAACCGCATGGCGGAGGCGATGGCCGATGACGTCAAGCAACACCACAGCGCCTGGCAGCAGTTCGCCGCCTGCCTGTTCTACGAGCCGGTGGACCTGCAGCAAAACGAGGACGTCGTGCGACTGGGCACCCGCCTGGAGGCCCTGGACCGCCTCAAGGCGACCCGCGGCAATCGCACCTTCTACCTGTCGGTGTCACCGGCCTTCTACGGCAGCGGCTGCCGGGCCCTGGCGGCCGCTGGGCTGCTGCGGGATCCGGCCCGCAGCCGGGTGGTGATCGAAAAGCCCTTCGGCACCGACTACAGCAGCGCCGAGCAGCTCAACCGGGTGGTGCAGAGCTGCGGCCAGGAGCAGCAGATCTTCCGGATCGACCACTACCTGGGCAAGGAAACGGTCCAGAACATCCTGGTGCTGCGCTTCGCCAACACGATCTTCGAGCCGATCTGGAACCGCAACTACATCGCCAACGTGCAGATCACGGCGGCGGAAACCGTGGGGGTGGAGGAGCGGGCCGGCTACTACGAAACCAGTGGCGCCCTGCGGGACATGGTGCAGAACCACCTCACCCAGATGCTGGCGCTCACCACCATGGAAGCCCCGGGGCGCTTCGATCCGGAGGCAATCCGCAACGAGAAGGCCAAGGTGCTCCAGGCGGCTCGCTTGGCCCATGAGGACGAGCCCTGGCGCTGCTGTGTGCGCGGCCAGTACGGCCCCGGCGGCACCGTGCAGCGGCCGGTGGCGGGCTACCGCCAGGAGCCGGGGGTGAACCCCAACAGCACCACCGAAACCTATGTGGCGATGAAGCTGTTCATCGACAACTGGCGCTGGCAGGGGGTGCCCTTCTATCTGCGCACCGGCAAGCGCCTGCCCAAACGCCTCTCCGAAGTGGTGCTCACCTTCCGGGAAGCTCCGGTGCACCTGTTTGATGCCGCCGGCGGCAGCCCCACCGCCAACCAGCTGGTGCTGCGCATCCAGCCCGATGAAGGGGCCGGTTTTGTGTTCGACGTGAAGGCCCCCGGCTCCGGCATGCGCAGCAGGCCCGTCGACATGCACTTCAGCTACGACGAAAGCTTCGGCGAACCCTCCGACGAGGGCTATGTGCGCCTGCTGGCGGACGCCATGCTCGGCGACCCCACCCTGTTCACCCGCAGCGACGAGGTGGAGGCCGCCTGGCGGCTCTACACGCCCCTGCTGGAGCTGATGGAGGACGCCCCCTCCCAGCTGCCGGTGCACCCCTATGAAGCCGGCACCTGGGGCCCCAGCGCCGCCGACAACCTGCTGGCCGATGACGGCCTGATGTGGCGCCGTCCCTGAACCCACTGCTCGCCCCCAGCGCCCCCGCCGTTCCCACCGCCTTCGCTCTGTCCCCTCGCCGTTCTCAACGCCATGGCTCCCCAGCTCACCCTGCAAGCTCCGCTGGAACTGCCACCCCAGGAGGTGCCCGACTACCTCAACCGCCTGTGGAGCGAAGGACTGAAGGAGGAGGGCGGGGCCGCCACCTTCACCCTGGTGGTGTGGGAGCCCTCCTGGCTGCAGCAGCAACTGATCCGCACCGGCCGCATCGATGGCCCCATCAGCGGCCTGCTCAACGAGCCACTGCTGCAGGCGGCCCGTGAGGCGGTGGGGCAGTTGGGGCTGCCCGCCAGCACCGCCCCCACGGCGCCGGAGCTGGCCTGGGCCCTGGGGCAGCAGCCCGGCCACCACAGCGCCGATGACCTGCGCGGCCAATTCGTGGATCGCGCCATCAGCGCCCACCAACCGCGGCGCCTGATCACCCTGGCCCCCACCCTGGCGGCGGATCGCCCCCTGGAAACGCTGGTGGCGGCCTACTGCCCGCTGAGCGATGAGCGCAGCGGCGGCGGCGATGCCTGCGGCGATGTGGTGGTGCTGCGGGGTGGCATGGGGGCCCTGCAGCAGGGGCTGCCGATGCTGCAGCCGCTGATCGCGGCGGAACTGCCCTGTTGGGTGTGGTGGAACGGTTCGCTGGATGAATCCCCCGAGCTGCTGGAGGCCCTGGCGGTAGGGCCGCGGCGCCTGGTGCTCGACAGCTCCCTCGGCACCCCCCGCCGCTGCCTGGATGTGCTGGTGGAGCGAATCGCGGGGGGCCAGGCGGTGAACGACCTCAACTGGCTGCGGCTGCGCACCTGGCGCGAATCCCTGGCCATGGTGTTCGACCCCCCCAGCCGCCAGAGCGCCCTGCAGCACGTGGTGCAGCTGGACATCGACGTGGAGGGCCAGCACCCGGTGAAGGGGCTGCTGCTGGCGGCCTGGATCGCTGATCGCCTCGGCTGGCACCTGCAGAACAGCAGCTGGCTCGAGGCCGACACCAGCACGGAGGGTCGCGGGATCCTGGCGGAATTTCAACGGGGTGATGGCCAGACGGTGCAGTTCCGCCTGATGCCCGTGCCGGTGGGGGTGAGCAAAACCCATCCGGGCGCCCTGGTGGGCATGCGCTTGATCTGCGCCCCAGCGGATCGAGCCCCCCTGTGCGTGATCCTCTGCTCGGAATCGGGCGGTTGCATGCGGCTGGAGGCCGGCGGTGTGGCCTCGATGGAACTGGCGGAGGAGGTGGTGCCCCTGCCGAACGAAAGCGAAGAAATGGAAATGGCCCGCCTCCTGGGGGGAGGGCACGACAGCACCAACCCGCTGCTGGCCTCGGCGGCAACCCTGGCTGCCAAGCTGCTGCCCAGCTGATCCCCGGGGCGGTCCGCCCGAGAGCCACCCCATGGCCTGCCTGATCGCCGCCCCCTGCAGCGGCAGCGGCAAAACGCTGCTCAGCCTGGCGCTCACCGCCCTGGCCCGACGCCGCGGCCAGAGCATCCAGCTGTTCAAGGTGGGGCCCGACTACCTCGACCCCCAGCTGCACACGGCCGCCAGCGGCCAGCCCTGCCGCAACCTCGATCCGCTGCTCTGCGGTGAGGCCTGGGTGCAGCGGAGCTTCCAGCACCACGGCAGCCGCAGCCAGCTGGCGCTGGTGGAGGGGGTGATGGGGCTGTTCGATGGCCGCGGCCCCAGCAGCGAGGGCAGCTCCGCCCATGTGGCCGCCCTGCTCAACCTGCCGGTGGTGCTGGTGGTGGAGGCGAGCCGCCAGGCGGGATCGCTGGCTGCCCTGGTGCGGGGATTCCGCGACCACCAGCCCGGGCTGGCGATGGCGGGCGTGGTGCTCAACGGCGTCGGCAGCGACCGCCATCACGCCCTCCTGCAGGAGAGCCTCGAGCGCATCGGCATGCCGCTGCTGGGGGCCCTGCCGCGCCACAGCAGCCTGGAGCTGCCCTCGCGCCACCTGGGCCTGCTGCCGGCCCACGAGCTCACCGACCTGCAACAGCGGCTGGGCCCCTGGGCCGATCTGGCGGAGCAGCACCTGCAGCTGCAGGCCCTCTGGCCCCTGCTGCAGGCCCCGCAGGCGCCCGCCCACGCCCCGGAGCCCGCACCCCCCGCCGGACCAGCGGTCACCCTGGCCATCGCCAGCGACGCCGCCTTTCACTTCCGCTACCCCGAAGCCAGCGAGCTGCTGGCGCAGCAGGGGGTGGCGCTGCAACCCTGGTCGCCCTTGGCGGATCAACCGCTGCCGACCGGCTGCCGCGGCCTGGTGTTGCCCGGCGGCTACCCGGAACTCCACGCCAGCCAGCTGGGCCAGAGCCGGCGCAGCCTGGCGGAGCTGCGGCGCGCCCATGGGGCGGGCCTGCCGATCTATGCCGAATGCGGCGGCCTGCTGCTGCTGGGCCAGCGGCTGGCGGATGCCGACGGCACCCCTCACCCCATGGCCGGCATCCTCCCCTTCGCAGCCCACCGCGGCGCGCTGAGCCTGGGCTACCGCGAGGCCGATCCCGGCGGCGATGGCTTGGTGGTGCGACGCGGCGAACGGCTCTGCGGCCATGAATTCCACCGCTGGCAGCTGCAGCCCCCCCTGGCGGGTGACGGCGCGCTTTGGCAGCTTGAGGGCTGGGGATCCCCCCGCCGCCCTGAAGGTTGGAGCGCACCGCATCTGCATGCCAGCTGGTTGCATCTGCATTGGGGGGGCTGCCCCCAACTGCCGCAGCGGCTGGTGGCGGCGGCCCGGCGGGCCAACCCCCTGCCTCCCCTGAGCCGCGATGACCACCCCTGAACTCTGGCTGCTGCGCCACGGCGCCACCGCCTGGGCCCGCGAGGGGCGCCACACCAGCCACACCGACCTGCCACTGCTGCAGGAGGGGGAGGCGGAAGCCCGGGCCCTGGCTCCCCTGCTGGCCGAGCAGCCCTTCACCGCGGTGCTCTGCAGCCCCCTGCAGCGGGCCCGGCGCACCTGTGAACTGGCGGGCCTGGCCGCCCACGCCCAGATCGAACCGGACCTCCAGGAATGGGATTACGGCGCGTATGAGGGCATCACCACCGCCGAGATCCGCCGCACCGTGCCGGCTTGGACCGTGTTCAGCCACCCCTGCCCGGGGGGTGAAAGCCCCCAGCAGGTGCAACAGCGCTGCGAGCGGGTGATCCAGCAGAGCCTGCAGCTCGCCGGCGATGGGGGCCGCGTGGCCCTGTTCGCCCATGGCCATCTGCTGCGCTGCCTGGCGGGCTGCTGGCTGGGGTTGGGGGTGGGCGGCGGCGCCCTGCTGGTGCTCAGCACCGGCACGGTGTGCGTGCTGGGCTTCGAGCGCCAGCAGCGGGCGCTGCTGCGCTGGAACGCTCCGGTGCCCCCCCTGTAGCCGCCGACGCCAACGCGTGCCAGCGTGTGGGGAGATGCGCGGGGCGGGAGCACCACCGTGGGCATGAACTCCGATGACGCCAACGGCCGCACCGGCAGCCGCCGCGGCACAGGCCAGCAGCCGCTCAAGCAAGTGGAATCCCGGGCGCCGGGCTGGCTGATCGCCGACCTCAACCCCGTGAACCGCAGCAGCCGCACCGTGCGCCGGCGGGAATGGCTGCAGAGCGAGCGCTCCGAGCCGAGCCCTAGCGCCCGGCTGGAGCGCTGGCAGCTGATCGTGAAGGGCCGGGTGCAGGGGGTGGGTTATCGGGCCGCCTGCTGCCAGAAGGCCCGTCAGCTGGATCTCAACGGCTGGGTGCGCAACCAGCACGACGGCACCGTGGAGGTGCAGGCGGAGGGCCACCTGCATGCCCTCACCGAACTGCGGCTCTGGTGCGAACGGGGACCGGAGCAGGCGGAGGTGCTGAGTGTGAGCCAGGGCCAACTGGCCCCGATCCGGGAGGATTGGTTCGAGATCCGCCGCTGAGCAGCACCTTCGATGACCAACGGGACCCTCTGGGCCGAACTGGTGGCCTACGGCAGCGGCATCGCCCTCAGCCCCCTGCACATCGGCCTGCTGCTGCTGTTGCTGCTGGGGCCCCATCCGCTGCGGCGCGGCGGCCTGCTGCTGCTCAGCTGGATGCTGACGGTGACCCTGATGGTGGTGCTGCTGCTGACCGTGGGCCACGGACTGCTGTTGAGCATGGCCCAGGGCAGCAGCCACCGCACCGGCCTCGACCTGCTGGCGGCCGGGGCCCTGTTGGCCCTGGGAATCAAGGAATTGCTCAATGGCGGCGAGGAGGGCACACCCCCCGGCTGGACCCGCCAACTGGATCGCTTCTGCGCCATGCCCCTGCCGTTGTTGCTGGGCGTCAGCTGCGGCCTCGAGCTGATCAGTCCGGATGATCTGTTCCTGTTCGCCAAAGCGGCGTCGGCCCTGCTGGCCTCGGGGCTGAGCCGCCTGCAGGAGGGGCTGTTCACGGCCGTGTTCACCCTGGCGGCCAGCCTGGCCCTGCTGCTGCCCTTCCTGGCGGTGCTGGTGGGGCGCGAGCAGGTGCTGCCGCTGCTGGAGCGCAGCAAGCAGCTGCTGTTCGCCAAAGGCGATCTGCTGGTGGGTGGTCTCAGCCTGGTGCTGGCGGGCTACATGGGCTGGCAGGGGGTCGAGGGGCTGAGGCTGGGCTGAAGCCAGCGGCGCCAGCGCTCGGCGTCGGTTGTGCCACGGCCATCGGCCACCAACCACACCGCCTGGCTGGCGCGACTCACCGCCACGTACACCAGCTGGCGGCGCAGGGTGTCATCGCTGGGCCAGAACACATCACCGGCGATGAACACCTCGGAGAAGGTGCTGCCCTGGCTGCGGTGCACCGTGAGCACCGCGGCGGGCCCCAGGGAGGCAAAGGCATCGCGCACCAGGAAGTAGCGGCGCCACAGGCCGCGGCCCTCCTGTTTGCCGGCGTCGCGGGCCCGCTGGCGCAACTGCCGCAGCACCCCATCCAGCTGCTCGCGGGCGGCACTACCGGCCGGCGGCAGCAGGCGCAGGCTGAGCCGCGCGTCACCCGCCTCCACCTCCGCCCAGAGGGTGTCGATCACCGGAGGGGTCAGCCCATCGGCGCTGCTGAGGCCGAAGTCCGCCAGGTCGCAGCGCTCCGGCGTCACGTCGCGCACCACCAGCTCACGGTTGGAACCGAGCAGCAGGTCGGGCTCCTCGGCGGCCTCCTCGCCGGCACGGCAGGCAGGGGCCATCACCGCCGAGCGGGTGATCAGCACCTCACCGGGCAGCACCGGCAGCTGGTCGGCCATGGCGCCATGGATCGCCCGCCGCGCCAGGGGCACCAACTGCTCCAGGGCGCGGTTGGTGTAGCAGAGGATGCGGGCGTGGTCGGGGTTATCCAATTCGGCACCACGGCGCAGGGCCGCCTGGGCCGCCGCCAGCCACGGCCCCCGAGCCGCCACCACCACCTGCCCCTGGGGGGTGCGCACCGGCGCCAGCGGCGGCGGCTGGCGGCAGGGCAACTGGCCATTGCGCAGGCCCGTGGCCAGCTGCAGCACCGGGCCCTGGTGGCGCACCACCTCCGTCAGGCTGGCACTGGCGGCGCGGGCCATGGCAAACACGGGGCTCTGGGGCTCCCCCACCGGCGGCAGCTGGGCCGGATCCCCCACAAACACCAGTCGGGTCCGGAAGGGATGGGCACAGCGCAGGGCGATCTCCAGCAGGGTGCTGTCCACCATCGAGGCCTCATCCACCAGCACCAGAGCGAGGTTCTCCAGGGCCGCAGCGGTCTGCTCGGTCTCCTCACAGCGCTCCACATCCCCCTGGCGCTTGAGCTTGAGCCGCAGCAACCGGTGGATGGTGCTCGGATACCAGGTGGGCTGCAGCCCCCCCAACGCCAACTGGTGCCGCAGCACCCCCACCGCCTTGTGGGTGGGGGCCACCACCGTCCAGCAGAGGCCCAGCTGCTCCACCTGCTGCAGCAGATGGCGGGAGAGGGTGGTCTTGCCCGTACCGGCGTAACCGCTCAGCACAAACGGGGTGCCGTCGTAGGGGGCCTGCAGCCACTCGGCAAACGCCTCAGCCGCGGCCGCCTGGCCGGCAGTAAGGATGAAGCCGCCCGGTTCAGCCAACCGCCAGCCAGCCCCAATGGCGGGCCAACAGCAGCGGCGACCCCACCCACACCAGCCCCGGCAAGGCCACTAGCGGGCCCATCAGGCTGCCCACCAGCACCTCCAGGCGCGTGTGCCCCAGGTTTTCCTTGAGGGGCTTCTGGTCGGCCGGGGGCTCCGCCAGGGTGTTGACGCGGGCGGCCGTCAGGCCGGCGGCACGGCGCACGCCCGAGGCGTCGTAGAGCACCACAAAACATAGGCAGGCCGCCAGGGCGAACAGGCCAGAGTCGAAGCCCTGCTGCCAGCCCAGGGCGGAAGCGGTGCCGGTGAGCAGCGCCGAATGGCTCGAGGGCATGCCGCCGGTTTCCACCAGCACCTGCGGATTCCAGCGCCGGTGCACCACCAGCTCAATCAGCAGCTTGGAGAGCTGGGCGCTCCCGCAGGCGGCCAGGCCCCACCACAGGGGGCCGTTGTCGAGCAGACCCAGCCAAAGGGAGTGCTGGGCAAGGGGCTCGCTCATCGATCGCGGCTCGTGATGTAGTCCGCCAGGGCCAGCAGCGGTGCCGCCTTAAGCGCTCCGGCCTCCCCCTGGGCGAAGGGGGCCAGGGCCGCCTTGGCCTCCGCCACGAGGGCATCGGCGCGGCGGCGGGATTCCTCCAGCCCCAGCAGTTTGGGGTAGGTGGTCTTGTCGGCGGTGAGGTCCTTGCCGGCCGTCTTGCCCAGCACCTCGCTGCTGGCGGTCACATCCAGGATGTCGTCAATGATCTGGAAGGCCAGGCCGATGCCGCGGGCATACACCCGCAGGGCCTGCAGCAGCGCCTCCGGGGCCCCGGCGATCTGGGCACCGCTGAGCACACAGGCCCGCAACAGGGCGCCGGTCTTGTGGAGGTGGATGTACTCGAGGGTCTCGAGGTCGACGTCCTTGCCCTCGCACTCCAGGTCCACCACCTGGCCTCCGACTAGGCCGGGGGCGCCGGAGGCCAGGGACAGCTCCCCGACCACCGCCAGCAGCCGCTCCGCCGGTACACCGGGGCTCCGCAAGGCCACCATTTCGAAGGCGCGGGTGAGCAGGGCATCCCCGGCCAGGATGGCGTTGGCTTCGCCATAAACCTTGTGGTTGGTGGGGCGGCCGCGGCGCAGGTCGTCGTTGTCCATGGCGGGCAGATCGTCATGGATCAGCGACATGGTGTGGATCATCTCCAGCGCCACCGCCGTGGGCATGGCCTGCTGCGCCACACCACCGGCGAGCTCACAGGCCGCCAGGCAGAGGATCGGCCGCAGCCGCTTGCCGCCGGCCAGCAGCGAGTAGCGCATCGCCTCCCGCAGGCTCTCGGGCCGTTCGGGGCCCAGCGAGCCATCCAGGGCCGCCTCCACCTGCAGGCGGGTGGCCTCCAGGTAGGCGGCGAAGTCGAACGTGGTGGTCACCGCCGCGGTCAT
>Ga0310330_100416_pt1 | contig 12103 bp, 11 predicted proteins | sample LakMicDCLTotalB5_FD_195544 | JGI IMG/M metagenome (GOLD analysis project Ga0310330, IMG submission 195544) | Enriched freshwater cyanobacterial communities from Lake Michigan, Michigan, United States - MI23.DCL.Total.B5 (v2) (version 2) | ecosystem: Environmental > Aquatic > Freshwater > Lake... | reverse complement strand
GCTGCCCGAGTCGGGCTTGCCGGCGGCCGTGGCGGCTGGCGTGGTGGTGGGTCGCCGGCCCGACACCGATGCCGCTGAGCTCGATGAGCTGATCCGTCAGCTGGCCCAGCTGGCCATCACCATGCTCTTCCCGCTGCTGGCGGCCGATGTGAGCTGGGCCGAACTCAGCCCCCTGGGCTGGGGTGGGGTGAGCTGCGTCCTGGTGTTGATGCTGCTGGTGCGTCCGGTGGCCATTGGCCTGGCGACCTGGGGCCTCGACTTCACCCTGCCCCAACGGGCCCTGATGAGCTGGTTGGCGCCCCGCGGCATCGTGACCGCCGCCGTGGCCAGCCTGTTTGCCATTCGGCTGGAGCAGGCCGGGGTGGTGGGGGCCGGCCGCCTGCAGGGCCTGGTGTTCCTCACCATCCTGCTCACCGTGGGCCTGCAGGGTCTGAGCGCTGGCCCCCTGGCCCGTTGGCTCGGCTTGGTGGACCAGGAGGGTGCTGCGCTGACCGACTCAGAGGCAGCGGGCGATGCGGGGGCGGTCGTCGCCGCTGCGGTGGAGCAGCAGCCAGGTGGCGAGTAGGTCGGGTCCTTGGAGGCTGCCCAGAAGGGCCGCTCGCAGGCTCTTCATGATCACGCCCTTCTTCACCCCCGCCGCCGTGGCCGCCTCGGTGAGCAGGGTCTGGGCATGATCCGCGGTGAGCGGGTCCTCCGGCAGCCGCTCCAGCAGGGCCGCCAGGGCCGGGCGGGCGCCCTCGCTGGCCAGCTGGGTACGGGCCGACTCCTGCAGCTCTGGAGTGCTGAAGAAGGGCCGGGCCTGGTCCACCCCATCGGCGAGCAGGCTCAGCGACGGTCCGATCAGGCTGCAGAGGTCGACTTGCCAGGTGGGGTCGGCGTTGGCCGTGCCGGGCTCCGAGCCCCAGCCCTGGGCCGTCCACAGGGGCAGGAGCTGCTGCCGCAGGGCGTCAGGCCCAAGCTCATGGAGCACCTGGCCATTGAGCCAGTTGAGTTTGTCCCAGTCGAAGCGGGCGCCGGCCCGGTTGACCCGCTCGAAGTCGAACATGGTGGCCGCCTCCGCCAGGGTGAACCGTTCGCCCATACCCTCCGGCGGCGACCAGCCCAGCAGGGTCATGTAGTTGGCCAGGGCCTCCGGGGTGTAACCCATGGCTTGAAAGTCGCTCACCGAGGTGACGCCATCGCGTTTCGAGAGCTTTTTGCCCTCCTGGTTGAGGATCAGGGGGGTGTGGGCAAAGATCGGCGGTTCGGCGCCCAGGGCCTGATACAGCAGCAGCTGCTTGGCGGTGTTGGCGATGTGGTCTTCGCCACGGATCACATGGCTGATCGCCATGGCGATGTCGTCGACCACCACGACGAGGTTGTAGAGGGGATCTCCGATCTGGTCGGCCGGAGCGCGGCGGGCAATCACCATGTCGCCGCCCAGGTCGCTGCCGCTCCAGCGCATCTCGCCCCGTACCAGGTCGGTCCAGGTGATGGTGGCGTCGTCGTCGATTTTGAAGCGCACCGTGGCTTCACGCCCTTCGGCGATGAAGGCCTGCTGTTGCTCCGCGGTGAGCTGGCGGTGGCGGTTGTCGTAGCGGGGGGCCTGTTTGCAGGCGGACTGCTGGTCCCGCATGGCGGTGAGTTCGGCTTCGGTGGCGAAGCAGCGGTAGGCCCGGCCGGAATCCAACAGTTGCTGGATCGCCGCCCGGTGCTCGCCGATCCGGGCGCTTTGGATCACCGGTTCGCTATCCCAAAGCAGTCCGAGCCAGGCCAGGCCGTCGAGGATGTTGGTCGTGTATTCGGGCTTGCTGCGCTCCCGGTCGGTGTCCTCGATGCGCAGTAGAAACTCACCGCCCTGGCGTCGGGCGAACAGCCAATTGAACACCGCCGTGCGGGCCGTGCCGATGTGCAGGGTGCCCGTGGGGCTGGGGGCCAGGCGCACGCGAACAGGGCGTGAGGACTGAGCAGCACCCACCGGGATCACTCCTGATTGAACTGGAACGGGACTGACGGGGCTCGAACCCGCAACTTCCGCCGTGACAGGGCGGTGCTCTAACCGATTGAACTACAGTCCCAGGCTGCCTTTTGGGCAATCTGTGTCGCGGCTGCGACCTCAAAAGTATCCGTGATCGCCGGTCCGATCGTCAACCAATTGGTGTGTCTTGAATTGGTGTGGATCAAACCAGCAACAACGCATTGAACCCCCAGGCCGTTGAAGCGGCCTGAAGCGATTCAGGGGCGAAATCCCGCCGGCTCAATCAGTCGAACCTGATTGCCCCGGGCTGTGAACTCGCGACCCTGGTCGCTTTGCACGACCACGCGACCACCCGATTTGACCCGGATCACCCGTGCTCGAACCCAGCCCAAGGCTGCTGATTCGAGCACTTTGACCACATCCCCGGGTTGTAGATCCAACTCCATCCTCGGAACCAGGAAACTGCAAGTTGGGGCATCGAACGCGCCGTGGAGGACTTGAACCCCCGACATCAGGTTTTGGAGACCTGCGTTCTACCAACTGAACTAACGGCGCAAGGCCGATGCCCCCGTAAACATGAGATCCGTGCGTCAGTACAGCGCTCTCGAGAAAAGACTTTCTGAAGAAAGAAGCCCGAGAGCGTGCGGTGACGCGGGAAAGATCTCAGCGATCGAAGCGCTGCTTGACCCGCGTGGCTTTACCCACACGATCGCGCAGGTAGAAAAGCTTCGCCCGACGCACCTTACCGCGGCGCTCCACTTTCACGGAAGCCACCTGGGGGCTGTGCAGCATGAAGACCCGCTCCACGCCGATGCCCTGGAAGATGCGGCGCACCGTGATGGTCTCGTTGAGCCCGCCATGGCGTTTGGCAATCACCACGCCCTCGTAGGGCTGCACGCGCTCCTTGTTGCCCTCACGGATCCGGACGCCCACTTTGACGGTGTCACCCACGTAGATCTCGGGGAGTTCGTCCTTGAGCTGCTCCGCCTCAAACGCACGGATCAGCTCCTGGGCGCTGAGTTTGCCGGTGGTGGCCTTCGTCCCGCTGGCCTTTGCCGCATCCGGCTTCTCCTGCACGGCCGTGGCTGCATCAACCGTTTCGGTCTCTGCCTCTGCCGGGTTCACGGCTTGATTGTCTGTCGACTCCGTTGCCATCTCAGCTCCGCGACGCCTGGCCAAACAGCCAGTGTACCGGCTCAGGTGACACCCCACTGAATGCGGCACCCATAGGCCTGCCCACGGCGTTCCACTCCCGTTGGTAGTTTGACCTTCTGCCGTTTCAAACGCTGCCGGCGCCACCAGCATGAATCTGTTTGCCGATCTGCTGGCCAGCACCCAGGCATCCCCAGCCGCCGCCTCCACGGCGCTCGAAACCGGCCCGCGCATTCAGAAAAGCCGTCGGGGGGTGGAGATCAAGAGCGCCCGCGAAATCGACACCATGCGCCGCGCGAGCCGCATCGTGGCCACGGTGCTGCGCGAGCTCCTCGAGTTGGCGGCCCCTGGTATGACCACCGGCGACCTCGACCGCCATGCTGAAAAGCGCATACGCGAGATGGGGGCCACGCCCAGCTTCAAGGGCTACCACGGGTTCCCCGCCAGCATCTGCGCCTCGATCAACAACGAGGTGGTTCACGGCATTCCGAGCAGCAAGCGGGTGATTCAGGCCGGTGACCTGGTGAAAATCGATACGGGTGCCTATTTCGATGGCTACCACGGCGACAGCTGCGTGAGCCTGTGCGTGGGTGAGGACGCCACCGAGGAGGCCCAGACCCTCTGCCGGGTCGCCCAGGAATCGTTGATGAAGGGCCTGGCCCAGATCAAGGCGGGCAACACCCTGCTCGACATCGCCGGAGCCGTTCAGGACCACGTGGAGGCCCATGGCTATGCGGTGGTGGAGGACTACACCGGCCACGGCGTGGGCCGCAACCTGCATGAGGAGCCCTCGGTGTTCAACTTCCGCACCCGGGATCTGCCGAATATGAAGTTGCGCCCAGGCATGACCCTGGCGGTGGAACCGATCCTCAATGCCGGCAGCAAGGCCTGCCGCACCCTCAAGGATCGCTGGACGGTGGTGACCGTCGACGGCAGCTGGTCGGCCCAGTGGGAGCACACCATTGCGGTTACCAGTGACGGCTGCGAGATCCTCACCGACCGTAATTTTTAGGGCGCGTCCTGGGTTCAGGCCCGGGTCAGCGCTTTGAAATACAGCCATCGCCCCAGCGTGTGGAGCGGCATCAGCACGTAGGTGAGGGGGTTGGGGGTGACGATGATCAGGTTGCAGCCCAACCGGGCCTGGGCCAGCACCTGGGCAGCGACAAAGTCCGCTCCCATCAGGCCGATGGGGTTGAGGGCTGAGCGGAAGGGCCCGAGCACCAGCCTGCGGATGCGTAGCGCTCCGGAGGCCCCGCCCAGATCCAGGGCCCGCAGGCTCACCAGGTTGCCCAGCAGCCGTTTGCTCAGCTCGTAGAGCGGGCTGAATGCCGGTTGGATTTCCGCCTCCGACGTGTTGATCCACACCTCCGGTCGGGGGCGCCCGGCGGCGGGGCGTTGTCGCACCACGTCGGCGAACAGCTCCAACAGACGCCAACTGCTAAGGGCATTCACCTCCAGGGCCAGGTCGGTGGCCTCACGGCTGCGGGCCTGCTGGTGGTTGATGCCGTGGTTGAGCACCAGCACGTCAACACGCTCTAGCAGGGGACGCAGGGCGCTTTCCTGGCCGATCTGCCAGGTCGCCTGCTCCACCGGGATCGCCTTGCCGGCGGCATCGCGCAGGTCGAGGGGGCGTTGGCCGCTGGTCAGGGCCACCAGCCGGATGCCCTGCCCTGCTGCGGGCTGGCGTGACCAGGCCCGCAGCAGGGCCTGCCCGAAGCTGCCGCTGGCGCCGGTGATCGCCACGGTGGTTGCACCGGTGCTCCCATCAAATGTGACCATGACCCTGGCGCAAAGAGCGACCGACGCGCCAGCATGAAGCAGTCCCGCCGCCGCATCTGCCTCCTGCATGGCTGATGGCATCTCCGCTGATCTGGACACGTCTCAGGCCGTGGCCCCGCTGGTGCCGCTGTTCGCCCCTTACTGCGGTGGGCTGGGGCCTCAGGTGTCCCTGGAAGACGCCCTGGCCATTCTTCTGATTGGTCACTGGACGGGCTTGCGCCAGCTGCAGGGTGGACGCAGCCATGCCCTGCGGCTGAGCTGGAGTGGCGAGACGGCTCCCCAGGAACTCCTCCACTGCAATCTCCTTTTCCCAGACCTTCCCCAGGTGACCTACGCCTTTGCCCTCCCCTGTCATCAGTTGGTGCAATGGTTGATGGATCGGCAGGGCAAGGAGTTGCCGCCCAGTTTTTGGCGCTGGCTGCTGTTGGGCCAGCCCCCCCTGGCCACCGAACCGGTGGCGAGCGCCGCCTAAATTTCGCCTCAAGACGCCCCCCAGCGAGGTTGACCGATGGCCCCCACCTTGCTGATCGGCTCCTGCGAATCCTTCAGTGGAAAATCTGCCGTGGTGCTGGGGCTGGCCCGCCAGCTCAGCCGCCTGGGCGTGCCGGTGCGCTTCGGGAAGCCCCTGGCGACCAGTCTGGATGCGCCCGGGGCCCAGTCCAGTTCCTCTGCCCTCTTGGATGCGGACGTGCGCTTCATCGGCGCCACCCTGGGGCTGCCGGAGTCGCATCTGATTCCCTCCTTGCACGTGCTGGATGCGGCTACAGCCCAGCAGCGGCTGTTGCAGGGGAATCTGGAGCCTGGGGCAGGCTTTCCCCTGTTGCGGCAGCAGTTGGAGGCAGCCCCCGATGGCGTGACCTTGCTCGAGGCTGCCGGCAGCCTCCACGAGGGCCTGTTGTACGGGCTCAGCCTGGGCCAGCTGGCCCAGGAGCTGCACGCTCCAGTGCTGCTGGTGCACCCGTGGACAGACAGCTGCAGCATTGATCCCCTGTTGGCGGCCCAGGCCCAGCTGGGCGACAACCTGGCCGGGGTGGTGCTCAATGCCGTCAATCCGGATCTGGTGCCCCAGCTCTGCGCCGAGCTGTTGCCGGCCCTGGAAGGGCTGGGGCTGCCGGTGCTCGGTGTCATGCCCCAGAGCCCCCTGCTGCGCAGCGTCACGGTGGAGGAGCTGGCGCTGCGCTTGGGGGCTGAGGTGCTGTGCTGCCCCGAGCGGCTCGATCTGCTCGTGGAAACCCTTTCGATCGGTGCCATGAATGTCAATTCGGCGATGGAGTTTTTCCGCCGCCGCCGCAACATGGCGGTGGTGACGGGCGCCGATCGCACCGACATCCAGCTGGCGGCCCTCGAGGCCTCCACCCAGTGTCTGATCCTCACTGGAGCCGGAGATCCCCTGCCCCAGCTGCTCAACCGGGCCGAGGAGCTGGAGGTGCCTCTGCTGAAGGTGGAGCACGACACCCTCACCACCGTGGAGGTGATTGAGCAGGCCTTTGGTCACGTGCGGCTGCACGAGGTGGTGAAGGCCAGCTTTGCTTTCCGGTTGGTGGAAGAGCATTGCGATTTCACGCGGCTGTTCGCCCGGTTGCAGTTGCCCGCGCTGGCTAAATAACGCTGCTAGTTTCAAAGGGCAGGCTGGCGGCTACTGGTGACCCGGTCCCTTGATTTTCCGGCACTCGATCGGATCGACACCCTTGCCCAGGAGCTGGCCATGCTTCAGGACCGGAGCAAGCGGCGCATCGCCATCCTTGGCAGCCGCCACGTGCCGGTGGTGTCGATCCATCTGGTGGAACTGGTGGCCCGCTCCCTGGCCCAGGAGGGCCACAACCTGATCACGTCTGGAGCGCAGGGGGTCAATGCGGCGGTGATTCGCAGCGTGCTGGACATCGATCCGGCCCGGCTCACCGTGTTGCTGCCCCAAAGCCTGGATCGTCAGCCAGGTGAATCCCGCGACCAGCTCGAACGGGTGCTGCATCTGGTGGAGAAGCCCGAGCACGACGAGCTCCCCCTGCCGATGGCCAGCAGCCTCTGCAACCAGGACATCATCAGCCGGTGTGACCAGCTGATCTGCTACGCCTTCCACGACAGCGAGACCCTGCTGGCCAGCTGCCGTGTGGCCGAGGACATGGGCAAGGTGGTCAGCGTCATGTTCTTCGACTAAGCCCGCTGCCAGCTGAACTCAGCCCCCCAGCACCGCCTTCAGCCCCTCGGCGTAGAGCACGCCCGTGCACACCAGGCCACCGGCCCAGCAGAGCCCGCGCAGCGGCGGCTTGTTGACCACGTACATGCCGATGTAGGCCAGGCGAAGGGCCGGATGAATCCAGGCGGCGGCCAGGGCCACTGGGCTCGTCACCCCCGCCAGCAGGCAGAGCAGGCTCGCCGGGGCGTGCAGGGTGAACGCCTCAAAGCAGTTCTGGTGAGCCCAGGCGGCCCGCTTGCCCCAGTCCGGCAGGCGCTCGAACATCGCCCGCGGTGCGGCCAGGTCGGCCATTTGGAAGTTGGCCTGGGATCGGGCGGCCCCCAGGGGCACGGTGCTGAACACCACCACGCCGGCGGCCAGCAGCAACGACCAGGCAAATGGGGCGAGGGCGGCGGTCATGGCGACTGGCTGAGCGGACGATCGCTCCAGGTTGGCAGGCCGCATCTACGATCCGCAGACGTTCCCGCCCAGACCGACCAGCCCCATGGCCGACACCTATTCCTTTGATGTGGTGAGTGATTTCGATCGCCAGGAGCTGGTCAACACGATCGATCAGGTGCGCCGCGATGTCGGTCAGCGCTACGACCTCAAGGACTCGAACACCGAGATCGAGGTGGAGGAAACCAGCCTCACCATCACCACCGCCAGCGACATGACGCTCCAGGCTGTGGAGGATGTCCTGCGCCAGAAGGCCACCAAGCGCAATCTCTCGCTCAAGATCTTCGACTTCCAAACCCCCGAGGCCGTGGGCGGCAACCGGGTGAAGCAGGTGGTGAAGCTGCGCAAGGGCCTCAGCCAGGAGCTGGCCAAGCAGCTCAGCAAAACCGTGCGCGATGAGCTCAAGAAGGTCACCGTGTCGATCCAGGGCGAGAGCCTGCGGATCACCGGTAAGAACAAGGACGATCTGCAGCAGGCCATCAGCCTGCTCAAGGCCCAGGACGTCGAGGTGCCCCTGCAGTTTGAGAACTACCGCTGAGTGGCGGGTTGGCGATTCTGGATTGATCGCGGCGGCACCTTCACCGATGTGGTGGGCCGCAGCCCAGCCGGTGATCTTGTGGTGCACAAGGTGCTGTCGGTGCAGCCCGAGTGCTCCGGCGATCCGGCGGTTCGGGCCATCCGGCAGGTGCTTGGTCTGGAGCCCAGCCTGGTGCCCGTTTCGCGTTCGGCGTCGGCCACACCCCTGCCCGCCGGCCTGGTGGACGAGGTGCGGCTGGGCACCACCGTGGCCACCAATGCCCTCCTGGAGGGGCGCGGCGCCGGTGTGGTCCTGCTGATCAACCGCGGCTTGGCCGATCTGCTCACCATTGGCGACCAGCACCGCCCCGACCTCTTTGCCCTCGAGATCGAGCGGCCCCATCCCCTGACGGTGCGGGTGCTGGAGGTGGTCGGGCGCCTGGCGGCCGATGGGTCCGAATTGGAACCACTCCACTGCGCTGACGATCTCCACCAGCAGCTGCGGCAAGCCCAGGCCGATGGCTACACCACCTGCGCCGTTGCCTTGCTGCATAGCACCTGCAATCCCTCTCACGAGCTGCAGCTGGGCGCGTGGCTGGAGCCCCTCGGCTTTGAGGCCGTGGTGCTGTCCCACCGGCTCAGTGGCCGGCCCCGGCTCGTGCCCCGGGGCCAGACCGCTCTGGTGGAGGCGGCGGTAGCACCGGTGCTGGGCCGTTATCTCCACCAGGTGCAGCAGGCCCTGGGCCCAGCCACGCGCCTGCAGGTGATGCGCTCTAGCGGCACCCTGGCGGCTCCGGAGGCCCTGCTGGCCAAGGACACGATTCTCTCGGGGCCGGCAGGGGGCATGGTGGGCGCGGTGTCCGTGGGGCTCCAGGTGTTGGAGGCAGCCGGATTGCCGCCCCAGCCGATCGTCGGTTTCGACATGGGGGGCACCTCCACGGATGTGTTCCATTTCGATGGCCGGCACGGTGATCTGGCCTGGGAGCGCAGCCCCACCACGGAGATCGTGGGCTTGCAGCTGCAGGCTCCGATGCTGCCGATCCACACGGTGGCGGCCGGTGGCGGTTCGATCCTGCATTTCGATGGCCAGCGCCTGCTGGTGGGGCCAGCCTCAGCCGGGGCGGATCCGGGGCCGGCGGCCTACCGCCGCGGAGGTCCGGCCACGATCACCGATGCCAACGTGTTGCTGGGCCGCTTGCCGGTTGAGGCCCTGCCGGCGGTGTTCGGCCCTAGCGCTAACCAACCCGCCGATGGCGAGGCCGTGCGGCGCTGCTTTGCTGCCCTGGCGGCCTCCATGGCGGCGTTGGCACCGGGAATCACGCCCGAGCGGGTGGCCGAGGGAGCCCTGCAGATCGCCATCGAGACGATGGCGGAAGCGGTGCGCCGCATCTCCATCCAGCGCGGCCATGACCTGCGCGAGGCGTTGCTGGTGAGCTATGGCGGGGCCGGCGGCCAACACGCTTGCCGGCTGGCCGAGCTGCTGGGCCTGCCGCGGGTGTTGCTCCATCCCCTGGCCGGGGTGCTGTCGGCCTACGGCCTCGGCATGGCCGAGCAGCGGCTGTTGCTCGAGTGTTCGCCGCGCCTGCCCCTGGAGGCCGCCGCCTTGCCGGTGTTGCGCAACCGTGCTGCCGCGTTGCTGCGTCAGGCCGTGGGGGAGCTGCCCGTGGGGGCTGGATCCGGAGAGGACCCTCTTCGGATCGGAATGCGTCTGGAGATTCGGGCCGCCGGTCGGGAGCAGGGGCTGGAGGTGGCTTGGTCCCCGGACCAGCCCAACGATGCCGCCACGGTGGAGGCGCTCCTGCGGGCCATCTCAGGGAGCCATCGTCAGCGCTACGGCACCTGCCCCAGCGGGGAGCACTGGATCGTGGAGCGGCTGCTGGTAGAGGTGGCGCCAGGGACGCCGCCGGATGCGTCTGCTCAGCGGGTTCTGGCGGAGGCCGCCCGATCTGACGCGGCCAGGGCCGGGGCTGCAACCACACCCCTGTGGCTGGGCCAGGAGGCTGGTTGGCAGCCCGTGCCTCTGTGGCGCCGAGGCCAGCTCATGCCGCAGCAGCGGCTGGAGGGGCCGGCCCTGGTGGTGGACCTCACCACCACCACCGTGCTGGAGCCCGGATGGCAGGCCACCGTGATGGCGGATGGGGCGCTGCTGCTGGAGCGGCTGGTGATCGAGGTGGCTCCACGCCCTGCCGAGGCGCTCGCATCCGGTGAGACGGACGCCAGTCCCACGCAAGCAGGTGTCAGGCAAGCAGGTGTCACGCAAGCCAGTGGTGTGCACCGCCCCGATCCCACCCTGCTGCAGCTCTACAACCACCGCTTCTCCGCCATTGCTGAGCAGATGGGGGTGCGGCTGCAACAGAGCGCCCGTTCGGTGAACATCCGCGAACGGCTCGATTTCTCCTGCGCCCTGTTCGATGCCAGCGGCAGGCTCGTGGCCAATGCACCCCACATTCCCGTGCACCTGGGTTCGATGGGGGAGAGCGTGGCCAGCCTGCTGGCAGCCATCGCCTGCGGCGATCGCCGCCCCCTGGCTCCAGGGGATGTGGTGCTCTCCAACAACCCCTACAACGGGGGCACCCATCTGCCGGACATCACGGCCATCACGCCCCTGTTCGGCCCGGAGCCAGGGGGCGGCCCCCTGTTCTTTGTGGCGTCGCGCGGTCACCACGCTGATGTGGGGGGCATCACCCCCGGTTCGATGCCGGCCTTCAGCCGCACCATCGCTGACGAGGGCCTGCTGCTCGACAACGTTCTGTTCCTCACCGATGGCGGCTTCGATGAGGCCAGCTGGCGGCAACGCCTTGCTGCGGGGTGCCATCCGGTGCGTAACCCTGACCAATTGCTCGCCGACCTCCAGGCCCAGGTGGCGGCCAACCGCCTGGGGGTTGGGGAGCTCGCCCGCCTGATCGACCGCCATGGGCTGATCGAGGTGCAGGCCTACATGGCCCATGTGCAGGCCCATGCCGCGGAGGCGGTGGCTCGGGCCATGGGGGGGCTGCGCAGCGGCCAGGCCCGGGTGGAGCTTGACCATGGCGGTCAGATCCAGGTGGCGGTGCAGATCGATGCCGGCGCACGCCGGGCCCGGGTGGATTTCAGCGGCACCTCTCCCCAGCACGACGGCAATCTCAATGCCCCTCTGGCCGTGACCAAGGCGGTGGTGCTCTACGTGTTCCGTTGCCTGGTGGGGGAGGCCATCCCGCTCAATGCCGGCTGTTTCGAGCCCATCGACCTGATCGTTCCTGAGGGATCCCTGCTCTGTCCCCGGCCGCCCGCGGCGGTCGTCGCCGGCAATGTGGAGATCTCCCAGGCGGCGGCCAACGCCCTGTTCGCTGCCCTGGGGATCCAGGCGGCGGCCCAGGGCACGATGAACAACCTCAGCTTCGGCAATGCCCACTGCCAGTACTACGAAACCATCTGCGGCGGCACCGGTGCCGGTATCCGGCCGGGTCCCGTTGGCTTGGCGGATACGGGCTATGCGGGGGCTTCGGCGGTTCAGAGCCACATGACCAATTCCCGCCTCACCGATCCGGAAATCCTGGAATCGCGGTTTCCGGTGCGGCTTGAGCAGTTTGCGATTCGCATGGGTTCGGGGGGAGCCGGCTCCTTCCGCGGTGGTGATGGCGTGGTGCGGCAGTTGCGCTTCCTTGAGCCCGTGACTGCAGCCCTGATCTCCGGTTCGCGCCGGGTGCCGCCGGCGGGTTTGGCCGGCGGCTTGCCCGGAGCCTGCGGCCGCAACAGCTGGATCGGGCCGGATGGCTCGATCCGTCAGCTGGAAGGCTCCTGTGAGCTCGAGCTGCAGGCCGGTGAGGCCCTTTGCATCGAAACCCCGGGCGGCGGCGGGTACGGGGTGCCCGCTGGAGCACCACCTCCCTGCCCATGAACGGATGGAGACCGCTGCTGGGCTTGGGGCTGGTACTGGCGGGGCCAGTGCGTGCTGATGTGTTGCAGGAACGCAGCCAGCGCTTTCACAGCCAGTGGTCGCCTGGGGGCATGGTGGCCAGCCAGGAGCAGCTGGCCTCCCGCGTGGGGGCGGCCGTGCTCGCCCGAGGGGGGAATGCGGTGGATGGGGC
>Ga0310330_100414_pt1 | contig 12135 bp, 14 predicted proteins | sample LakMicDCLTotalB5_FD_195544 | JGI IMG/M metagenome (GOLD analysis project Ga0310330, IMG submission 195544) | Enriched freshwater cyanobacterial communities from Lake Michigan, Michigan, United States - MI23.DCL.Total.B5 (v2) (version 2) | ecosystem: Environmental > Aquatic > Freshwater > Lake... | reverse complement strand
GATGGTGGCTGGCAAGGTGGCCCTGGTGCTGGGCTACGGCGACGTGGGCAAGGGTTCCGCCCAGTCCCTGCGCGGCCTCGGTGCCACGGTGATGATCGCCGAGATCGACCCGATCTGTGCCCTGCAGGCGGCCATGGAGGGCTACCGCGTGGTGCGCCTCGACGAGGTGGTCCGCGACGTGGACATCTTCGTGACGGCCACCGGCAACTTCAAGGTGATCCGCCACGAGCACCTGATCCAGATGAAGGATCAGGCGATCGTGTGCAACATCGGCCACTTCGACAACGAGATCGATGTGGCATCGCTGAAGCAGTACCCCTGGGACAACATCAAGCCCCAGGTGGATCACATCCTGCTGCCCAGCGGCAACAAGATCATCCTGTTGGCCGAGGGCCGGTTGGTGAACCTGGGCTGCGCCACCGGCCACCCCAGCTTCGTGATGAGCAACTCCTTCACCAACCAGGTGTTGGCCCAGATCGAGCTGTTCACCAAGGGTGAGCAGTACGCCAAGGAGGTGTACGTGCTGCCCAAGCACCTTGATGAGATGGTGGCCCGCCTCCACCTCGACAAGATCGGCGCCAAGCTCACTGAGCTGTCTCAGGAGCAGGCCGATTACATCAACGTGCCGGTGAACGGGCCCTACAAGCTCGAGCACTACCGCTACTGAGGTCCAGCCCGATGGGGATCAGCGATCTGGTGCAGCAGCTGCCTCAGCTGATCGGTGCGGCGGTCGAGTCCAACCCCTGGTTGGGCTACGGCGCCATCTTCGCGGCGATGTTCCTCGAGAACCTGTTCCCGCCGATCCCCTCGGAACTGATCATGCCCCTGGGGGGCTTCTATGTGCAGCAGGGCCAGCTGGCCCTGCTGCCGGTCGTGTTGGCCGGGCTGTTGGGCACCGTGCTCGGAGCCCTGCCCTGGTATGGCATTGGCCGGCTCATCAATGAACAGCGGCTTGAGCAGTGGCTCGAGCGCCATGGGCGCTGGATCGGCATCAGCCCGCAGGAGTTGCACCGCAGTCGGGATTGGTTTTCACGCCACGGCACGGCCCTGGTGTTCTGGGGCCGGTTGGTGCCTGGCATTCGCACCCTGATCTCCGTGCCAGCGGGGATCGAGATGATGCCGCTGGCTCCGTTTCTGCTTTGGACCACCGCCGGCAGCCTGATCTGGACGCTGCTCCTCACCTGCGCGGGTCTCGCCCTTGGGAAGGGTTACAGCAACGTGGAGCTCTGGATCGAGCCGGTGGCCAAAGGGGTGAAAGTGCTGCTGATGTTGGCGGTTGCCGCTGGTCTGGTGTGGCTGGGGCTGCGCACCTGGAAGAGGCGCAACAGCCCCCACTGAGCCAGGCCCTGGCCTCAGAACGGCACTTCCTCTTCGCTCGGGGAGCCGCCACCGAAGCCGCCGCTGCCCATGCCCCCGCCACCTTCGGCGTCGCGCTTGGAGCCGAGCAGTTCGAGCCGGTCGACCCGGATCACGGGTTTGGTGCGCTCCTCGCCGCTGGCCCGGTCGGTCCAGCGATCGAGCTTGAAGCTGCCGATGATGCCCACCAGGGCTCCCTTGCGGACGTAATCAGCCGCCACCTGGGCCTGCTTGCCCCAGATCTCCAGGTTGAACCAGTCGGGTTCGTCGCCGGAGCTGCGGCGGTTCACGGCGAGGGTGAGGTTGGCAACCACGCTCCCCGATTCGAAATAACGGACTTCCGGGTCGCGGCCGGCCCGGCCGACGAGGGTGATGGAATTCACGCCCATGGCGATGTCTCCTGTGCTGATGGATCAATGATGCGGCACCCGGTTGGGTTGCCACCCCCTATCAGTTCCACCGTTCGGGCCGTCTGTAACACCCTCCTATGATTCGGCCCTTCAGGCCGAGTGCCCGTGTTTTTCCGTCGTTTTCAGTTCTCGCGCGACATTGGGATCGATCTGGGCACCGCGAACACCCTGATTTTCGTCTCCGGTAAGGGCATCGTGTTGCAGGAGCCCTCCGTGGTAGCCCTCGACCTCGAGAAGGGCGTGCCCCTAGCCGTGGGCGATGAGGCCAAGATGATGCTGGGCCGCACCCCCGGCAACATCCGCGCCGTGAGGCCGCTGCGCGATGGCGTGATCGCTGACTTCGACGCGGCGGAGCAGATGATCAAAACCTTCATTCAGAAGGCCAACGAGGGACGGGGCATCGTGGCTCCCCGGCTGGTGATCGGCATCCCCAGTGGCGTCACCGGCGTCGAGCGCCGCGCGGTGCGTGAGGCCGGCCTGGCTGGGGCCCGCGAGGTGCACCTGATCGATGAGCCTGTGGCGGCGGCGATCGGCGCCGGCCTGCCCGTCACCGAGGCGGTGGGCACGATGATTGTCGACATCGGCGGCGGCACCACGGAAGTGGCCGTGCTGAGCCTGGGCGGCACGGTGCTGAGCGAGTCGGTGCGGGTGGCCGGCGATGAACTCAGCGATGCCATCGGTGTCTACCTCAAGAAGGTGCACAACCTGGTGGTGGGCGAACGTACCGCGGAGGACATCAAGATCCGCATCGGCTCCGCCTTCCCCGACGACGCCCACGACAACACCTCCATGGACGTGCGGGGTCTGCACCTGCTTTCCGGTCTGCCCCGCACCATCAATGTGCGGGCTGGTGATATCCGCGAAGCCATGGCCGAGCCCCTCAACGTGATCGTGGAGGCGGTGAAGCGCACCCTGGAGCGCACGCCGCCCGAGTTGGCGGCCGACATCGTCGATCGCGGCATCATGCTCGCCGGGGGCGGCGCCCAGGTGCGTGGCATCACCGACCTGATCAGCCACGAAACCGGCATCCTCACCCATGTGGCCGAGGACCCCCTGCTCTGTGTGGTGAACGGCTGCGGCATGGTCCTGGAGGACTACAAGCGGCTGCAGCGCGTGCTCGACACCCCTGATTTCGTGCGTCAGACCGCCTGATCGCGATGCAGGCCGGCCGCAGGCTCCGCCTCCCCGCCCTGCGGGTGGTTCTACAGGCCTGGCCCTGGGGCCTGCTCCTGCTGGCCCTCGTGGGGGTGCGGCTCAGCAAGGGGGCGGGTTTCAGTGATGTCTACGCCCTGGTCAGCCGGCCCTTCTGGCCCGGCAGCGCCCAGGGTGAGTGGATTCGCAGCGCCCAGAGCCTCGATGACCAGAGCCGGCTGCGTCAGCTCGAGGGCGACAACCGCCGGCTGCGGGGTTTGCTGGAGCTGCAGGGGCGCGGCGGCCCAGAGGTGGCAGCGCCGGTGATCTCGCGGCAGGCCGGGGGTTGGTGGCAGCAGCTGTTGATCGGCGGCGGCGAGCTCCAGGGCATCCGACCGGGTTTGTCGGTGCTGGCGCCCGGCGGGCTGCTCGGTCGGGTGGCCAGCGTCACCCCCACCACCGCCACCGTGGCCCTGCTCACCGATCCCGGCAGCCGTGTGGGCGTCTGGGTGGGCCGCACCCAGCGCCATGGCCTGCTCACGGGGATCGGCACCAGCCGGCCCGTGCTTCGCTTTCTGGAGAAGGATCCGGGCGTACGCCCCGGCGATGTGGTGGTGACCTCGCCAGCCAGTACCCTGTTGCCGCCCAATCTCACCGTCGGGGTGATCCAGTCGGTCGATGACCGGGCCGTGCCGGCCACCGAGGCCGTGGTGCAGCTCAGCGCCCCGGTCGAAGCGGTCGACTGGGTGCAGGTGCGGCTGCCGTGAATCGTTTGGCCCGCCACGGCTGGTGTGTGGCCACGGCCCTGGTGGTGCCCTGGCTGGTGCTGGCCTCGCCGGGGCCGTTGAAGCTGGCGGGGGTGCCCCCGGCCTGGCCGGTGCTGTGGCTGCTGCCCTGGGCCCTGGTGGATGGCCCACTCTCCGGGGCCCTGGCCGGGGCGGGCCTTGGCCTGCTGCTCGATGGGCTCCATCTCGGCCCGATCACGGAAATTCCTGCCCTGGCCCTGTTGGGTTGGTGGTGGGGCCGGCTGGGGCGCCAGGGGCCGCCCATTGAGCGCAGCTTCAATCTGGGCCTGTTGGCCCTACTGGGCACGGCCCTGCTCGGCGCCAGCTTGATCCTGCAGGGCCTGCTGCTCGGCTGGTCGGCTGCGGAGGCGTGGCTGCCGGCGCCCGCCCTGCACACCTGGCTGGCCCAGACCCTGCTCACGGCCCTGCTGGCACCGCTGCTGTGCTCCCTGCAGCTGCTGCTCTGGCGCCAGCAAGCCTCCGGCGGGCGAGGCTGAGCCCATGGCACGTGAACAGGGTCGGCGACGCTTTCTCGAACTTCTCGGTGGTGGCTCCGCCGCCGCCCTGCTGGCGGCGGGCCTGGGCAGCTGCGGCCGATCCGGTGGCGACTCCGGCGAGCGGGTGCTGAATTTCTGGACCCTGGATCTGGCTCCCAAGTTCAATGGCTACCTCCAGGGCCTGATCGCTGCTTGGGAGCGCCAGAACCCGGGCATCCGGGTGCGCTGGACCGATGTGCCCTGGAGCTCGGTGGAGCGCAAGTTGCTGGCGGCCGTGTTCGCCCGCACCGCGCCCGACCTGGTCAATCTCAATCCGCCCTTCGCCGCCAATCTGGCCAGCAAGGGGGGGCTGCGCGATCTCAGCACGGTGCTGCCGGCCGGGGCCGCCGAGGCCTACCTGCCGGCGATCTGGGAGGCGGGTCGCGAACAAGTCGGCCGGCCAGGGGAGGCGGGTTCAGGCCCGGGTGCAGCCCAGCAGTTCGCCATTCCCTGGTATCTGACGGCCCGGATCACCATGGCCAATCGCCGCCTGCTGGAGCGGGCCGGCTACGGGGCGCCGCCCAGCCACTGGGACGAGGTGCCCGCCTATGCCGAAGCGGTGCACCGCCGCACGGGCCGCTATGCCCTGTTTGTGACGGTGGTGCCTGACGACTCCGCCGAGCTGCTGGAAACCCTGGTGCAGATGGGGGTGCAGTTGCTCGGCGACAACCACCGCGCCGCCTTCAACAGCGAGGCGGGCCGGCGCGCCTTTGCCTTCTGGAGCGACCTCTATCGTCGCGGCCTGCTGCCGCGGGAGGTGGTGAGCCAGGGCTACCGGCGGGCGATCGAGCTCTATCAGTCGGGCGACCTGGCCCAGGTGGCCACCGGCCCTGACTTCCTGCGCAACCTGCAGACCAATGCCCCCGGGATTGCGGCGGTGACCGCTCCCTTTGCTCCGCTCACCGGGGCTGGCGGTGAGGCCAACGTGGCTGTGATGAATCTGGTGGTGCCCCAGCAGAGCGCCCTGGCGGCCGAGGCCGCGCGCTTTGCCCTGCATCTCACCAACGGTCCCAACCAGCTGGCCTTCGCTGAGCAGGCTCGGGTGCTGCCCTCCAACCGCCAGGCCCTGCAGCAGCTGGAGGCCTCCCTGGGGGCAGCCAGCGGTGCGGGGACGGCGCAGGAGCAGCTGGTGCAGCGCGCCCGGTTGCTGTCCGCCCAGACCCTGCGCCGGGCTCGGGTGCTGGTGCCGGCCAGTCCGGGGGTGAAGCGACTGCAGGCCATCGTGTACACCCAGCTGCAGCGCGCCATGCTCGGGCAGGTGGGCAGTGATGCCGCCCTGGCGGCGGCGGCCGACGACTGGAACCGCTACGCCCAGGCCCGTTGGGGCTGATATCAGCATCGCCCCATCCTGTCTGTTTCTGCAGAAATCCTTAAAAATGGTCAGATCGGCTCTGGCGCGGGCGTTTTGGGGGCTGACCGCGGGGCGCGTGCAGGGGTATGGTTGCGATTCTTCATCTAGGCGTCCCGCCCATGCCCTCGGAGGACAGGCCCAGTTCGGGGGATCGGGGGTTCCATCCGGCAGCGTCAGAGCCGTTCATGGAAGCCTCTTCCGAGTCGTTGGGGTCTCCGCCGGCTGAGCCGAAGGCCACGGTGATGGTGGTGGACGACGAGGCGGCCGTGCGCCGGGTGCTGGTGATGCGCCTGCAGCTTGCTGGCTATCGGGTGATCTGCGCAGAAGATGGCGAAGAGGCGCTCAGCCTGTTCCACCAGGAGCAGCCCGACCTCGTGGTGCTCGACGTGATGCTGCCCAAGCTCGACGGCTTCGCGGTGTGCCGCCGTCTCCGGGCGGAATCCTGCGTTCCGATCATTTTCCTGTCGGCCCTCGACGCCATTGCCGAGCGGGTGTCAGGGCTGGATCTGGGTGCTGACGACTACCTGCCCAAGCCCTTCAGCCCCAAGGAGCTCGAAGCCCGCATTGCCACGATCCTGCGCCGGGTGGGCCGCGGGTCTGCCTCTGCCGAGCCCCGGGAAGTGCAAAGCGGCAGTGGCGTGCTGCGGGTGGGGGATCTGGTGGTCGACACCAATCGCCGCCAGGTCACCCGCGACGGTGAGCGCATCGGCCTCACCTACACCGAGTTCAGCCTGCTGGAGCTGCTGTTCCGGGAGCCCGGTCGGGTGGTGCCCCGGGCCGAGATCCTCGAGCAGCTCTGGGGCTATCCGCCCCGCCGTGCCGCCGACCTGCGGGTGGTGGATGTCTATGTGGCCCGCCTGCGCGGCAAACTCGAGCCCGATCCGCGCAATCCGGAGCTGATCCTCACGGTGCGGGGCACCGGCTACGCCTCCCAGCGGATGGCCGACCCTGGCTTGGCTGCCACCGGCTGAGTTCCAGGCAGACGCTCCGTACGCCTGACGTTCCTGCAGGATGGGCCGGTTGAGCCCCCTGTCTGCCTTGTCGGAGCTGCGCGAGACCCGTCTGGAGAAAGCCGCAGCCCTGGCGGCGCTCGGCCAGGGCCCCTATGGCCTGCGCTTCGAGCCCACGCACCGCACCGCTGCGCTGCAGCAGGCCCACGCCGACCTGGCCAATGGCGAGGAGCGCGATCTGGTGGTGGCGGTGGCCGGCCGGGTGATGACCCGCCGGGTGATGGGCAAGCTCGCCTTCTTCACCCTGGCCGATGAGACCGGCCCAATCCAGCTGTTTCTGGATAAAGCCACCCTTGACGCGGCATCTCCTGATTCGCCTCCTCCCGGGGCCTTTGCCCACCTCACCTCCCTGGTGGATGCCGGCGACCTGATTGGTGTGCAGGGCAGCCTGCGCCGTACCGACCGCGGTGAGCTGTCGGTGAAGGTGAAGAGCTGGACCATGCTCACCAAATCGCTCCAGCCCCTGCCCGACAAGTGGCATGGCCTGGCGGACGTGGAGAAGCGCTACCGCCAGCGCTACCTGGATCTGATCGTGTCGCCCCACACCCGCGAAACCTTCCGGCGCCGGGCCGTGGCGGTGAGCGCCATGCGCCGCTGGCTCGATGAGCGGGACTTTCTGGAGATCGAAACGCCCGTGCTGCAGAACGTGCCGGGCGGTGCCGATGCCCGGCCGTTTGAAACCCACCACAACGCCCTGGATCTGCCCCTCACCCTGCGCATCGCCACCGAGCTGCACCTCAAGCGGCTGGTGGTGGGGGGCTTCGAGCGGGTGTACGAGCTGGGCCGGATCTTCCGCAACGAGGGGGTGAGCACGCGCCACAACCCCGAGTTCACCTCGGTGGAGGTCTACCAGGCCTATGCCGACTACACCGACATGATGGAACTCACGGAGCAGCTGATTGCCCACGTGTGCCAACAGGTGTGCGGCACCACCCAGATCAGCTACCAGGGTTCGGAGATTGATCTGGCGCCCCCCTGGCGTCGGGCCACCATGCATGAGCTGGTGCAGGCCGCCACGGGATTGGATTTCAACAGCTTTGGCAGCCACGCAGAGGCGGCTGCGGCGATGGGGGCCCAGGGGCTGGAGGTGCCGGCCTTGGCCGATTCCGTGGGCCGGTTGCTGGTGGAGGCCTTTGAGCAGCGGGTGGAGGCGGAGTTGATCCAGCCCACTTTCGTGATCGACTACCCCGTGGAGAATTCGCCCCTGGCCCGGGCCCACCGCAGCAAGCCAGGCATGGTGGAGCGCTTTGAGCTGTTCATCGTGGGCCGCGAAACCGCCAATGCCTTCAGCGAATTGATCGATCCGGTGGACCAGCGCCAGCGCCTGGAGGCCCAGCAGGCCCGCAAGGCCGCCGGCGACGATGAGGCCCAGCAGGTGGACGAGGATTTCCTCCAGGCCCTGGAGGTGGGCATGCCCCCCACGGGCGGCCTGGGCATCGGCATCGATCGGCTGGTGATGCTGCTCACCGATAGCCCCTCAATCCGCGATGTGATCGCCTTCCCGCTGCTGCGTCCAGAGGTGCGTTCCGAGGGCCGGCCAAGCGCAATGGGATAATCAAGCCAGTAGGCAATCTCCCCCACCCGGGGCCAGCGATTCCATGAGTGGCGAGCGCGTCGGTTTTCGCTTCAAACACGCGGATGCTGTGGTGAAGCGCAACCCGCAGGGTCGCTCGCGTCGCGGTTGGGTGATGGAGCCGGTGGAGCAGACCACCAGCCGCGGCACCAAAATGCCCGCCTATCGGATCCGCTGGCGGGACAGCGAACGCCCTGAAATCGTGCTGCAGCACATGCTGATCGCCGATCCCGATCCCACGCCGCCGCCCGAGGGGGTCAGCCTCGTGCCCCCGGCGCCCAAGGCCTGAACGCAAGCCGGCTGGATCAGCTCCAGCCCCGGACCCTGTAGATCGCCAAGCCCAGGTGCTCTTTGAGCGCCAGGCTGGTCAGATACAGCGCCTCGGCTTCCGGCAGCAAGCTCTTGAGGGTGTTGCCGGCGGTTGGTTGGCCGTAGTGGGCCCGATCCGGCAGCTGGTAGTCGCAGGCCACCGGCACCACGGTCAGACCGCTGCGCTGGCGGAAGGTGGCCAGGGAACGGGGCATGTGGAAGGCGCTGGTCACCAACAGCACCCGCTTCCAGCCCCGCTGCCGGCCCAGTTGGCCGATGTCGCGGGCCTCCTCGGCCGTGGTGCGGGAGCCTGAATTGATCAGAATCTGCTCCGCGGGTACCCCCAGCTGCTGGGCCAGATCCCTAGCCCAGAGGGCTTCCGGTGGCGCGGGATCGTTTCCCGTGAAGCTCACCCGGCCGCCGCTGGTCACCAGCAGGGGGGCTTGGCCCTGGCGCACCAGCTGCACGCCGCGCAACAGGCGATCGCCCCCTTCCGCCACTTCGACACCCTGGCGAGGTGGCAGGGCGGGCCGCAAGCCGCCGCCTAGGACCACCACCGCATCGGCGCGGGGCAGCACCACTGGCGTCAGGGCGGCGCTGCGCTCCTCCAGGCCCCAGATCAGTTGGCGGCTGGTGAGGGGCATGGCACACACCCAGATCAGCCCCACCCCCGTGCCACTCAGCCAGAGGCTGGCCTGGCGCCGGCGGCCGGGGCCTTTGGGCGCCGTGACGAGGCCGAGCAGTTGCAGCAGCAGGCCCAGGCCCAGGGGGTAGAGCAGCAGCGGCAGCAGTTTGGACAGCAGAAAACCCATGCAGGGGGCTGGCGTCAGCTGCAGTGATTGTGGGCGCTCTCGGATTCTGTACAGCCTGTACGGAATTGGGACGATGCCCAATGTCGCCCCCGCCCCCGTCAGCCCGTGGTCAGCCCTGTTGCCGGCCTAGCTGTTCCAAGGCCTGCTCGGCTTCGAAGGCGGCCCAGTCCTGCTCGAGGCTCGAGGCCCGTGGCGGGCGCGGCCGGTTCTCCAGCTCGCGCAGGTCACGCTCCACTGCCGCGAAGCTCACGCCCAGTTCGCTCAGCTGTTGCCAGCGTTGGCGGCCCTGCTCCATCAGGCCTTGCTGGTGGGCCTCGGCGCGCTCGGCCAGGGTGGTGGCACCGGCGGCCCGGGCCTTGACCACCCGCTCCTGCCAGCGCCGAATCTCGTCGGCCAGTCGCAGCAGGGCCTGGCGCTCCTGTTCGGCCTGCCGTTGCAACTGGCGTCGCTGCCCCACCAGCCGGGCCTGGCGATCGCGTGCCCCCTGCTCCTCCAGCAGGGCCTCCTGGCTGGGGTTGGCGGCCAGGAAGGCGGCCAGTTGCTGCTCCAGCCGCGCCTCCAGTTCGTCGAGCCAACTCACGGGGCGGGCTGTCCGGCGGGGCTGGTGATCAACGGCGCTTCAATCTCTTGCTGTAGCGGGGTGATGGCGGCTTCGCGGGAGCGCAGCAGCAGTTGGGTGAGCCGGGCGACGGCCCCTTCGCCCAAATCCTGGTCGCCGATCCGGTCAAAGGCGTTGCGGTACAGCTCCTCAAGCTCGGCGATCAGGCCCTCCCGCATCTGGCGCATGGCGGCCCGTTGTTCCTCACGACCCATCGGTCTCCTGCCTCTGTTCAGGAGTCTGCCGTCACCAGCAGGTGCAGCGACAGGTCGCCGGCCGGATCGCTCCAGCGGCTGGCGCTCCGCCAGCTCGCGCTCGCGGCGAGGCTCAGGAAGGCCTCCGGGGCGTACTTGACGCTGTACTCGGTGATCAGGGGCTCGCCCGCGGCGAATCTCCAGCCCTGCCCCGCTAGCTGCACGGTCTGGGCCTGGCGGCTCACCAGGGCCATGGCGATTCGGCTGTGCTCCGGCTCCCACTGGGCCGTGTAGGCGAAGGCGTCGGGATCGAAGTTGCCCGCCAGGTCCCGGTTGAGCCGCACCAGCAGGTTGCGGGCGAAGGCGGCGGACACGCCGGCGGCGTCGTTGTAAGCGGCCTCCAGCCGCGCCACGGCCTTGGGCTGGTCGATGCCGATCAGCAGCCGCGCCCCTGGTCCCAGCAGCTGGCTGAACTGCTGCAGCAGCCCCCGGGCTTCTGGGAGGCTGAAGTTGCCCAGGGAGCTGCCGGGGTAGAAGCCCAGCCGCCGCTGCTCATTCAGCAGGGGGTGGTCTGGCAGCTGGTGCAGCTGGGTGTAGTCGCAGCAGATGCCCAGGACGGGCACCGCCGGGTGGCGGGTCTGCAGCTCCTTGCAGGCGGGGCCGAGGTGGTCGGCGCTGATGTCGAGAGCCACGTAGGCCGGCGGCCGCAGCGCCTCTAGCAGGGGTCCCACCTTGCGGGCGTTGCCGGCGCCGAACTCCACCAGCACTCCCGCGCCCAGGGCCACCGCCAGCTCGGGGGCCGTGGCCTGCAGCAGGGCCGTTTCGGTGCGGGTGAGGCCATATTCCGGCTGTTCGCAGATGGCCTCGAACAGTCGGGAGCCCTCGGCGTCGTAGAGCAACCAGGCCGGCAGCTGGCGTGGCTGCCGGGCCATGCCCTCCAGCACCAGCTGGTGGATGTCGGCCGGTTCGGGGTGGAGGTCGATCAGATCCATGGCAGGTGCTCCAGCTCAGGCGGCATCGCGGGCCAGGCGCAACCCCGCGGCCATCCAGCGGCTGGCTGGCGGGAAGAAGTTCCGGTAGGTGAGCCCTCCGTGCTCGGCCGGGGTGAGCACGCTGCTGCCGCGCAGCACCATCTGGGAGCTCATGAATTTGCCGTTGTATTCCCCTACGGCCCCGGCGGCGGGCGCAAAGCCCGGATAGGGCCTGTAGGGGCTAGAGGTCCACTGCCACAACAGGCCAAAGGCCTGGGGCAGCTGGGGCCCCATCAGCTCCCATTCGGCTTCGCTGGGCAGTCGCACGCCGGCCCAGCGGGCGTAGGCATCGGCTTCAAACCAGCTGAGGTGCCGCACCGGCAGCTCTGCCAGCCGGGGCTGGCGCCCCGCCAGGGTGAATTCCCCGTCGTCGCGCCAGTAGCGCGGAGCCTGCCAGCCCCGCGCCTGCTGAATCGCCCAGCCTTCGCTCATCCAGAGTTCGGGCCGCCGGTAGCCGCCATCGCCGATGAAGGCTGCAAAGTCGCCGTTGCTCACCAGCTGGGGGCTGATCGCAAAGGGATCAAGCCACTGGCGGTGTCGGGGCGCTTCGTTGTCGAAATGGAAGGTGCCACCCGGGTGGCCGATCTCCACCAGCCCGCCGTCATGTTCCAGCCAGGGGCCTCCGGAACGGCCCTCCCTATCGGCGGCTCGGGCCTGGTAGGTGGCTTCAGGTTCTGGGCCATAGGCCGGCTCCAGAGGATTGCGGCTGAAGCCATCCAGCAGGTCCATCAACAGCAGCTCCTGGTGCTGCTGCTCGTGCTGCAGGCCCAACTCCACCAGCTCCAGCCGGGGATCGCCCGGCTCCAGCTGCCCGAGCAGGGCCTGCACTGCCCGATCCAGCCGCTGCCGCCAGCCCAGCACCTCCCCGAGGGATGGACGGCTGAGCAGGCCGCGCTGGGGCCGGGGGTGGGCTAGGGAACTGCATCCTGAGTTGGCGCCCTGTCTGGCCAGATGCGCCGCGGGGATCGCCCACGGCCGGCTGCTGGTGATCGATTACGCCCTTTCCGCCGAGCGCTACTACGCCCCCCAGCGGCTGGAT
>Ga0310330_100412_pt1 | contig 12160 bp, 11 predicted proteins | sample LakMicDCLTotalB5_FD_195544 | JGI IMG/M metagenome (GOLD analysis project Ga0310330, IMG submission 195544) | Enriched freshwater cyanobacterial communities from Lake Michigan, Michigan, United States - MI23.DCL.Total.B5 (v2) (version 2) | ecosystem: Environmental > Aquatic > Freshwater > Lake... | reverse complement strand
CCGACATCGGCGGGCAGCCCATGCTGCGCCGGGTGCTGGAGCGTTGCGCCCAGGCCAAGGGCGTGGCGGCGGTGGTGGCTTGCACCGATAGCGAGATCGTTCAAGAGGCTGCCGAGGGCTGGGGGTTTCGCGCCCTGCTCACCCCCCAATCCTGCAGCTCCGGCAGTGAGCGCTTGGCTTGTGTGGTGGATGAGCTGGTGGCGGCGGCAGGCGGGCAGGCTTTCGATCAGGCGTTGGGTTTCGATCAAAACTTGGCTTTCGATCAGACCCTGGTGATCAATGTGCAGGGGGATCAGCCGTTGTTGGATCCGGCCATTATCGAAGCCATGGTGGAGCGCTTTATGGCCCTGGATCGGCCCGCTGTGCTCACGCCTGTGTATCCCCTGGCAGCCGCCAAGCTCCACGACCTCAACGTGGTGAAGGTGCTCCGCGCCCGTGACGGCCGCGCCATCACTTTCTCCCGCAGCGCCCTGCCCCATGTGCGTGACCTGGATCCCGACCAGTGGACCAGCCGCACCACCTTTTGGGGCCATGTGGGTCTGTATGGCTACCGCGCGGATGTGTTGGCCGGCTGGTGTGACCTGCCCGTTTCGCCGCTCGAGGCCCTGGAAAAACTGGAGCAGTTGCGCCTGATCGAAGCCGGAATTCCCCTGCTCACCTATGCGGTGGCGGCGGATTGCTTTTCGGTGGATACCCCAGAGCAGTTGGAGCAGGCCCGGGCGCTGGTGGCGTCAAACCCCGATTAACTATTGGTGTCGCGCCAACCCTCACGGTTCAGGGTTTGCCAGTGGCCCCGCTGGTGCAGCAGCAGTTCGGCCAGTTCCCGCACGGCCCCATCGCCGCCGTTTTGGCGCAGCACCAGGTCGGCTTGGCGGCGCAGGCCCCGGGCCCCATTGGCGGGGCTCACCAGGAGGCCTACGGCCGGTCGCACCGTCAGGTCGTTGAGGTCGTCGCCGATAAAGGCAGTGTGCTCAGGGCCCAGATCCAACTGATCCAGCAAGTCTTGGAGGGCAGCCAGCTTGTCGCCCACGCCCACCAGGCAATGCTGGATATCAAGGTGGCGGGCCCGTTGCTCGATGGCGCCGCTGCGGCCGCCGCTGAGGAAGGCCACCTCGACGCCAGAGCGCTGCAGCATCCGGATCGCCAGGCCATCGCGCACATTGAAGCGCTTCACTACACCTCCGCTCTCGTCGTAGTGGAGGCCGCCATCGGTGAGCACCCCATCCACATCACACACCAGCAGGCGCACCTGCTTGAGGCGTTTGGAGACCAACAGGCGGCGAATCACAGGAGCCTCACAGCACGCTCACCGCAGTTCCTTCAGCCACCACGCTGCGCAGGGCAACCAATTGGCTGAGCAGGGCCTTGAGGCGGTGCAAGGGCACCATGTTGGGGCCATCGCTGAGGGCAACCGAGGGATCGGGATGCACCTCCAGGAACAGCCCATCCACGCCCACCGCCACCGCCGCCCGGGCCAGGGGCGCCACAAATTCCCTTTGGCCGCCTGAGGTGGTGCCCTGGCCGCCGGGCTGTTGCACGGCGTGGGTGGCATCAAAGATCACCGGGCAGCCCAGGGCCTGGAGCTGGGGCAGGCTGCGGTAGTCCACCACCAGAGTGTTGTAGCCAAAGCTGCTGCCCCGTTCGGTCAGCCAGAGGCGACCGCTGGCGGGATCCAGGCCCGATTCCGCCATCTTGTTCACCACCTGGGCCATGTCCCAGGGGGCCAGAAACTGGCCCTTTTTCACATTCACCACCTTCTCAGTGCCAGCGACGGCCTGGGCTGCGGCTTCCAACAGATCGGTTTGGCGGCAGAGGAAGGCGGGAATCTGGAGCACATCCACGGCCTGGGCAGCGGCAGCGGCCTGGTGACTTTCGTGGATGTCGGTGAGCACTCGTACCCCAAAGCTCTCGCCCACCTCTTGGAGGATCTTCAGGCCTTCATCAGGCCCCGGGCCCCGATACGACTTGCCCGAGCTGCGGTTGGCCTTGTCGAAGCTGGCCTTAAACACGTAATCGATGCCCAGCTCCTGGCAGATGCCGCTCACCTGCTCGGCCACCTGCAGAACCAGATCGCGGCTCTCGATCACACAGGGCCCGGCGATCAGGGTTAGGGGCTTGGCGCTCATGGGTTAGGGGCGGCGGCCGCAGAGGCTGCCTGATTCGAGGTGAACCCAGCCTGCACCAGATCGTGCAAGCGCAGTAGGCCCACCAGCTCACCGCCATCGATCACGGGCAGCACCGAGAGGGCCTGGGCCGGGTTGCGCTCCATCACGCGCAACGCCTCGGCGGCCAGGGTGACTGGCGTCACGCTGATCGGATTGGTGGTTGCCATGGCCGAGGCCTGCACGCTCGCCCAGGCCTCCGGCGGATGGCGCTGGAGGGTGCGGCGCAGGTCACCATCGGTGATCAGGCCGCCGCTGCCGCCAATACCAATGCCGGCCCCCCGCACCCAGGCGGCGCCCAGGCTGCCCTTGCCGTTGGTGGGACGGGTGAGCTGGCCGATCACGGCGCTCAATGGTGCTTCTGGAGCTAGGGGCTCAAGTTCGCTGGCCGGCACCATCAGCTCGGCCACCGTGAGGGTGAGCTGACGGCCGAGGGATCCGGCCGGGTGGTTGATGGCGAAATCTTCCGGGGAAATTCCGGCCCGCTCCATCCATACAGCCGCTAGGGCATCGCCGATGGCCATGGCCACGGCCGTGCTGGCGGTGGGGGCCAGGTTGAGGGGGCACACCTCCCGGTCCACCGAGCCATCCAGCACCACGTCGCAGCCCCGGGCTAGGGCCGAATCAATCCGGCCCACCAGGGCTATGCGGCCGGTGCCGCGGCGCTTGAGGTGGGGAAGGATCGCCAAGAGCTCTTCCGTTTCGCCGCTGTTGGAGAGCAGCAGGGCCACATCGTCGGCCGCCACGATCCCCAGGTCGCCGTGCAGGGCATCGGTGGGGTTGAGGAACACGGCCGTCAGGCCGATCGAGGAAAAGGTGGCGGCAATTTTGCGGGCCACGATGCCGCTTTTGCCCACGCCCGTCACCACAAGCTTTGCCCGGCGTGTGCGGCAGCCCAACAGCAATTCCAGGGCCGCTTCCACCTGCTCGCTGCTTAGCCGTCCAGCGGCCGCGGCGATGGCCGCGGCTTCTTCCTGCAGGCAGCGGCTCAGGGCAGAAGCTGGGCCTGGTGAAGAGGCTGGCAACACGGAGGGCCCTTGGGTGAGGCCATTGTTTCAGGCCCCATAGCCATTGGGGTTAGCGCTCTGCCAGGCCCAGCCGTCGCGGCACATATCCGCAAGGGTGCGGCTTGTGCGCCAGCCCAGACGTTGGGCGGCCAGCGACGGATCGGCCACGGTGATCGCCGCATCGCCCGGCCGCCGCTCCACGATCTTCCAGGGCACTGGGCGGCCGCTGGCGGCCTCAAAGGCGGCTGCCACCTCAAGCACCGAATGGCCCTGGCCGCTGCCCAGATTGAGGGTGAGCAGCTGGGGGTCTTCCGCCAGCAGCACATCGAGGGCGGCGCGGTGGCCTTCGGCCAGGTCCATCACGTGGATGTAATCGCGCACGCCGCTGCCATCGGGGGTGGGCCAGTCGCCGCCAAAAACCTGCAGCAGCTCCCTCTGCCCCACGGCCACCTGGCTCACGAAGGGGAAGAGGTTGTTGGGGGTGCCGGAGGGGTCTTCGCCGATGCGGCCACTGGGGTGGGCGCCCACGGGGTTGAAGTAGCGCAACCGGGCGATGCGCCAGCCGGGCTCGCTCGCTGCCAAATCGGCCAGCAGTTGCTCCACCGCCGCCTTGCTGTGGCCGTAGGGGTTGATCGGGGCGATGGTGGCAGTTTCTGGGATCGGCACCGTTTCCGGATAGCCGTAGAGGGTGGCGCTGCTGCTGAACACCAAGGAGCGGCAGCCATGGGCCTGCATGGCGCCCACCAATTGGCGGGAGCCAGAGAGGTTCACATCCCAGTAGCGCAGGGGCTCGGCCACCGATTCCCCCACGGCCTTCAGGCCCGCGAAGTGGATCACGGCATCGGCGGGCTTGCCGCCCAGCGCTGAGCAGGCAGAGAAAGCCTTCTCCAGGTCTAGCTCTGAGCGAATGTCGCCCTCAATCACCTGGAGCCTTGTGGCTGGCTCAGGGCCCGCCAGCTCCGCCACCCGCCGCAGGGCCTCCGGGGAGCTGTTGGCATAGCTATCGAGCACCACCAGCCGGTGGCCCGCTTCCAGCAGTACCAGGGCCGTATGGCTGCCGATAAAGCCGGCGCCGCCGGTGATCAGGAGGTTGGCCAAGCAAGACCTGGTTGGTGGGGTCCAAGCTATGGCAGCCTCTTAGAAGAATTGGCCCTCTCCCCGTAATGGTGGAGATATTGATATCGGCCATCTAAATATCCAGTCTTATGTCTATTTCGGCCGCTGCCAAAACAGCCCTGATCACGGGGATTACGGGCCAAGACGGCAGCTATCTAGCGGAGCTGCTCCTGGAGAAGGGCTACGCCGTCCACGGGATCAAACGCCGGGCCAGCAGCTTTAATACCAGCCGGATTGACCATCTCTATCAAGATCCCCACGAACAGGATCCTCGGCTCGTTCTTCACTACGGCGATCTCACCGACTCCACCAACCTGATTCGGATTATTCAGCAGGTGCAGCCCGATGAAATTTATAACTTAGGAGCCCAAAGCCATGTGGCGGTTAGCTTTGAGGCGCCGGAATACACGGCCAATAGTGATGCACTTGGTACGTTGCGGATCCTAGAGGCGGTGCGGATGCTGGGCCTTACGGAAAAAACCCGGATTTATCAGGCGAGCACCTCAGAGCTGTATGGCCTGGTGCAAGAGATTCCCCAGAAGGAAACCACTCCTTTTTATCCCCGCAGTCCCTACGGGGTGGCCAAGCTCTACGCCTATTGGATCACGGTGAACTACCGCGAAGCCTACGGAATGTATGCCTGCAATGGCATCTTGTTCAACCACGAATCACCCCGCCGTGGTGAAACCTTTGTGACCCGCAAAATTACCCGGGGCCTGGCGCGCATTGATGCAGGGCTGGATCAATGTTTGTTCATGGGCAACCTCGATTCGTTGCGCGATTGGGGCCATGCCCGCGATTACGTGGAGATGCAGTGGCGGATGCTGCAGCAGGAGAAGCCCGAGGATTTTGTGATTGCCACCGGCCGCCAAGAAACGGTGCGCCGCTTCATCGAGCTCAGTGCTGAGCACCTGGGTTGGGGAGGTGGAAATCCCACTGCCATCCACTGGGATGGCAGTGGGATTGAGGAAGTGGGCCGCCGCGCTGACAGCGGGGCTGTGGTACTGCGGATCGATCCGCGCTACTTCCGTCCAGCGGAAGTAGAAACCCTGCTGGGTGATCCCACCAAGGCCAAAGACAAACTGGGCTGGACCCCCACGACAACGCTGGAGGAATTGGTGGCAGAGATGGTGGCAGCCGACAAGGAGGAGGCGGCCAAGGAAGCCCTGCTGCGCCGCAAGGGCTTTGCGGTGGTGGGTTCCATGGAGAATCCACCCACCAACGCCGGGGGGGTGAATGTAATTTCAGCCAGCAAAGGAGGCCAGGCTTGATGGTCTCACCAGTGGCTGGTCACTCTGAAAAGCTGATCTCACTAGCCGATCGGATCTATGTGGCTGGGCACCGGGGTATGGCGGGGTCGGCCATTTGCCGGTCGCTCGTGGCCAAGGGCTATGGAGAAGCAGCTGGTGGGGCATTGCTCACCGCATCCCGCAGCGAACTGGATCTGCTCGATCCTGTCGCCGTGGGCGATTGGTTTGCAGCTAATAGGCCGGATGTGGTGATTTTGGCTGCGGCCAAGGTGGGCGGTATCCATGCCAATGCCAGCTATCCGGCGGACTTCTTACTCGACAATCTCAAGATCCAAAACCACGTGATTGAAACGGCCTGGCGCAGTGGAGTGAGGCGCTTGCTGTTTCTGGGTAGCAGTTGCATTTATCCCAAATTTGCTGAGCAGCCGATCAAAGAGGAGGCTCTCCTTACAGGACCCTTGGAGCCCACCAATGCGTGGTATGCGATTGCCAAGATTGCTGGGATCAAGCTTTGCGAGGCCCTGCGCCAGCAGCATGGCTTTGACGCGATCAGCTTGATGCCCACCAATCTCTATGGGCCCGGTGATAACTATCACCCCACCAATAGCCACGTGTTGCCGGCCTTGATTCGGCGCTTCCATGAGGCTGCGGTGCGGGATGACCCCAGCGTCACCTGCTGGGGCACGGGCACGCCGCTGCGCGAATTTCTACACGTCGACGACCTGGGCGAGGCCTGTGTATTTGCTCTCGAGCGATGGGATCCCAGCGCCGAGGATGCCCCGCTGGATGGGCAGGGAGTACCGCTGAACTTTCTCAATGTGGGTACGGGCGTGGACCTGACCATCCGTGAGCTGGCCGAGGCGGTGGCCATGGCGACGGGCTTCAAGGGCCAGATTCTGTGGGATGCCACCAAGCCTGATGGCACTCCGAAGAAGCAGTTGGATGTGAGCCGACTTGCGGCGTTGGGCTGGAGGGTGGGGATCCCCTTGGGCGAGGGTCTGCGCGACACCGTGGACCTGTTCCGCCAGCAGCTCCAAGCGGATCTGGTGCGTTTATGAACACCGTTTCTCTGCCGCAGCAGGCCCCACGTCGCCACCCCTTGTCCACTCGGGCACCAGCTTTGCCAACACCTCAAGGGCTGTCTCCACATCTTGCTGGTCCACGGCCAGCTCCAGGGCCTTGATCTGAAGCCAGAGCTGCTGCGGAGGGATGGCGCGTTCCCTGGCGCGGTAGATGAGTGGGTGGGCGGTGGTTTCGCTTTCTGCATCGATGAGGAGTTCTTCGCAGAGCTTTTCGCCGGGTCGCAGGCCAGTGCACACGATCTCGATATCGCCCTGGGGATGCTGGGCATCTCGCAGGGAAAGGCCGCTGAGGAGCACCATCTGCTTGGCCAGATCGAGGATCCGCACGGGCTCCCCCATGTCGAGTAGGAAGAGATCGCCACCGCGGGCGAGCACTGCGGCTTGGAGCACCAGTTGGGCGGCCTCCGTGATGGTCATGAAGTAGCGGATGATCTCCTGGTGGGTCAGGGTGAGCGGCCCGCCCTTGGCGATTTGCTGGTGAAACAGGGGCACGACTGAGCCTGAGGAGCCGAGCACATTGCCGAAGCGCACCATGGCGAAGCGGGTGGGGCCGGGCTCTTGGGCCAGGGCCTGAATCACCAGCTCGGCAGCACGCTTGGAGGCGCCCATGACGTTGGTGGGGCGCACCGCCTTATCGGTGGAGATCAGCGTGAAGCTCCCTACGCCGCAGCGGGTGGCGGCCCGGGCCAGCACCAGGGTTCCGAGCACGTTGTTGGCCAGGCCGGCGAGGGGATTGGCCTGAACCAGCGGCACATGTTTGTAGGCAGCGGCGTGGAACAGGATCTGTACGTCCTGCTCCCGCAGCACGCGCTCCACGAGCTGGCCATCGGCGGCACTGCCAAGTATCGGCACCAGCTCGATCGTGGATGGCAAGCGCTCGCGTAGCTCTTGATCGATCGCGTAGAGACTGGGCTCGCTGCGCTCCAGCAGCACCAGGCGCTTAGGGGCAAGCGCCAGGATCTGGCGGCAGAGCTCACTGCCGATCGATCCTCCAGCTCCCGACACGCAGACCACCGCACCACCGATGCCAGGGCCCAGCAGCTGGGGATCGGGAGGCACGCTGTCGCGACCCAGCAATTCCTCAATGGCGATTGGGCGAAGAGCTGTAATGCGGGCGCGGCCACTGGTGATCTCCTCCACCGAAGGCACCTGCAGCACAGCGATATCGAGCTCCTGGAGTTGCTCCACAATTTCTCGGCGGCGTTGGCGGTTGAGAGAAGGGATGGCGAGCAGGACCTGATCCACCTCGATGCGCAGGCGCTTCAGATGCCCAGGGGGATGGATTGTGATGCCGTTGATGGTGCGGTCCCAGAGCTGGGGAGCATCGTCGAGAAAAGCGATGATTCTGTGGCCGCCGGCGAGGCGCAGGGAGGCTGCCAGCTGCGCACCGGCGGCACCGGCCCCATAGATGGCCACCCGCAAGTGACGCTGGCCGATCCTGTCTTGCAGCCTGAGCAAGGCATCGCGCAGGGCAAAGCGCACCGTGCCGGTCACGCCGCTGAGTAAGAGCCAGAGCAAGAGCCAGCTGCTCCGTGGGGGCAGTGGGAGTTGCAGCATCACCCCTGCCATGGCCAGCAGGAGTACCAAGAGACCATTGCGTCCAGCTAACTGGTAAACAGCCCCGCTCCCCACGTAGCGCGTGAGTCCTTTGTATTGACCGGTGAGGGCATACAGGGGAAGCGCAATCAGCCAGGCCATTGGAAGCATCCACAGGCTGTCCTGGAAAATGGGGCTCCAAGGATCAGCAAGCCGCAACCAGAAGCTGAGCCACACCGCCACGGGGATCAGCAGCACATCAGCTGCAATCAAAAGGAGGCGGCGCCGCAAAGGCGAGAGCCGTAGGGCTCGAACGCTGAGCTGGGTGGTGATGGAGTTGTGATGCATCAATCCGATGCGCCCGGTTGGTGTGGGTGTGTTCCGACCAGTGATGCTGAGAAGGGAACAGCAATGCGTTGATCAAGCCAGATTCCCACCAGCAGCTCCACGGCAGCAAGCGCCACTGCCTCACGCCATCCCCGCAACAGCAGCGTGACTGCCGAAGCAGCGGTGGCAGTGATGTAGAGCCCGGACACTCGAGCATGGGACCAGCCGGCCTGATGCAATCGCTGGAATAGGTGCAAGCGGTGGGCCTGAAAAATCCGCTGGCCGGCGAGTAGGCGGCGAGGTACGCAGAGGCAGGCATCAGCCAGCAGGGGGGTGGCTACCAGCATCAAACCCAGCGCCTCCGGCCAGCTGCGAGCCTGCAACACCATCCCTGCGAACACGGCTCCGAGGAACGTGCTGCCCACATCGCCCATAAAAACGCTGGCTGGACTCCAGTTCCAGAGAAGGAAACCGAGCAAGGCACCCACCAGCGCCCAGAGGGGCCAAGGTGAAGACAGTTTTAGGCTTATGGCAGCGATGGCGATGGCCAGACAGCTACCCACCAGGCCATCAAGCCCGTCCATGAAGTTGGTGAAATTGATCACAGCGGTGATCGCCACCAGCAGCGGCAGTGCTGCGAGCCAAGGACATGGCAAGGGGCTGAGCAGGATCAGGGCGAGGGCCGTGGCCAGCTGAGCGCCGAAGCGCCAGCTGGCGGGCAGGTTGTGGCGATCGTCCAGAAAGCCCACCAGCGCCAACGGCAGGGCGATCAGGGACAGAACGATCTGTGGCTGCTCCGCCGTGGCGACTGAGCTTCTTGAGCTCACCGCCAGCAGGCTGGCGGTGGCGGCCACCAGCACAAAGGCAACACCTCCCCCCCGGGGGGTGGGCTGGCGGTGGGAACTGCGGGCGTTGGGCTGGTCTAGTAGTTGCCGGCTCAACTGGGGGATCAGGGCGCGCACCAGGCCCCAGCTGGTCACGGCTGCGATGACGATCGAGCTCAGGACAACCGTCAGCATCAGGCCAATGGCAGCACGGGGAAAGCCTTGGCAGGCTGGCCGAGGAGCTGGTGACTTGGGGTGAAGCCTGCCAGATCGGCACCCATGCGGAGTACGGCTTCAAAGGCCTTGGGGGAACGCAACAGCAGCGGCGCGGCGAGAGCGAAAAAGAGGCGGTTGGGAATCGGCAGTAACCGACAATTTCTCGCAGCGTCCCCAGGGGGCAGGGCCATCTGCAAGGCCTTGATCATGGCGGTGTAACTGAGAGACCTGTCTCCACCAAGGTCGATACGCTCGGGCAGGGCAGTCAGCTCAGATGCCATGCCATCCTCGCCCGAGCGCGCCAGCTGCTCAGCTAGGGCCAAGGCCACGCTTGCGAGCTGGAGGGCGTGGATGGGCTGTCGCAGTCCGGTATTGGCAGGAAGGGGCAAGAGGGGCAAGCGCCGCATCAGTTGAAGGATGCGGCTGAGGTTGTGGTCGGCATAGGGGCCGACCTGGCCATAGATGAGGGTGGGCTGCAGGATGTGGCAAGTCACCTGCAGGCGGCGGCAGGTGGAGAGCAGCTGGTCTTCTGCGCCGGTGAGCCGGGTCGCCAGCTCGCGATCGAAAGGATTGGCAGCAAAGCGCTTGGTGAGCGCTGAGGAGGAGGAGCAGGCGATCAGGCCGCCCAGGCCGCTCAGCCGCTCGGGATGGTCGGTAGCCAGTTGCTCCAGAAAGGGGGCCAGCAGCCAAATCGGCCCGAAGCTGATCCAGGTTGCCGGGCCACCTGGCGCACCGGCTGGCTGGAACGCGGCGGGGTTGCAGAAATCAGCTGAGTGGAAGTGATGGACTTGATGGAGGGGATCCGCAGGCTCTCGTGAATAGGCCAAAACCCGCCAGCCCTGATGCCTGGTCGTGGCCAGCTGCCGGAAGGCCTCACCGCTAGCCGTGGCGGCACCGAAGAGATGGAGCTGCATCAGCGGTTCCGCTCCAACAGGGTGGCCAACCGTCTGATGTATCTGTTGAGGAAGGGAAACCACCAGATCCAACCAAAAGCGCGGCGGTAAGCGTTGCGCACCTCCTTTAGGCGGCGCTGGGTCTGCTGGCCGCTGATGCCGCCGGCGTCCATGTGGACCAGCTCCAGATTCAGACACTGCACCCGCAGGCCTGGGTAGTTGCTGAGCTGCAGGAAGTAGTCGAGGTCGGCGGATAGCCGGAATCCGGGGGCAAAGTGGGCCAGGCGGCGGCGGGCGCCGGGGCCGAACAGGGTGGCCTGGTGGGGCGGAGTTGAGCCCAGCAGCAGGGCGCTGCGGTAGGCAGTTCTGGCTAGCAGCCCTGGGGGTTGAAAGGCTGCGATGCGGCCGAGGGAGTTTTGAGCGGCATTGGCATAGCGGCCCCTGCACACGAGCAGGTCAGGCCATCCATCTCTCAACTCAGTCCCTGAGGTCTCGGAAGTTTCCAGGTCAGCCATTGCTTCTGCCAACACCGTTGCAGAGGCGGCCCAGTCGTCCGATCCCCAGAACAGCAGCCAGTCGGCTGGGGAGGAAGGGTCGGCTGCAGCGGCAAACCCATGATTCATCGCCTCGAAGATCCCCGGTTCGCAGGGGTCCTGGGCCATCCAGCGGCAGCGGTGCTCGGCTGCGCAGCACTGTTGCAGCCACTGGCGGTGTTCAGGGCCAGAGGGACCATCGATGAAGAGGAGCTGCCAATGGGTCCATGTCTGCTGCTGCAGCGAGGTGAGCAAGCGGGACAGCAGGTTGTGGGAGTTGAGGGTCGGAACGACGATCAGTAGCGATGGAGCCATCAGATCAACCACTGCGCCATCGCTGCCCCACCACCACCGCAGGGTTGCCGCTCACGATGGCACCGGCAGGGACGTGGCCGTTAACCACGGCACCGAGGGCTACGACAGCACCTGGGTCGATCTGGGTGCCGGGGCCGACCACAGCCCGGGCAGCAATCCAGGCATCGGAGCCAATAGAAATTGGTCCGAGGCGCAGGTCAAAGCCAGGGGAGCGGAAGTCGTGGTTGCCGGTGCAGAGGTAGGCAGCTTGGGAGATGCAGACCCGATCGCCGAGGGTGATGGGCGCAAGGTTGTCGAGCCAAGCGTCTTCTGCAAGCCAGCAGGCTTCTCCCGCCCGCAATCGCCAGGGGAATTTCACGTGCAGGCCGGGCTTGATCCTGCAGCCAGGCCCGATGCGGGCACCAAAGGCGCGCATTAACTGCACTCGCCAGGCGGAACCTGGCAACCAGCGTGCAGCCAGAACTGGGGCGCCGAAGCAAAACCAGAGGGTCTGGACCAGGAGTGGGGCCCCAGGGTGCCAATCGGGCGGGGTGCGGTAACGGTCGAGCTTCTGGTGCATCGGATCTCAAGCCACTTCCACAAAGCTCGGCCGCTCGCCGCCACCGAGGATCCAGCTGTAGAGCTGGCGAGTCTGGTTGGCTACTTGGTGCCAGCTGAATTGCTGGCGTACGAGGTCTTGGCCTGCGCCCCCCATGGCGGCGCGTTCGGCAGGGCTGAGGGCTAAGAGCTGCTGGAGGGAGGCAGCCAGTGCTTTGGGTTCAGGTTCCGCAGGCAGAGCAGCGCCCGCAGTGAAAGCCTGGGGCAGGTTGCAGGCGGTGCTGAGAAGGCATGGCAACCGGTGGGCCATGGCTTCAAGGGCAGCCATCGGTAGGGCCTCAAAGTGCGAAGGGAGCACAAAC
>Ga0310330_100410_pt1 | contig 12191 bp, 4 predicted proteins | sample LakMicDCLTotalB5_FD_195544 | JGI IMG/M metagenome (GOLD analysis project Ga0310330, IMG submission 195544) | Enriched freshwater cyanobacterial communities from Lake Michigan, Michigan, United States - MI23.DCL.Total.B5 (v2) (version 2) | ecosystem: Environmental > Aquatic > Freshwater > Lake... | reverse complement strand
GGCCCATGCCGTGCACAACGGCATCACCGAGATTCCGGGCAGCCACGATGTCATCCATGGCGAGAAGGTGGCTTTCGGGCTGCTCACCCAGTTGGTGTTAGAAGGCTAACCGCAAACCGAAATCAACGAGATCCTGCACTATCAAAAAGCGGTTGGGCTGCCGATCACCCTGGCCCAAGTGGGGGTCGACGCCAACAATGACGACCAGCTGCAACGCATCGCCGCTCGCAGTGTCATCCCTGGCGAATCCAGCCACAACGAACCCTTCCCCGTGACCGCCGAAGCGTTGGTGGCGGCACTGAAGGCGGCCGATCAGCTGGGGCGGACGTTGGGGTGAGAACCACGCCACAGCCCCCAACGCCACTCCATGATCGGAATCTTTCCGCTCGCCTTTCATGCAGATCGTCGCTGCCCTGATCGAAGCCCTGCGGCTGCGCGGCGTGCAGCGCGTCTACGGAGTGCCGGGTGATTATGTGCTGGGCCTGTTTGCCGCCCTGCAGGCCTCACCGATTGATCTGATCTGCACCGCCGGGGAGGAGGGGGCGGGCTTCGCCGCGGATGCCCACGGGCGTCTGCAGGGGCTGGGCGTGGCGGTGGTCACCTATGGCGTCGGTGCTCTGAAGCTGCTCAATCCGGTAGCCGGCGCCTACGCCGAACGCTCTCCCCTGTTGGTCATCTCCGGCGCCCCGGGCCTGCAGGAGAGCGAGGAGCACCCTCTGCTGCATCACCGCATTCGGGCGGATCAAACCCAGCTGCACCTCTTCCGGGAGGTCACGGTGGCGAGCGCGGTGCTCGATTCCGGCCGCTCCGCCGCCCAGGAGGTGGTGCGGGTGCTGGAGGGGATGCGGCGCGAATCCCGCCCCGGCTACCTGGAGCTTCCGGCCGATTGGCTCAACCGCGAGATTCCCTGGCCGATCGATCTGACCCCGCCCGCCCCCGCGCCCCTGGCCATCCCGGAGGGTCTGCGGCGCGAGGGAGAGCGCTGGTTGGCCTGGATGCGCGGCCGCCAGCGCCCCCTAGTGCTCGGAGGCGTGGAGCTGGCCCGCTTCCGCCTGCAGCCGCTGCTGCGGCAGATCCTGGAGCGGGAGGGCTGGGAGTTGGTCACCAGCCTCTCGGGCAAGACCCTCCTGAGCGAGAGCCATCCCCAGGTATTAGGCATCTACGAGGGGGCGATGGGGCAGCCGCAACTGCGCGAGCGCGTGGAGAGCTGCGACGGCCTGCTGGTGCTCGGCCAACCCCTCAATGACCTCGACACCGGCGTCTTCACCATGGCGTTGGACCCCGCCCACGTGCTGCAGGTGGATCTGGAGGGGGGGCTGCGCACGGCCGAGGAGCGCAACGAGAATCTTGATCCCCTCACCCTGCTGCGCATCTGGGCGGAGGCGGGCGCGCCGGAGCCCGCCCCCCTGCCGATGGCGGCTCGTGACCCCGCGCCGGCCGCCGCCTTCGCGCCGGCGCCCGACCAGCCGGTGGGGGTGGAGCGGTTGATGGCGGCGATTGAAGCCGTTCTGCCCGCCAATTCCACTGTGCTGGCGGATCCCGGCGATGCCCTCTTTGGCGCCGCCGATCTGCGCCTCGGCGAGGACAGCCATTTCCTCGCCAGCAGCTTCTGGGCCTCCCTCGGCTTCGCCCTGCCCGCCGCCGTGGGGGCCTGGGGGGCCTGCCCGGAGCACCCGCCCGTGGTGCTCCTCGGCGACGGCTCCCTGCTGATGTGCGCCAACGAACTGGCAACCCTGGCCCGCTATGCCATTCCCGCCCTTGTGATCGTGCTCGACAACGGCGGCTATGGCACCGAGCGCCCCATCCTCGATGGTCCGTTCAACGATCTGCAGCCGGTGGCCCATCGGGAGCTGGCCCTGGCGATGGGCTTCAGCGCCGCGGAGCGGGTGAAGAACGAGGAGGAGCTTTGGAGCTGCCTGGGCCGCTGGCGATCAGACGGGATGACGGGCCCCACGTTGATCAGCGTGGCCATCCCCGCCGGCGAGATGTCAGCGGCGCTGAGGCGGCTCTCCACGGCTCTGGCACAGAAACTGGCAAGCTCACTACCCCAGCAGGGCTAAGGGCGCCCCGCCAGCGGCGGCTCCCGCTCCGCCTTGCTCTAAACAAGGTTCTTTCTGAGGTGGAAGCCTAACAACATCATTCACCCGATCCGATTTCCAGGTACGGCATGGCTACAAATATTTCGGCGGGAGGGTGATGATGAGCGTTCCTCCTGCCCCACCTCAAACACCACCACCCGCTGACCGCAAGCCTGCACAATCTCCCTCCACCGCTCTATGCTTATTCGCGGCATCTCACCAGCGAGAGTTCTCAGCCGCAGCCATTTCTGCCGCCGTGCGTAGCTCGTCAAGCCAGACAGTCGTCTGGGCCCCTTTTCCCCATGGCTCAAGCCCTGAGTCTGCAGCGCACCAGAACGGTGCTCCAGCGCCCCGCCCATGCCCCCTGTCCCCGGCGTACCCCTGGGCTTCGGCCGACAATCCTCCACGCCCGAGCCCGAGGCATGCCCTTGTGGCGGTGGTGCCTACGGCACCTGCTGCGGGCCATTGATTGCGGGAGAGCAGTTGGCGCTCACGGCTGAGCAGCTGATGCGGTCTCGATACAGCGCCTTCGCCTTGGGGGTCAGTGATCCAGAGGCGATTGAGCATCTGCTGCGCACCCATCCCGAAACCGGCCAGACGGCAGCGGCTCGTCGCAAGGCTCTGAAGGACAGCTGCCGCAATATCCAATGGCTCAGCCTCAAAGTGCTGGATTGCCAGAACGGCCGTGTCATTGATAAGTACGGGACAGTGACCTTTGAGGCCCGCTGGCGCAATCACGATCGCCGAGAAGGCGTGCTCAGGGAGTGTTCCCGATTTGGTCGAGGAGAGTCCGGCGAGTGGCTTTATCTTGAGGCCCTCAGCCTCGGTGATGAGCCCGCGGTCTGAACAGGAAAGCGGAGGCAGTTTGCCCTTGGCGCCATCTGCAGTTGTGCTAGCGACAACCGATCAGAACGGCCCCGCGGGCGGAGGCGCTAATGAGCCCCAGCGATCGATACGGGTTGCTCTAAGCAGGCTCGTAATAAATGCAGGCATAGGGGAGGCCCTGACGCGAGATCCCTGCTGATAGGTGGGAGAGCCACGACTGGGGCGAATGTCCCCCGAGGGCATCCTGCAGGCTTACGGTTGGCCCCAGGCATGACCGAAGCATTTGCTGTAGCAGGTTTGCCACATCGACCAGCCTCAACCCATAGCGGTGCACACAGAGATCAAAGGAACGGCGTGGGCTGCCTGGTTCGTCGACTTCCAGAAACACCGGAGAAATTGTGGTCCTGCTGGCCAGGATGTACTGCATCAGAGCCAGAACGGCTCCTGCTACAGCATCGCCACCAGTCAAATGCTGGCCGACAAGCAGCTGTCGGGCCCGTTCCAGGATCTGCAGGGGCTCCAGCAACGGGCGCACGCCGTAGCGGGTGATGCACAGACGATGGATGTCGTCATCGGGCCATTTGTAGCCCACCCCCATGGGCCAAAGGGGTGGCTCGCTGCCCTGCCAGGCCTGGATATCGGCCGCAGGTGTCTTGCGCAGGCGCCTTACCACCTCATCCCAGTACTCGAGGTAGAGCCTTAGGTTGCCGCCGTTCTGCCGCTGCTCGAAGCCCAGATAAACCGTGGACGCCTGCTGGAAGTTTGCCGCCAGCGTGGTCATCAGGCCGGGATGGTGCTCGGGAAGCTGCAGGTCGTGCAACAGGTCATTCCAGGTGTGGGGTGCGATCGATTCCCTGGCGATGCCGAGCACGTAGCGAGAAGAGAGCAGACCAGATCCGATCTCAACCTTGAAAGAATGCTCAAGGCGCCAGCTGAGCTGGTGCCGGTCACACAGCAGGTAGGGCAGCTGATCCGCAGGCAGCAGGTCTTGGCGAGGTGGCACAGCGGTGACGCAGGGTGGATAGAAATCGGGGTGATGCGCGTCAGTCGAGGGCCGTGAGCAGCAGGCGTTGAATCTGGGAGGAACTGAGAACCCCATCGCGGCCACGGTTGCCGTCGGGATCGAAGACCTGTTGTAGTGCCGGGGCAGCACTGCCCTCCTGCACCTGGCGGTGGGCGTCCTCGACCTGGCTGCGCTGCAGCCCAAGGTCGCGGGCGCGACCAAGCACGATCGTGACGGCTTGGAGCGTGTCGCGCAGGGGCGACTGGTCAGCGGCCACCAGCCACTGGCTCGTGCCGGAATACACCGGGTCGGGCAATGGCATGGTGTCGATGCCCAGGTTCACCAGCCGGCGCTGGGCGTCGCTGACGACACTGCGGCGCAGGACCACCCCATCCAGACGCCCCCGCTGCAGTGCCTGCAATGCATCCTCGCTGTTGGAGAAAGACACCAGTGAGGCCTGCACGCCGACTTGGCTGAGCTGCATGCTCAGGGCCGTGGCCACCTGGCTGCCGCCACTCAGGCCCAGGCGGCTGCCGTCGAGGTCGCTGAAGCCCTTGATTCCGCTGGAACGGGTGACGAGCAGCACGGCCGAATCGTCGGCATCGCCGGCGACGCTGTCAACGCCGACGACCCCATCGAACCAGAGGGTACTAAAGGCATCGGGCAGCAGCAGATCCACGGCACCGCTGACCAACAGGTCCAGTCCTTCATTCGCGGAGCCCATCGTCACGAACTTCAGCGGCAGGGGGTTGCCCTCACGGCCAAGGGCGGCCACCAGCTGCAGCAGCTGACGCTGCTGCTGGGCGCTGAGGTTGGGCTGGCCGCTGCTATCGGCGGCAACGGCGAGCCGCAGTTCGCCCCGTTTGAGCAGGGTCGCCAGGGCGTCATCCTTCCTCCAGTCGAGCGCCGTCGACTGGAGGGCCGGCCCGGCCAGCGGCAGATCAAGGGGAGTGGAGGCAGGATCAATGGTGCGGCCGGCAGGGGCATCGGGGCCGAAGAAGCGTTGCCAGAGCTGGGAGGCATTTCCGAGGCGGTTGAGCACCTTCCGCACGAAGCCCTGCTGAAGAGGCAGGCCGGCGCCGGCATCTGAGCTGGAGGGGGGGGCGGCCAGATCGAGGAAACGGCGCACCTGGGTCGGCAGCTCCGGGGCGTCGGCAACGGGAAGATTGGATGAACTGAGGCCCAGCCGCAGGGCCTGCAGGGGCGTCTGCAACAGGCGATTGATGGTCTGCCGGAAGCGGGTCTCGTTCTCGGGGAGGAGGAAGGTGAGTGGTCCGGAGGGACCGGCAGCGGGAAGGGTCCAGCTGCGGTCGGCATCACCGGCTAGATCGGCGGCAATGCCATCACCATCAATCAGGGCCAGATCGATGTGGCCGTTGCGCAGAGAGGTCAGCCGTTCGGCATCGCCAACGGGTTCGGCGAAGAGAACCAGGGCGGGGTTGCCAAACAGCTGTTCAGCCATCGCCCGCACAAAGTCCACGGCATAGCCGCTCCAGATGCCGTCGGCACTGCGTTGGCTGAGGCCAGGGCGGTCGGCTGGAAGGGACACGGTGAGCACGCCGCGCTGAGCCAGGCGATCGATACGATCCCCGGGGGATTGCCGCTCGAGACTGATTGCCGCGTCCAACTGCTGCCGGTCGTGGATCCCCTCCAGCAGCAGGACAGGCTGACCATCAAGGCTGACCATCAGGCCGCTGCTGCTGTCCAGCACCGTGAGAGCGGCGTTGCCCACCACCAGGATCCGATCGTCCACAGGATTGAAGTCGGTGATGCGATCCGGAGAACCATGGTTGGAGGTCAGGGTGCCGGCGCCGATGATCACCCGATCGCGACCGGCCCCCAGGCGCATCGTGCCGCCGCCACCCTGGCGTCCCAGCACAAGCACGTCGTCGTCCGCTCCCATGAAGATGCTGTCGGCCTGGTGTCCCTGGCGCAGCACCGTGTCGCTGCCAGCTCCGAGTTGAAGCTGGCTGGCGCGCAGCCCGGATGTGCGCACCACCTGTCGTTGGGAGTCACCCAACAGCGTGTTGATCGTCCCGGAAAGCTCAAACGTGCCCGCTCCGGAGGTCAGCACCACATCGCCGCTGACGTTCATGGTGGCGTTGTTGTTCCGACGCAGAATGAAAACCGCGTCGTTGTAGTCAAAGTCGCTGCCCTGATCAGCCGCCAGGTCCTCAAAGACGTAGGCGCCGTCGCCGATACCCTTGAGGTGCACCCGTTGGTCGCGGTTGAAGGCAGCGCCGAGAACAAAGATTTCGCCCCGCCCGGAGAGCATCACCGGGCTGTAGAAACCGGTGCCGGAACTCACGGTCCAGACGTGGCTGGAACGTGTGTTGCCGCCTTGGGACACCCTCAGGCCGGGATCGAGATTGTCGACGACAACCTGGCGGAAGGCGTCGTCATTGGAGAGTGACCGTCCGGCGACACTGATACGCGGCTGGGCAGGATCGCTGCTATCGATGTCAACCTTGACGAAGCCAAGCGTGTTGGTGAGCGCGCAGTTGGAGAGAAGGTCAAGGGTCACCTGCTCGCCGTCATTGAGGAAGAGCAGGCCGTTGAGGCCGATCCGGTTAGCGATTTCCAGCTGAAGATCAACAGTCTCGGCCATACCAATGCTGGCCTGAAGAATGAGATCAGGACGATCAATCGGGCCGAGGTGCAGGCGTAGTCCCTGGCCGTCGGCAATCACCTTCATGGGCGTCAGAATCTGCACAGGTGCATTGCGTCTGGAGACCAGGGCGCTGATCTGCTGCCCGGGTTTGAGCAACATGCTGGTGCTACCCCCAAACAGAATCTTGCCGGCATCGTCGGGCACGCAACCGACCTGGGCGATCACCGCGGCCTGGGCAGAAGCCGCCAGGCTGACACCATCAGGGGCCAAAGGTCGGCCCATGGCATCGCTGAGATAGAGCTGGATCGAAATCTGCTCCTGTGCCACTGACTCGCCCGCCAGCGCCTGGAGGGTGATCAGCCGCGCTCCGCTGACGGAGGCCCCAAGCACCAGGCCATTGCCGTTCCAGACCAGGGCATCGTTTGCTGACGGCGTTGCAGGCGAGTCGGAGACGAGGGTGACACGGTGATCGCTGGCGTTAGCGTTGACGAGCCCGAGACTGCCGGCGAGGACCGATTGCAACCGGGTGCCGGGCTCCGGTCGGACTGGCAATGGAGCCGGAGGTGCAGGTGCATGTTCCAATTCGACGAGATTGCTCACATCGAGCACGAACGGGTAGGAGGTGGCCTGTGGACTCCGTAACACGGCGAGAGGACGGTCTCCCAGCATCAACTGGTTCTGCACGATGGCCAGATCGTTGAGGGAAACACCTGGAAAATCTGAGCGCAGCAGCACCAGTCGGTCGCCTTGGGCTGGATCAAAATCAAGCACCTGATCGGGGCTGCCCGATGGTGGCTTGATGACGATCCGATCACGCCCAGGCCCCGAGAAGAAGCTTGTATCAGACTGGGCACTGGAGAGCAGGTCATCACCGACAGTTCCCTGAACGAGCAACGGCGGCGGTTCGGTCGGCGTCACGCCGGAGAGCGCTGCAAGCGGTCCCACGGACAGCCGGGAGGCGCCTTGGCCTGGGCTGATCCGGTAACCGTTAGGCGCTTCCATGAGTTGCAGCACCACTGAGCCATTCGTCTTAGGGGAATCAGCCCCAACGGAGACGCTCACCAGCGCGGAACTCTCGCCTTCAGGGATGACCACCTGGCCTTGCGTGTTCTGGAGACCCGTGATGCGGTAGTTGACCTGGAGGCCTCCGCTCGGGGCAGTCACCGGCAGACGCACCTCAAAATGAACCAGGCCGCTGGAGAGGGCCGAACGACCAAAGGGGACCACGCTGATCTGCGGATCGGTTGCCGTGGCAGGAGCTGGGGCTCCCATGCTCAGCCATCTGGCCAGATCAGGAAGCAGATCACCGGCGGACTGGCGACCGTCGAACAGGCTGTCGAGCTGGGCCGGCAGGCGCTGCAGCACGGCGTCGGCCAAGGCAGACGAAGCGGCGAGCAGATCGGCATCAGAGCCGAACCTGCCGCGAGAGGCCTGCAGGCCACTCCACACCCGTTGCAGCTGCGGCATCCAGGCAGCCAGCACGGCAGGCAACAGGGAGAGCTGGTGAACGGCGGCGGCAGGAGCCGCCTGGGTCACGCCCGCGAGCAGCTCCCGGGCCAGGGCGCCCCAATCCTGCTGATGCGATCCGTTCTTGGCCTGCGCTGCAACGGCAGAGGCGAGAACCTCGTAAAGCTTCAGCCGGGAAAGACCGAATCTGTCTGCCAAGCTGCAAGCCAGATGCAGGGCGAGCCTCTGCTGGACCCCGGCCAAGGGTGCCGTCAGGGGGTCGCTGCCACCGGAAAGGGGATCGAACCAGCCCAGGCTTGCCGCTACGGCAGGCTGCGCGAGACCAAGGCGACGGAGCAGAAGCTCAAGGCTGCCCTGGTCGCTGAAGGAGGGCCTGTCGGGGGTCGCCAACAGCGTCAGCGACGCGCCGTTCAGGCTGGTTTCAAGGGCCAGCAGAACGTCGGGAGCCGGCGCCGAATCGAGCGCCAGCTTGAGGAGACCAGCGCTTGACACCACAGCGCTCACCTTCTGAGGAGTGCTGGGGGCGATGCTGGTGAAAGGGACCACGCTGGCAGGCTCCAGGGAGCGATCAGCCGAGCGACCACTGCTGGACAGCAAGGCACGAGAATTCGCGCTGCTGGATTCGCCGACAACTTCGACGAACACGCTGGCCCCTGCCAGGGATGGATTCACACTGGCAACGATGATGACCGCTGGCGCTGGCTGCTGGATCAACAGAGACAACTCGGCCGTGGGTTGCAGTGAACCAACCTGCGAATCCTGAAGCGCCACTGCCTTATTTTTCTCACCGGGGCTCAGCAGTGCCGTGGCCTTGGGCGTTCCTGTGGTTTGCATGGCACGCAGGCTGGTGCTGGCAACAGGCCGGGGCTGCAGGATCGGCTGGATGGTGGCCGGGTCGATCTCGCTGGCACTGATGCCCCAGAGATTAGCCTGGCTGAGATTGTTGAGGGTGAGCAATTTCTGGTCACTGCGGAACTGCACCACCAGATCGCTCGAGTTGGATGAATCGGAAGCCTGGGAAGCGCGCAGGGCCTGGTAGCGGTAGGGCACGCCAGGGGCCAGCGTTTCATCGGGCTGATAGTGGGTATGAGGTACTGGAGCTGCACCGGTTAAACCGCCAGCGTCTGACTTGAGGATGTAAGGGATGCCGCTTTCATCCTCCAAGATCTGTGTGACGAAGACCCTCTCATAGGGCCAGTAAACCGGCACGCTGATTGCCCCTAAAGACTTGGTTTCGAGATTCCCAGAAAGAAGCCCAGCCGAAACAGGGCCAGAACCAGAAGGAATCGCCGAGAAAAGCAAGCTATGTAAGGGCACTTGATTTTGGTTAACACCAAAGCTCGTATCGGTAAGACGCATGCCACCCTCGCCTGTGAGCTGCACGTGGCCTGTACTCAATAGCGGCAGAGTGGGAAGAGCGTCAGCCAGGGCGAGCTGGGTAAAGTAGATCTGCACAGATCCCTGAGGATTTTCCGTCTCCAGACTGAGCTTGGTGGGATCACCCTGGAGATCCCTGAAACCAAGAGAGATTCGATCCCTTGCCTTCAAGGTGCTTAGCTGTCGGTCGTTGATGAGCAGGCCCTGGTTGGTGCTCAGGCTGAGGGTGACCGCCTGGATCTGTTCGGGTTCGGGTAGGCTGACGGCCGCTAATCCACCATCAAAATTGACATCGCCTGATGGGGCCCTAAGAGATTCCACGGTGATTAGATCCGCTGGATCGCCCACCACTCGGAACCGAATTGTTCCAGTCTGGCTGGTGGCATTCAGCCGCTGGAGTTCCTGCAGATCAAGGTTGATATCAGCCGCGGCATAGACCCAGAGAGCACCCAACTGACGCCGTTCCTGGGGCACCTGCTCGAGGTTGCCGATCTGGCCGTTGGTCGCTGTCAGGGTTAGAGACCCTGCAGAGGACTGCTGCACCGCACCTAGCCACAGATCGCCAGAAGCCACATCAATTTTGACGTCGCCGGAGCCGGTGTTCAGGCCGTCCAGCACCAGCTCACTCCGGGCGCTGAACTGTTGGGTGCCGGCTCCACTCACCGCCAGACGGCTGCGGTTGGTGCTCAGGTTCTGGATCTTCACGGCGCCGGCCCCGCTCACCTTGAGATCCGCTGTGTTGACCTTCAGATCAAGATCACCGCCACTGCTGATGGCCAGGCTGGGCGCGGCAACAACGAGATCGCTGGAACTGAGCCGGGAATCACCTTGCTGGTTGAGGATCAGGCTCTCGCTGGCCACCAGGCTGGTGGCCGTGGAAAGCACAAGATTTCCAGCCTCGAGATCAAGGATCCTGCCGCTGATCGATCCGGCGAGATCAAGCGTGCCTGCGTCGTCCACGGTTACGGGGAGGGTGGCCTGCAGGTGCTTGATGCGCAGACTGCCGGCGGGATCTGGTTGGGTGAGTCGTATGCCGTTGTCCACCCCTGTTGGAGCATTGCCGAGCTCCAGCAGCAGGGGTGAAGCCATAGCTTTTGCCTGGCTGGCCTGAAGGTTGAGCAGGGACCCGAAATCAAGGTTGATGGACTGGGCCTGCAGGGGCCTGGTGCCCCCCAAGGGCAGGGAGAGATCGGCACCGGCCAGGCTGAGCTGGGTGGTGGGAGCGATCAGGGCCTCGCTCTGCAGGTTTGCGGTACCAGCAGCGAGCACGATGGAGCGGTTGGGCTGATCGCCGTTGCCGGCCAGGAGTAGTCCGGAGCCCAGCGTGAGACCGTTGGCGGCATTCAGATGAATTTCGGCAGCCGCGATCGTGCTGATCGGTGTGGAGGGATCGACCGGCGCGGGGGCCTGGGTGGCGCTGAAGCCCAGGGAACCATCGCTGGAGATCGTGACCTTGCCATCAGCAGAGGCTGTGAGGTTGCCGGCAAATTGGCTACGACTACCGGTGCTGACGGTGACGGATCGTCCCCGCAGGCTTTCGAAACGCACCGCCGCGTCGCGGATATCCACGGACTGGGTTTGCACCTGCACACCGTTAGTCCGTGTTTCGCTGACGTAAACAGGTCGCAGGGCCTGGCTGGGATCCAGTTGCGCGACGGTGCGCGTTGTGGTGATGTCGTATTGCTGATAGACAGGCTCCAGTGTGGTGATCTCCTCTGGTCTGCTGGTGGCGCTGAAGCTGAGATTCTGGCGCTGATCCGTGTTTTCAAACGGGATGGACTGCCAGTTATAGTTGTAGCTGTTCCAGATCTCCTGAAGGGTTCTGGATGGCCCCCAGACCGGCCAAGTGGTGGCCTGATTGCCTTGGGGTGTTGCAAAGAAGCTGGCCCCGTAGGATGCCTGTGAGAAGAAATTGTAACCGGTATTGTTGCCGGCAAAAACGGTTGAAACTACAGTTTTTGGAGCATCAAAAGCTGCATTCCAGATATTGAGGGCATTATTGTTTGTGATTGTGCTGGTCAGCAACCGTGATTCCGCTGAACCCGCCAGGCCAAGCAGGCTGAAGGTGGTGGCGCCACTGGGACTAACGAGTGTGGTGCCGGAAACGGACTTCAACGTTGCTAAGGGATTCCACGTGGACCCGCCATTGCTGCTTTGGTTGAGGCTGAAGATGACAGACCCCGTCGCATCCTGATCGGCGTAGCCGATCACCAAGTTGGACTGGTTGCGGGCGAGAGCAACGCCAGCGTGATTGCTTGTATTCGGCTGCGGCACCCCATTGGTAATCTCCCAGGAAGAAGAGGTCGCTTGCTGATTGCTTTTTGTGAGATAGATGGTGTTGCTGATAGTGGAAGAAGTTCCACCCTGATAGCCAAGGTAGGTGGTGCCATCCAGGGAGGCTACCGCTAGCTGACCAGAGGACGTCTGGTTCGCAGTGCCATTGTTGTACTGGACCAGATTCAGCTGCCAGCTGCTGGAGGAATCCGGATTGGATGTGGAGGTGCGATAAATCTGATCATTCAGGCCCTGGTAATAGACGGCAAGATTGCTACCCTCAGCGAGCATGCAGATTGTTTTAGCTCCTTGATTGGGGATCTGGTAGAGATTCTCCCAGCTCTTGCTTGTGGAATTGTATTTGGTGATATTAATCTTTCTATCGATATCCTGGCCGACATAGGCGAGATAGAGCGTGCCATTGATGCTGGCAAGGGCTGGCGGACTGGAGCTTGTCATGCCAGATGGCAGCATGATCCACCCCCCCCAGTTGAGGCCACCATTGCCACTCGAGGAGTAAAAGAGGTGATTGTCAGTCCCTAGGACAGCTTGGTAG
>Ga0310330_100407_pt1 | contig 12314 bp, 13 predicted proteins | sample LakMicDCLTotalB5_FD_195544 | JGI IMG/M metagenome (GOLD analysis project Ga0310330, IMG submission 195544) | Enriched freshwater cyanobacterial communities from Lake Michigan, Michigan, United States - MI23.DCL.Total.B5 (v2) (version 2) | ecosystem: Environmental > Aquatic > Freshwater > Lake... | reverse complement strand
GGGCCCCAATCCCCTTCCTTCCCCCCACGCGTCCCCAACCGTGCCGTGCCAGCAGCGATGACCAGCCCTTCCTTTCCCATGGGTCCGATCACCGGGCTCCGCGGCCGTGCCGTGGTTGTTGCCGGAGACGACATCGACACCGATCGGATCATTCCAGCCCGCTTCCTCAAGTGCGTCACCTTCGATGGCCTCGGTGAGCAGGTGTTTGCCGACGATCGGGCTGAACGCCCAGGGGAGCACCCCTTTGATCGCTCCGAGGTCCAGGGGGCATCGTTGCTGGTGGTGAACCGCAACTTCGGCTGTGGCTCGAGTCGTGAGCATGCGCCCCAGGCCCTGATGCGGTGGGGTATCCGCGCGGTGGTCGGCGAGAGTTTCGCGGAGATTTTCTACGGCAATTGTCTAGCTCTGGGCATTCCCTGTTTCACGGCCTCCCATGACGGTGTGCTCAGCCTGCAGGCGGCCCTGGCGTCTGCTCCAGCCCAGGAGCTTGAGGTGTCGCTGGATCCTCCGACCGTAGTGTTGTCAGGTGGTCGCCGCTGGGATCTGGAGCTCCAGGCCGGCCCCCGCCAGATGTTGCTCACTGGGCAGTGGGATGCCACCTCCCAGCTGTTATCCCATGGCACTGAGCTGGAGCGAACCGCCCGAGCCCTGCCCTATCTCAACGGTTTCTAGGCCGGGGGACGAAGGGGGTGCCGGTGCCTGCGAAGTTGAAGTCGTTCAGCTTCACCCGGATGCCGCCGATGCCGTCGTAGGGGCTGTAATAAACCCCGACTTCGTACGAGCGACGTTGCAGCTTAAGTTCCACATAGGAATAGGAAACATCACCGTAAAATTCTGAGTTGTTGTCGATGTTGAAGGTGGCGCCCGCTTCCAGCACCAGCGGCCCATAGATCTGTTGGGCAGCCTGGAAGCTGAGGGTGCGCAGGTCTACCGTGCGATCGAAGCCGAAGGGACTGGCCCCCCCGAGGAACGTGCCGGCGATGGAGGCGGAGAAGCGGGTGTAATCGAAGAAGGGTTTGTCAAATTGGCCCACGGTGAAGCTTGGGCCTCCCCACAGGGTGAGGGTGTTCTGTTTAGCGCCATCGCTGTAACTGGTCACGTAGCCGTTGGCGCCCATCGTCAGGCCGAGTCCAGGAATCACTGGAGTCGGAGAATATCGAAGGCCGCGTGCTGGATCTTCGCTGTCATCCATGGCCAGTCCCTGCCAGAGCTGCAGGGTGCTGCTCACCGCGAGATTGGCATAGCTGCGCCAAAGGGTCTCCAGGGTGTTGGTTTCAAACAGCGTGGCTTGATAGTTGCCGGATTGGGCCGCCCAGCTGAGGGTCACCGGGGTGAAAAAGGGGCCTTTCTGGCGCGGTGTTGCCGGCATAGCGCTGGGGTTGTCAGCCGGTTGTTGAGGTCGGTTGAAGACGGCTGTGCCAGCTAGGTTTGCTCCGTAGGAGTACACCACGGTCTGTAATCCCAGACTGCCGTTGTAAATGCGTTCGCGGTAGGAGCCGAACAGCGCCGCGCTGGCCGTCTCATGACCTGGAAGGTTCAGGGGGGCGCTGAAGCGGGTGGTGCTACGGGTGCCCGAGCGGACATTCTCAGGATTCAAGGTGGCCAGGCTGGCTTCAGCATTCAGGGAGGCCCAGCCCATGGGCAGGTTGAGGCTGGCGAGCAGGCCAAACATGTCACCAAAGGTGGCCCCTTGCTCCCCAGGAGGGTTGCCCAAGCTCTCCCCCGGTAGCACGAAGCTGCTGGTGCGGCCTTCGATGGCCCGCTGCACCATCAGTTGGGGCTGCAGTTGCAGGCTGCCGCTACGCCCCAGTTGGATTGGCTCGAGGTTGTAGCCGATGTAGAAGCCATCGCGATCCTGCTGGTCGGTATCCCATGCAAACCGCGCCTCTTCTGCGCCAACCGTCGTGTTGGCCATGGCTGGCAAGGAGACCTTGTCGTCCAGGAGGATCTGGGTGCTGCGGCTGTTGATTCGCGTGACTCCCTGACCATCCATGACGGCCACCACCTTGCGGGCCAGGCTCCAGGAGGCGGCGGGGGTGAAGGGATCGTTGGTGAAGGCCATCTGTTCGGCTGTCCAGCGGTTGCCCCGGATCCGGATTTGGGATCCTTGAAAACGCAGTCGGCTGATGGTTCCGGCTTGGTTGGTGGGGGGGCGATAGCCCTGGCCCGCGCTGTTGAGCGAATCGGTGGTGTCGATTACAGCAGCCAGATTCAGCTTCACGCTGGTGCTCCAGCTCTGCTGAAAGGCCACGTTGCGCACCCGTGGGTCCACCTTGATGGCTGCGGGGTCAGCGGTTCTTGGGGATGGGCTGTTCTTGGAGGATGGGCTGTTCTTGGAGGATGGACTGGTGAGTTGAGGGGTCTCCAGACCCGACTGCGGGGGGCCGAACGCCACCGCTTTCAAAACCTGCTCCAGGGGGAGAACGGGTCTGGAAAGCTCAAGGCCTGGGCAGCCATCCGGGGCCGGCATGGTGGGCAGGCCTATTCGACCTGGGGGCAGCACCCGAACCACGGTTCGCCCCGGGGTATCCGCCGTGAGCTGAGGGCAGGCAAAGGCCGGCCCGGGTTTCATGGAAGCCGGCGTGGGGGTGCCTGGCTGGGCATCCAGGGCCATGGTGTCCTGGTCGATGACGCCGTAGACGTCGTCAATCTCGCCGGAGGCTTCCCAGTCGCTGTAGCGCAGTCGACTTGCCTGGAGATATTGATCGCCCTTCGTGAGCCGAATGCGGCCAGAGGCAAACACACTGCGGCTGCGTTCGGCCAGCTCCACCCGGTCGGCCAGGAGTCGCCAGCCGTTGAACTCAGCCTCCACGTTGCCCGTGGCCACAAATCGGCCGAGCTGTTGGTCGTAGCCCTGTCGATCTGCGCGGACCACCACAAAGGTGGGATTGGGCAACGGGGGGGGCGTTGGGGTGGCTGCTGCTTGCGCAGCAGGGGATTGCGATATGGCAGGGCCCGCTGCGACCAGTCCTGGAGGCCAGAGGATGGCTGGCAGGATCGCAGTGGGTAGGACGACCCACCTCAGGGGATGGGCCGGCCGTTCAGGCCATGGGATGGCCTTGAGGAGCTGGAGAAAACCCAAGGTCATCGGCCCCTGGATGCATCTCGAGTCCGGAATCCGAGAGAGGAGGTGCCACTGGCGTTCACAACGGATTGCGGACCAGTCAACCTTCGAACAGGATCATCCCACAGGGATTCGGACGACTTCCGGTTGTGGTGGTCAGTTGGATCTCAGGCGGGCCGTCACTCTGTCTTCTGGTCGCAGACCAAGCACTTGTCACAGGCCAAGCTCTAGTCGGAGACTGGGATCTGAGAGCATCCTGACGACTGGATGGTCTGGCTGAAGCGAAGGCCCGGAAGCCTCAGTCTTCGAGGTCCTTGCGGCTCGGGGTCCGGCTGGGATCGCTGGCCAGGAAACCGAAGACGAAGATCCCGATGAAGAAGAAAACGACCGAATAAACCGAGATCTTGAGGGCGAGCATGGTTCGGCCTAGGGGAACGGCGAGCGGGTGACAGGGAGTGACAGGCGCTTGTCAGGGCCTGGCCGACCCCGCGACAGCGGGATCATCCTATGGGACTTGGCTTGCCATCCAACGATGCCTGAGGCCTCTGCAGCAGGGCAGCCCCCCCGGATTGAAACGTTTCAGTCACGTTCCTGTCCGTCCGGAGGGCGCTGGAATCTGCAGCCGCTCTGGAGCGGCGAGCGCACCGACGGTGGTCAGGGGGCCGCGCTGGACGACCCCTGGGGGGCGCTCCATCGTCCCGACTGGCAGGCGCGTGGTCTGGTGATCTGGCCCCGGGGGGGGCAGTGGCAGCGGCTGACCCTGGATCTGACCTGCCCAGAAACCTGGCGGCAAAGGCAGCTCCCCGCTCCAGTGGCCCAGGCCCGGCTGGTGCTGCGCTGGTGGGCTGACCAGGTGGAGCTCCTGGTCAATGGTGAGCCCGTGCACGCCGGAGACCTGTTTGACACAGCCTGCCGCTGGGTCGTTCCGCAGTGCTGGTGGCAGGGGGAGGTGCTGCGGCTGGAGCTGCGGCTGCGCAGTCCCCTGCACGACGATGGGGCCCTGATTGAAAGCCGCCTTGAGCTTGAACCCCTTGATCCAGGGGACCCGGCGGATCTGCTGGGCGAGACCAAGGTCGAGCTGGCCGCGCTGCGGGCGGGTCAGCCCCTGGCGGGTGGGTTCCACGTGCTTGGGCATGCCCATTTGGATCTGGCCTGGCTGTGGCCTGTGGCTGACACCTGGCAGGCCGCTGAGCGCACCTTCGCCTCCGCCCTTGATCTGATCAAGCGGTTCGAGGAGCTCCACTTCGGCCACTCCACCCCGGCCCTCTACGCCTGGCTGGAGCAGAACAGGCCGACCCTGTTTGCCCGCCTGCAGCAGGCCGTTGCCGCCGGCCGCTTCGAGCCGCTCAATGGCCCCTGGGTGGAGAGCGACTGCGTGCTGATCAGTGGGGCTTCGCTGCTGCGCCAGTTCCAGCTGGGCCAGCAGTACAGCTCCGCCACCTTTCCCGGCTTGGAGCACCCGCTGGCCTGGCTGCCGGACAGCTTCGGCTTTGCCGCAGGTGTGCCGGCCGTGGCCCACGCCACCGGTGTGCGCTGGTTCTGCACCCACAAGCTCTTCTGGAACGCCACCAATCCTTTCCCCCACCGGTTGTTTCGCTGGCGTAGCCGCTGTGGTGCCGAGCTGCTCGCCCTGATGACCGCCCCGATCGGTACTGATGGCGATCCGGTGGCGATGGAGCGCTATCGGATCGCCTGGCGGGGGGCGACCGGGGTGGATCAGGCCCTCTGGCTGCCGGGGGTGGGTGACCATGGCGGCGGCCCCACTGCCGAAATGCTTGAGCAGCTGCGGCTCTGGCACCACCAGCCGCAGGCTGCGCCCCAGCATCACGGCAGCCTCCGCGCCTACCTGGCCGAGCTGGAGCCCCTGGCCTCCGGGTTGCCGGTGTGGCGCGATGAGCTCTACCTAGAGCTGCACCGCGGCTGTGCCACCTCGCGGCCGGATCAAAAACGTCACAACCGCACCCTGGAGCGCCTGCTGCGGGAGGCGGAGTTGGCCGTGGCCCTCGCGGCGACCTGTGTTGGAGTGGACGCCGCGGAGGCTCCGGTGGATTGGCGGACGCTGTTGTTTCAGCAGTTCCATGACATCCTTCCGGGCACCTCGATTCCAGAGGTGTTCGAGCAGGCGGAGCCCCAATGGCGTGCTGCTCGCCGCAGTGCGGGCCGGCAGCGGGATCGCGCCCTGCACGCCTGGCTGGGGGGTGGTTCGGGATGGTGGCTCGCCCAGTTGCAGCCCCTGCCCCCGCGGGCCCGCACCTTGCGGTTGCCCTCAGGCGGCTGGAGCCACGGCGGCATCGGCCTGCCTGCCCAGGCAGCCCGCGCTGGCGGCCAATGGCTTCAGCTTCCCCCCCTGGAGGGGGTGGCCGCCCTATTCCTGGAGCGTCACCCCGGTGCAGCGGCCGGCGCCTCCCCCGCGCCCGTGGAGGCCCCCGTGTGGGTGGAGGGCTGGCGCTGCGGCAATGGCCTGGTGAGTTTCGAGCTGGGCCCCAGGGGCCTCGAGCAGCTCTGGGACCACGCCGGCACCCCCCAGCTGGCGGGCCCCCTGGCCTGGCGGCGCTTTGGCGATCGCGGCGAGTTCTGGGATGCCTGGGACATCGCCGCCGACTACCGGGACCATCCACTCGACTGGACCTGGCAGGGCGAGCCGACCTGGCTGGAACAGGGACCCCTGTGCACCAGCTTTCTCTGGCGCGGCCGCTGCGGTGCCAGTGCGGTGAGGCTGGAGGGGAGACTCCTGGCCAATAGCCCCTGGCTGGAGCTGATCCTCCGCGTCGACTGGCGCCAGCGCCATGAGCTGCTGCGCCTGGAGATCCCCCTGGCGGCCCCGGCTCAGCGCTGGGCTGCCGACACCTCCGGGGGCGTGTTGGAACGACCGGCCGACGCGGTCACGGCCCGGGAGCAAGCCCGCTGGGAGGTGCCGGTGATCAGTTGGCTGGCTTCGGTAGCTGCCGGTGGAGGCGGCCTGGCGGTGCTGCTCGATGGGCCCCAGGGCGTTTCGGCCAGTCCGGCCGAACTGGGAGTGTCGCTGCTGCGGGCTCCCACCTGGCCCGATCCGGGCGCCGACAACGGCGACCAGCGCCTGCGACTTGCCCTGCTGCCCTGCCCAATGGGTTGGAGCTCGGGCCAGGTGCCCCAGCAGGCGGTGGCGTTTCGCGAGCCCCACTGGGTGCGGCCTGCGGTGGCCCAGGGCCGGCCTGGACGGCGCCAGGCCCTGCCCCCCCTGGGCGAGGGGCTGGTGCTGCTGGGCTGCCGGCGCTCAGGTGACGACGGCACCCTCGTGCTCAGCGTGCAGAACTGTTCTCCCTGCCGGCGCCGGCTGGAACTCGGCTCGGCCTGGCAGCTTCTGCAGCGCTTGGATGGCCTGGATCAACCGCTGGCTCCGGAGCAGATGCCTGGCGGAGATCCCTGCATGCTGGCCCCCTGGAGCTTGGGCTTCTGGCGGCTGGGCTGGGCTGGGGCGTAGGGCTCAGTCGTCGTGGTCGTCGAAAGGATCGGTCAGTCCCTTGGAGGGGGGCCCGAAGGCCTGGTAGACGCCGAATCCAGTAAGGGCCAGCAGCACCGCCAGCACGGCAAGGGCCACGGAGAGGGCCGGGGAGCTGGTGGTGGCGATGGGATCCATGGAGGGGAAACGGGGTGCAGGTGACGGGTTGCGTCACAACTCTCGACGGCTCGCCGCGGCGCGGCACGCAAGGCCCTTACAGTAACGAGAGCGAATCCATGCCCGAGAGGCTCCAGCAGACATGGCCCAACGCACCCGCCTCGGAGACATCCTGCGCCCGCTCAATTCCGAGTACGGCAAAGTTGTTCCCGGTTGGGGCACCACGCCCGTGATGGGCATTTTCATGGTGCTCTTCCTGGTGTTCCTGTTGGTGATTCTCCAGCTGTACAACAAGTCCCTCCTGCTCGAGGGCATCACCGTCAACTGGAACGGCCTCGGCTGAGCCCCTGAGCTCCGCTCCGACCCAACCCCCTTTCCCATGAATGTGTTCGGCATTGGCCTCCCGGAATTGGCGGTGATTGCCGCCATCGGGCTGCTGGTGTTTGGCCCCAAGCGTCTGCCGGAGCTGGGCAAGACCCTGGGGCGGACCCTCAAGGGTTTCCAGTCGGCCTCATCGGAATTTGAAAAGGAATTCCGCTCCGCGATCACCACGCTGGACGTACCGGTCTCAGGTTCATCAGTGGCCAATCCGACGGAATCGTTGGCGTCTGAGGTCTCCCCCGCCCCCCAGGCGGTCACGGTTGCCGACCAGCTCGACGCCGACCAGCGGGGGCCCGACCAGGCGGTTGATGGGCCTGCTGCCTGAGCGTTGGTGACCTCTGCCAGTCCAACGCCGCCTTCGGCTTTGCACCTGGTGGTGGGCTTGGGCAACCCCGGTGCTCAGTACGCCGATACCCGCCACAATGTCGGCTTCATGGCGCTCGAGCGGCTGGCCGCTGCTGCGGGCACCACGTTTCGACAGCAGTCCAAGTTGCAGGGGCTGTTGGCCGAGGTGGGTCAGGGCACCAGCCGACTGCGCTTGTTGATGCCCCAGACCTTCATGAACCAGAGCGGTCGCTCGATTCGGGCGGCCCTCGACTGGTTTGATCTGGCACCCTCCCAGCTGTTGGTGGTGGTCGACGACATGGATCTACCCCTCGGCAAGTTGCGCCTGCGGGCTTCCGGCAGTGCCGGCGGGCACAACGGGTTGCGCAGCACCATCAGCCATCTGGGCACTCAGGATTTTGCGCGGTTGCGCATCGGTATCGGTGCCCCGGCCGAGGATCCGGCTGAACGGAGGGCCCGCACTGTGGGTCACGTGCTCGGACGCTTCAGTGCCGCCGAGCGGCCCCTGCTGGAGGCGGTGCTCACCGAGGTGGAGGCCGGCATTGACCTGATTCAGCGCCTGGGTCTGGAGCGGGCCGGTAACCGTCTCAACGGTTTTCAGCCGCAAGGCGCGGCAGCCTGAGTCGATGGCTCGCCTTCCCGCTACCACCGCCCAGCTGCGCGTGCTCCATCAGAGCTTCAGCCAACGGGTGCTGGAGGGGGAGGTGAGCGCTGGTGGCTACCAGTGGAGTTTTCGCTGGGCTTTTGACCGCGGCGAACTCCGTGTGGAGCCTTCGCTGGGGCGTGCCCTCATCCAGGACGCCCTGCTGCGCTACCTGCTCAAGGTGGATTACCAGCTCGAGGCCGGCGGCGATTACGTCTTCACGGTGCGGGCGAAGTTCTAGGGGGGCGTGAGTGTTCGCTGCACCGCCGTTGAGGTGCGTTGCAGCTGGATGCCGAGATGGCGTTCCACCAGCAGCTGGGCCACCACGTCGTCGATGTCCCGTGGGGGCAGGCGCAGGCCAGGCGGCATGAGGCGCGTCCAGGAGCTGGGCGGATCCAGGTCCCAGTAGCGCTGCCGAGCGGCCAGGGTGCTGCCGTGCTCATTCACCAACTCCGGCTGGAGCGACAGCAGCAGCAGCTGCTGTCGCCAGCTGCTGCTGCCCGTGCCGTTGCCCACAAGGACGGCCCCCAATCCCTTGTGTTGCCAGTCCTGGAGCAGGCTGACGCAGTCCTGGGGAGGCAGGATGGCTGCTTCTAGAACCTGTTTGCGCTCGGCATCGGCCAGCACCAGTCCGCATTTGCTGCGGCCGGGATCGAGTCCGGCGATCAGCGTCCCTGCCTGGGGGGCGGTTGGGGTGCCGCTCATGGCCGCCGCGGGCCGACCGGTTCCGTTGTGACCCGCACCCAGCGCAGTTCAACCCCAATCGGATCGGGGGTGTCGGCATCTCCAAGGGCGACGGCTTCCAATTGGGCCATCTGACCCTCGGGTCGTTTGCTCAGGTCACGGCCCAGTTGGGTGAGAGCAGCGGCATTGAACTGAAGTCCCTCCACCAAGGATCCCTGGCGCTGGGCCCGGGCATAGGCGGCGACCAGCAGCAGGTTGAGCCGGCGATTGATCGGCTCCAGGCCAGTGAGGTCACCCTCGATCGTGGTGCTGGCCAGCACGTCCCCCGCCTTGACGACGGGGCGGTTGGGGCGCAAGTCGGGGAAGGCCAGCACTTGCCGTTCCCCCCGCAACACGTTGGCAGCCGAGAGGATGCTCACCACCCAACTGCCGGGCTTGGCGAGCAGTCCCTCGAGTTTGGTGATGTCACTTTTGGGCACCAGCAGGATCTGGCGGTCGGCCGGTTGGCCGGGCAGCACCCGCCGAAAGGCCTTGAGGTTGGCCTGCTGCAGCAGGGCTGTGATCACCGCCTCCGCCTGCTCGGGTCGCTCCAGGGTCACCTTGGCGCTGGCCAGGGTCTGGCCGCTGGTGATCACCACATCGCCGCGGCGCAGGGCAATCAGGTTGGCTTCCAGATCCTTGAGTTCCTGGGCCCCGGCGGCAATGCGCCGGCGTACTTGGGCCAGTTCGGCTTCGGTGCGACGAATATCCTCGTCCCGGTCTTGTACCTCCCGGCTGAGGCGGGTGCGTTCCGCTTCGAGCTCGTTGCGCTGGGCCAGCAAGGGGGCCAGCTCCCGGCGCAGTTGATTCGCTCGGACCTGGGCTTGCTCGAAACGTTTTTGCGCCTCCCGTTGTCCCAGTTCGGCGCGATTGAGCTCGGCCTGGCTTGTGGCTAGTTGACGCTGGCTGGTGGCCAGTTGACTGCGACCGTTGGCCAGGCGCTCCTCCAGTTGGTCGAGCTCGAACAGACCCGTGCGCAGGCGCTCGCTCACCAGCAACATCAGGCCGAGGGATACGGCACTGATCAGGCTGCCGGTGAGCACCGTGATCACCACAGCCGTGCGGCGAGGCCGCATCTGGAACAGGCTCAGTCGTGCCTTGCCGACCCGGCTGCCCAGTCGGTCGCCCAGGGTGGAGAGCACTCCCCCCAAGGCGAGCAGCGCCAGGATCAGCAGCCAGCCCGTCACACGCGTCTGCGAAAGGCACCAGTCTCTCAGGTCTGCCGCCGTTCAGCTAAAGCGCTTGGCCAGGGCGATCGGGTCGAAGACGGTGATCTTCTTGCGGTCGATCTGCACGAGCCCCTCGTTGCGGAGATCGCCGAGCAGCCTGGTGATGGTCACCCGCGTCGAGCCGATGGCTTCGGCGATGGCCTGATGGGACAGCCGCAGGTCAATGGTGATCCCCTCAGTGCTGGGCACGCCAAAGTCGCGGCACAGCACCAGCAGGAAACTCACCAGCCGCGAACTCATGTCCCGGTGGGTGAGGGTTTCGATCATCGTTTCGGTCTGCAGGATGCGGGAGGAGAGGCCCTGCAGGAGCAGCAGCCCGACACTGGCGTCCTGCTCGATGGCGCGGCGCACGGAGGTGGCCGGTGCGGTGACCATCTCCACCCGGGTGAAGGCAATGGCGTGATAAAAGCGATCGGAGCGCTGACCTGTGAGCAAGGAGAGCACCCCAAACAGGCTGTTTTCCCGCAGCAGGGCCACGGTGATCTCCTCCCCCGATTCGTAGACCCGGGACAATCTCACCGCTCCCCGGCGCAGCAAATACACCCGCTCGGCCGGATCCCCCGGGAAAAAGATCGTTTTGCCGCGTTCGATGGTTTCGACGCTGCTGCCGGCCAGCCCGCGGATCACCTCCAGCAGGGTGGGGTTGCCCTGGCCCGCACTCCCCATCCCGGCCACCACCCCAGGAGCCCCCGTTGAGGGGGTGTTGGCGGTACGGCTGAATCCGTGGGTGGCGCCAACCATCGGGGCAAGTCAAGTGCCGGGACCCTAAGGATCACCCGGGGTCATCCCTGTAGCAATGCACACGCTTTGGTCGGGGGCCTGGTTGCTCCGGTCCCACCAGTACGGATGTTTCCACCATGGATGGTGTCATCTGCTTGTGGAACGGCCCGATCCCGCTACATTCAGCTTCGCGAGGCCGTCCGCCGGCTTTGCTCCCAGGGCTCTCCCTGCAGGACGTTTCTTCGAGGGTGTGAATGACCGCCAGCTTGCCCGTCCCAGGCCTGACCTCCGGATCCGGAGCGGGCCCCTCTGGAGCGGGCCCAGTTGGTGCCGCTGCCCCTTGGGCGCAACGCCATCCCCAGCGTCCCGGCCATCGTCCCCTGGGCGTGGCTTCGCCGGCCCCCCTGTTGCGCCTGGTTGCCCAGCAGGAGGGCCTGCTCCAGATCCACACCGCTCCTTTTCGGGGCAGCTTCGGCGCGGTGTTGAGTCAGGCCTTGCGGACCGCCGGACTGGGCAGCCGGGTGTTGGTCAGCCAGTTCCTGAAGGGTGGCGTGGATCAGGGGCTTGAGAGCAGTCTCTGGTTGTGCGGGCGCCTGCAATGGCTCAGGCCCGGGGTGCCTGCCTGCCTTGCGGAACTGGCCTCTGACCAGGATCCGGAAGTGGTGGAGGCGGTGCGTCAGGTGTGGGCCTTCACCCGCGAACAATTGCTGAGTGGCGCAGTGGATCTGATGGTGCTCGATGAACTGGGCCTGGCGGTGGATCTGGGCTACATCGAGAAGGCTGAGGTGCTGGCTGTCCTGGAGCGCCGACCGGCCCATCTGGATGTCATCCTGACGGGACCAGCCATGGCCACCGAGTTGATGGCGATGGCAGACCAGGTCACCCAGCTGCGTCGAGGTCTCTGATGCTCAAGAACGACCGCTGGATTAATGAGCAGGCTGCTGCCGGCATGCTCCAGCCTTTTCAATCGAGCCTGGTGCGCCACCTCGATCCTGAGAATTCCGGTTCGCCGGTGCTCAGCTATGGCTGCTCCTCCTATGGATACGACCTGCGGCTCTCCGCCAAGGAATTTCTGATTTTCCGTCATGTGCCCGGAACGGTGATGAACCCCAAGCGGTTCAACCCCGCCAACCTTGAGCCCGCACCCTTGCACGACGATGAAGACGGGGCTTATTTCATCCTGCCGGCCCACTCCTATGGCCTTGGGGTGGCACTGGAGAAGATGAAGGTGCCAGCCAATATCACGGTCATTTGCCTGGGTAAGAGCACCTACGCCCGGCTTGGCATCATCGTGAACACCACACCGGCGGAAGCCAGCTGGGAGGGCCATCTCACGCTGGAGTTCAGCAACTCTTCCGGCGCGGATTGCCGGATCTATGCCAATGAGGGCATCTGCCAGTTGCTCTTTTTCGAGGGCGACCCCTGTGAAACCACCTATCAGGATCGAGCGGGCAAGTACCAGCACCAACCCGAGCGCGTCACCTTGGCCCGGATCTAGGGCCCCAGCCGAGCGTCGCACCGAGAGGTGCGCTGCTGGGTGAGCACCGAGAGGTGCGCTGCTGGGTGAGCACCGAGAGGTGCGCTGCTGGGTGAGCACCGAGAGGTGCGCTGCTG
>Ga0310330_100405_pt1 | contig 12342 bp, 10 predicted proteins | sample LakMicDCLTotalB5_FD_195544 | JGI IMG/M metagenome (GOLD analysis project Ga0310330, IMG submission 195544) | Enriched freshwater cyanobacterial communities from Lake Michigan, Michigan, United States - MI23.DCL.Total.B5 (v2) (version 2) | ecosystem: Environmental > Aquatic > Freshwater > Lake... | reverse complement strand
GGCGGTGAAGCCGTTCACCTCCTCCCCCTCGGCCACGCCGCAGATGAACACGCCGTGCGGGATCTTGCGCAGCAGGGTCTTCTTGGCGTCGGCGTTGAGGGGCATGGAATCGCTGGCGATGCAAGGACTCTAAGAAGCACGGATGCAGGCCGACAGAACGGTCCATAGGATCCGAGCCATGCAGGCCCTCTATCCCGGCAGCTTCGACCCGCTCACCCTCGGGCACCTCGATCTGATCGAGCGTTCCTCGCTGCTGTTCGACAGGGTGGTCGTGGCAGTGCTCCGCAACCCCAGCAAGAACCCCTGCTTCAGCGTTGAGCAGCGTCTGCAGCAGATCAGGGCCGCAACAGCTCACCTCGAGAACGTTCACGCCGACGCTTTCGAGGGCCTGACCGTGGAATTCGCCCAACGCTGTGGTGCCGGCGTGATTCTGCGCGGGCTGCGCGCCCTCAGCGATTTCGAATTCGAGCTGCAGATCGCCCACACCAACAAGAGCCTGGCCCCTCAGCTCGAGACGTTGTTCATGGCCACCGCCACGGCCCACAGCTTTCTGAGCAGCTCCGTGGTCAAGGAGGTGGCGCGCTTCGGCGGGCCGGTTGGTCACATGGTCCCCACCGGAGTGGCAGAGGATCTGGCCAGGCTCTTTAATCGGACATCCCCTGCTCAGGCCTGATGTCCGAGGCGCAGCTCACCTCCGTTCTGGATCAGCTGGACCAGCTGGAGGAGATCGTGCTCGATGGCACCCGGGTGCCCTTCAGCGGCGGTCGGCTCGTGAATGAGCAGGATGCGATCGAACTGATGGATGCGGTGCGGGATGCCCTGCCGCCGCAGCTGGCCAAGGCTGAGGAGCTGGTCCGCCAGAAGGAGGAGTTCGTTGCTCAGGCACGCCAGCAGGCCGAGGAGATCGTCAACCAGGCCCGTCAGCAGCGGGAGCAGCTGATCAACGGCCAGTCGATCCGCCAGGAGGCCGAGCGCCAGGTGGCTGAGCTGCGTGAACAGGCCCGTCAGCAGTGCGAGCAGTTGATCGGCCAGGCCCGTCAGCAGGTGGCCCGCACCGAACAGGAGCACCAGACGCGCCTCGCTCAGATGGAGCAGCAGTTCGGTCAACGCCGGCAGCAGTTGGAGCAGGAGAGCCTCCAACGGCGTCAGCAGCTGGATCAGGAGGCGGTGGAGCTCAAGCGTCAGCTGGTGGAGCAGCACGAGCAGTCCCGCCAGCAGAGCCTCGCCGAGCTTGAGAAGATCCGCCAGGAGGCGCTGCGCCTGCAGCAGAGCAGCCAGGCGGAGGCCGAGCGGGTCCACGCCGATGCCCTGCAGTTCCGCCAGCAGACCCAGCAGCAATGCGAGGCGCTGATCGCCCGCAGCCGCCAGGAGTCCGCCACGATCCAGGAAGGGGCCAACCGCTACGCCGAACAGGTTCTGGGCGAGCTGGAGGGTCGCTTGCAGGAGATGGGCCAGGTGGTGGTGGCCGGTCGTCGTGAGCTGGTGCGTCTGCAGGCTGTGGACCCCACCACGCTGATCCCGCAGGCGCGCAGCACGGAACCTGCCGTACCGATCAGTCGCGCCCGTCGTGCCGCCGAGCGCCTGCGCCGGGTGTCAGGCGAGCGCTGAAGCGCTCAGCCGATGCTCATGGCCGTCCGACAGGAACGGCCGTGAGCATCAGAACACTGGGCAGAGGCCCGGGATCCGGCTCTGGCGAAGGATTCCGCCCATGGTGCTGTTGGGGGTGGAAGCACCGTTGGAGATCATGCTGATGTAGCGCGGCCCATCGGCGGTGTTGAGGATTCCGCTGATCGAGCGCACACCTCTGATCGTGCCGGTCTTGCCGAGGAACTGGCTCTCCAGTTCCGTGCCGCGATAGAGGTTGCGCAGGGTTCCTCGCTGTCCGGCGATCGCCATGGAGGCGCTGTAATTCGCGGCATACGGGTGATGGGCCATGCGCAGCAGCAGGGCCGCGAGCATCCGACTGGTGAGCCGGTTACCCCGATCGAGGCCGCTGCCATCCACCACGGAGACGCCCGCCATCGGCAGACCCTGGGCTGACAGCCATTGCATGGCCAGCTGCCGGGCCTGGGCCAGGTCCCAGCTGCCGGTGCCCTGGCGGAGCAGCACCTCGGAGGTGAAGTTGTGGCTCTCAGTGTTGGCCAGGCTGAGCAGCCCGTGCATGCCAACGGAGCGCTCTTCATGCAGGAGCACACCGGCGTCGCTGCCGGCGTTGCCGGCGCTGCTGGCGGCCACCAGGGTGATCGCGGCACTGCCACCCTGACGCCGGATCTCCTGGGTGAGCAGGCGCTGCAGGCGGCTGGGTGGATTCGGCACCGCCATATCCAGCGCATTGCTGGTGAGAGCAAGCCGCGTGATCGGGGCGCCGTAGGCCTCGGCCCGATCGGCCCAGTTCCAGCCCTGGGGCCACCAGCGCTGCTGCGGCTCTTCAACGATCTGGATGCGCACGGGGGTGGCGGCGCCCTCCGCACTGCCGCCGCCGGAGCCGAGGGCAAGTTTGGCGAAGCGCTTCAGCTGGGCCAGATCGAGATCGGGATCGCCTTCACCGGTGAGGCGCAGGCTGCCATCCGGTTGCCGCCAAAGGCGCGTTGTGAGGCTGTAATCAGGCCCAAGGCGGTCGAGGGCGATGGCCGTGCTGATCAGCTTCTGGTTGGAGGCCGGGATGCGCGGGCGGGTGCCGTTGATATCCGCCAGCAGATGGCCGCTGCCATCGGCCACGCTGATGCTCCACACCGAGGTTTCGCCGCCAACAACGGCTTGCAGACGCTGCTGCAGCGCCGGGCAGGTCACCTGGCTCTGCAGCAGCGGCAGACCCAGGGGCGGCGGCGGTGCCGGCAACGCGGAGGCGGTGATCTGCGGGATCGCCTGCGGTTCGAGGGCAAGCGCACCGGCGGGCACGAGGCTCAGGCTCAGCAGACCGAGGCTCAGCAGCGACCTGCCAGAACCAGAGCGGCGGTCACAACGGAGGCCGGGGAGTGTGATGCCAACGCCAGCGGATTCACCCATCTCAGGAGGCTCCCAGCTTCAGGCCGGTCACGGAGCCATTAACGCGGAAGTTGCCGCCCTCCAGTTCAACGGGCGCGCCGATCTTGAGGTTCTGGTTGCCGAACACCACGCCGTCGGCGCCCTTGCGGCCTTCTCCCTGCAGAACAAAGCGGGCATCAAGGGTGCTGAACACCTGCTGATTGGGATCCGGAGCGCTGACCACCTTGCCGTCGGGGGTGAGGGTGGAGATGCGGCGCTGAAGCGGGATCACAGTTTTCACAGCCACGCTGCCGTGCGGTTGATTGCGGATCACGATCGCCACCTTGCCGTCCTGGCGGGCGCCCTCGATCAAGGCCTGCGGATCAGCCACGGGAATGCCGCGGATATCCACCAGCACGGTGACCGGCTGCATCGCCCCGGTGGCCTTGGCAATGGCACCGCTGAGCTTCGGACTCCAGATCACGCCGGCTGCGGCAAGCACGACTGCCAGCGCCGCCCCCGCATCCACGAGGCCGAAACGACGGGAGGACAGGGCCATGAACCAGCTGCAGACACCGAAGGATACGGAGCCTGCCGAGCGCGCACAAGGCTCAACGCCAGCCGTCCCAGTGGACCCTTCAGCTGCGCAGGCCCTCAATGAAGCGATCCACGGCCTGCAGGGAGCGGCCCACACCACCGGCTGCCAAGGCTTCGGCCTGCTGCTCCGGATCAGGACGGGTCTCAAACCGAGCCGCCGCGCGATAGCCGTCGGGGTCGCGGCGATAGAGCTGCCAATCGTCCGGGTAGGCGCGCCGCAGGGCACCATCACCTGTGGGGATCAGGGCGTAGGCGCATTGCCAGCCGGCAAGGAAGCCTTTGCGGCGTTCCCGCGCCACGGTGCCAATGCCAACGGCTGCGTCCTCCAGCCGTCCATTGAGCAGCAGCACCGGTCCGCGGTGCTGGGCGCAGACCTGCTCGACCTCCTCGTAGTCCGCGGGAGTGGGCGCCACCAGCATCAGCGGGCCCTCGCTGCCGCCATCCGCCTGCTGCAGACGCATCAGATCGCCGAGGCTGGAGAGCTGGCTGGCCTGGTCGGGAGCATCCCGTCGCGCCAGGGCCGCCGCTCCGGCATCGGGGAAGAGCAGGCGAAGCCCGGGTCTGGTGGGCGAGAGCGCCGTGAGCAGGCGCAACGCCACCGGCATGATCCGCAGGCCTTCGAAGCGCAACTCCACGGTCCACAACCCACGCGGGTCGGCCGTCAATGCCGCCTCCACGGCCTGCAGCGCCTCGGCTTCGGCGCTGCGCAGATCGGCAGGCAGCATGGACAGGTGATAGCTGCGCCGACCCTAGGAGCTGCTTTTCTCCATGAGGCGCTGTCGTGCCCGCTCCAGCGCTGCCGGCACGCCATCAAGATCCTGCGATTGCAGCCAGGGCCCCAGGCTGAAGCGCAGGCCGCTGGCTGCCTCGGCGGAGCCGTAGCCCATGGCCTCGAGCACCGGGCTGGCGGCCGCGCTGAGGGCCGCGCCACTGGCCGTAGCCCTGGCCCCACCGCTGCTGCAGGCCGACCCACTGCTGGCTGCCACACCCTCCCGCCAGAGGGCTCGCACCAGTTGCCGTCCGGACAGCGGCTGACCGCTGCGATCGTTGACCAGCAGGCTCAGATGATGGGGAAGTCTGGGCTCGCCGGCTCGTGGATCGGGCCCACTCAGCCGCAGACCCGGCAGCTCCAGCAGACGCGTGAGCAGGTTGTCCCTCAGAAGCGCAAGAGGGTCGCTTCCGTTGTTGGCCAGCAGTCGCGCTGTGGCCAGCTTCAGGGCAGCAGCCATGCCGGCCACGAGTGCCACCGCCTCGGTGCCACCGCGCCGTCCGCGCTCCTGGCCGCCTCCACCGATCAGGGCATCCAGCTCCAGCCCAGCTCGCACCAGCAGGCCTCCGATGCCACGGGGCCCCTGCAGTTTGTGTGCGGTGAAGCTGAGCAGATCGACGGGCAGGCTGCGGAAATCCACGGGTTGATGGCCCAGCACCTGCACGGCATCCAGGTGCAGCAGCACGCCTGCGCTGCGGCAGCGTGCCCCGATCGCCTCGATGTTCTGCAGGCTTCCCACCTCGCTCTGCCCCCAGATCAGCGACAGCAGACGGGTCGGAGGCTCCAGCAGGGCCTCCAGCCTGTCGATGTCCAGCAGGCCTGCACCATCCACCGGCACCAGCTCAACCTGCCAGCCGCGTTGTTGCAACAGGGCGGCGGCAGCAAGGGTGGCTGGGTGTTCCACCGCGGAGAGCAGCAGTCGGCCCGGGGGGCAACGGCTGCACACCCCATGAATCGCCAGATGAATCGACTCACTGCCTCCGGAGCTGAACAGCAGCTCCTCGGCATCGGCGCCGAGCATCTCCGCCAGCTCCTGCCGGCTGCGCTCCAGTTGCTCTGCAGCGGCCAGGCCGAAGCCATGCAGGCTGGAGGGGTTGCCCCAGGCGCTGCGGTACACCGCCTGCATGACCTCGAGCACCTCATCCGCCGGCGGGCTGGTGGCACTGGCGTCGAGGTAGAGCGGCTGCGGCAGCGACATCGAAGAACGACTCCCCCGCTCAGCCGTTCAGGCCGCTGTCCCGTTCAAACCGCGCGCGGGTGCGTGATTCCAGCGAATTGGTGGCGAGGCTCACCAGATCATCCAGTGATGTGCTGGTCAACAGGGCCGCCACACGGGCGCGGGCCTCGGCGCTGGGGCAGTTGTCCGGCCGGATGCAGCCGTTGGCGCAGACCGTGGCGCAGTCGATCTCCGGAGCTGCTGGCCTGGCCGCAGCGCTGTTCTCCGGCAACGGCGACTCCGCCGTTGCGGCGTTGTCCGATGGCTGGCTTTGCTGGGCAGCGTGCTGTCGGGCGGCCGCCACAGCCTCCGGATCGGGAATGAACCCATCGAACACGTGCTCCGCCGGGCCGTCCATGAACACCTTGCCGCTGGCAGCGTCCCAGTGAATCTGCAGCGGTCCGCCGGGCAGGTCGATACGGGCGCGACGCTCGCTCAGACCAAGGCTGTGGCAGGCCACGAGCGTGGCGCAGGCGCCCGTGCCGCAGGCGAGGGTGGGACCTGCGCCCCGTTCCCAGACCCGCATCAGCAGATGCTCGGGACTGAGCACCTGCACGAAGTGCACGTTGGTTTTGGCCGGGAAGGCCGGATGGATCTCAAATCGACTGCCGAAGCGCTCCAGATCGATCTCCTCAACCGCATCCACCGGGATCACCACATGGGGATTGCCCATGCCGGCAGCCGCCACAGCGAACCATTCGCCATCCACGTCCAACTCGCCCTGGGGAAGTCCGGCAGCTCCGACCGCGAGGGTTGTGGGCACCTGTTCGGGCAGCAGGAAGGGCGCCCCCATGTCGACGCGGATGGTGCCGTCATCCAGCAGCTGGGGAACGATGCGGCCCGCCAGGGTGTCGATCTGCCAGGTGCGGCCGGGGCCATCACCATCACGGTCCGCCAGGAACCTTGCCAGGCAGCGGATGCCATTGCCGCACATCTCCGGCTCGGTGCCATCCGCATTGAAGATGCGCATGCGCAGCTCACCGCCAGCCATGGGAGGCAGCGCCAGGATGATGCCGTCGCCTCCCACGCCGAAGCGGCGGTCGCACAGCTGAACCACCAGGTCAGGCGTTAAGCCGAAGACGAACTCCGAATCGGCGGCGCTGCGGCCGTCGAGCATCAGAAAGTCGTTACCCAGACCCTGGTACTTGCTGAACTGGAGCACGCGCGGCAGCCTGCGGGGGCAGATTGGTGTGGTGAAGTCGATCCTATGGGGAGCTCCTCAGGCCGACGGCCCGCAGATCTCGACACCTCCCAGCCTGGAGTGCGACAGATCCAGGCCTGGATCCGCACGCGCGCCAATCTCGTCGTCCAGCTGCAGGACGGCTCAACGGTCTCCGGCATTCCCCGCTGGATCGACACCTGTTTCCTGGCCATTCAGCAGGACCTGGGCGAAGACCTGATCCTGGTCAACCGTGAGGCCATTGGCCTGATTCGCTCCCTGGTGTGATGCATCCAGCTCGCGCGTGCCTCTGCTGAGGTGCTGCAGCGGCTATGGGAGCATCAGCCCGTTGCACCCCAGCCAGCCCGTGAGCGAGAGCAGCCGCTATCAACCCCAGGCGCTCGAGGCGGGCTGGCAGCAGGCCTGGGCCGACGCCGGTCTGCACCGCACGCCGGAGCTCGGACCCGGCGACGAGGCTTTTTATGCCCTGTCGATGTTCCCCTATCCATCCGGGAACCTGCACATGGGCCATGTGCGCAACTATGTGATCACGGATGTGGTGGCACGGGCGCAGCGGCTGCGTGGCCGCAAGGTGCTGCATCCGATGGGCTGGGATGCCTTCGGCCTGCCGGCGGAGAACGCGGCGATCGAGCGCGGGGTGGATCCCGGCAGCTGGACCGATCGCAACATCGCCTCGATGCGCGCGCAGCTCGATCAGCTGGGGCTCTCGATCGATTGGGATCGGGAAGTGGCCACCTGCCACGCCGATTACTACCGCTGGACCCAGTGGCTGTTCCTGCAGTTCCTTGAGGCCGGCCTGGCCTATCAGAAGGATGCGACGGTCAACTGGGACCCGATCGATCAAACGGTTCTCGCCAACGAGCAGGTAGATGGTGAGGGCCGCTCCTGGCGCTCCGGTGCCCTGGTGGAGAAGCGCAAGCTGCGCCAGTGGTTCCTGAAGATCACCGACTACGCCCAGCAGCTTCTGGACGATCTCGATCAGCTCCAGGGCTGGCCGGAGCGGGTGCGCACGATGCAGGCCAATTGGATCGGCCGCAGCACCGGTGCCGAGCTGCAGTTCACGGTGGTGGATGGCGATGGCAACGACACGGAGGAACGCATCACCGTGTTCACCACCCGGCCGGACACGATCTTCGGAGCCAGCTATGTGGTGCTGGCGCCGGAACATCCCTTGGTGGCGACACTGACCACCGTTGACAATCAGATTGCAGTTGAAGCGTTCTGCGATCTGGTGTCGCGCCAGAGCGAGCAGGAGCGCACAGCGGACGATAAGCCCAAACGCGGTGTGGCGATCGGTGCCCAGGTGCGCAACCCCGCCAACGGTGAATTGATCCCGATCTGGATCGCCGATTACGTGCTGGCTGAGTACGGCACCGGCGCCGTGATGGGGGTGCCCGCCCACGACCAGCGCGATTTCCAGTTCGCCCGTCAGTACGAGTTGCCGGTGCGGCAGGTGATCATTCCCGAGGGCAGCGACGAACACGCCTACGAGGGCGGTGCCTGGACCGAAGCCGGCGTGCTGATCCATTCCGGCCGGTTCGATGGTCTGCCCAGCGGGGAGGCCAAGCAGGCGATCACGGCGGCGGCGGCAACGGAGGGCTGGGGTCAGGAAAAGGTTCAGTTCCGCTTGCGCGACTGGCTCATCTCCCGCCAGCGCTACTGGGGCTGCCCGATCCCGGTAATCCACTGCGACAGCTGCGGTGTGGTGCCGGTGCCAGCCGAGCAGCTGCCGGTGGAGCTCCCCCGCGACGTGGCCTTCAGCGGCAAGGGCGGTTCACCGCTGGCGCAGCTGGAGAGCTGGTGGTCGGTGCCCTGCCCCTGCTGCGGCCAGCCGGCCCGCCGCGAGACCGACACCATGGACACGTTCATGTGCTCCAGCTGGTACTACCTGCGCTACAGCGATTCCAGCAACACGCAGCTCCCCTTCAGCCGGGAGGCGGTGAACAGCTGGTTGCCTGTGGATCAGTACGTCGGTGGCATCGAGCACGCGATCCTGCATCTGCTCTACTCGCGCTTCTTCACCAAGGTGCTGCGCGATCGTGGTCTGCTGGGCTTCGACGAACCGTTCAAACGCCTGCTCACCCAGGGCATGGTGCAGGCCATCACCTACAAGAACCCTCTCAGCGGCAAATACATCGCCCCGGCCGATGTGGCCGACCCCAGCGATCCCCACGACCCGGTCACCGGTGATGTGCTGGAGACCTTCTTCGAGAAGATGTCGAAGTCCAAGTACAACGGCGTCGACCCTGCGGCGGTGATCGATCGCTACGGCGCCGACACGGCCCGCATGTTCATCCTGTTCAAAGCACCGCCCGAGAAGGATCTGGAGTGGGATGACGCCGATGTGGAGGGTCAGTTCCGCTTCCTGCAGCGCCTCTGGCGTCTGGCCGATGCAGCTGCTGAGCGGGGCCTGAGCCTTGCGGATGGGGCCGGCGCTCCTGATGCCGTGATGGCCACCCTGGCGGCCAACTCAGGGGCCGCAGGCGATGGTGGTGATCTCAGCAGCGACGAGCAGGAGCTGCGCCGGGCCGTGCACACCGCCATTCAGGCCATCAGCGAAGACCTGGACGGCGACTATCAGTTCAATACGGCGGTGTCGGAGCTGATGAAGCTGAGCAACGCCATGGCCAGCCACCTGGAAGCCAGCCGGCCGGTGTTTGCCTGTGAGGCTCTGCGCACGCTGCTGATCCTGCTGGCGCCATTCGCGCCCCACCTGGCGGAGGACCTCTGGCTGAAGCTCGGTGGTCGCAGCGCCGCCGCTGATCTGGCCAGCACCAGCATTCATGCCCAGCTCTGGCCCACGGCTGACGCCAACGCTCTGGTGCGCGACACCGTGCCGCTGGTGATCCAGATCAAGGGCAAGGTCCGCGGCAGTCTTGAGGTGCCGGCTGACGCTGACAAGGCCACCCTGGAGAAGCTGGCCCTGGAGAGCGAGATCGCCGCCAAATGGCTGGAGGGCAAAGCCCCCAGCCGTGTGATAGTGGTGCCGGGCAAGTTTGGGAACCAGGTGCCCTGACGCCTCAGTCGCGGATGAACACCAGCGACTCGGGCTTGCCCCAGTCGCCGCGGGCAGCGATGTGGCGGCGATTGGCACAGAGGTGGCGCAGGATCCAGTAGATCGGCTCGGGTGAGGGCAGAGCCATCAGGGTCTGCAGATCCGCCAGGGTGTGCTCCCGTTGATGGCCCATCGCCTCCTCCAGACGGGCCTGCAGATCCAGCAGCTCGGCTGCTGCCTTCTTGCCGGCCTCGACGCCGGGTTGGTGGTAGGCGTTCACGTTCACCAACTCGCCATAGAGGCCGACAGCCCGCTCGAACAGCGCGATCAGCGCACCGAGGCTGGTGGCATCAAGCCGTTGCAGCGTGATGCTGAGGTTGAAGCGCCCTTCCTCGGTGAGGGCCGAACGGGTGCCCTGCAGGAAGCCATCGAGGAAATCGCCGGGGTTCTCGCCCTCGAGCGGCGGGATGTCGCCGGGATCCTCGAGCACCTCAATGAAGGTCACGAAGAAGTTGTCGACGCCATCACGCAACTGCTGCACGTAGGCGTGCTGATCGGTGGAGCCCTTGTTGCCGTACACCGCCAGACCTTGGTGCACCACCTGGCCGGCGCGGTCGAGCTTCTTGCCGAGGCTCTCCATCACGAGCTGCTGCAGGTAGCGGCTGAACACCTCCAGCCGATCCCGATAGGGGAGCACCACCATGTCGCGCCGGCCCTGGCCGCCACCGGCCACAAACCAGGCGGCAGCGAGTAGCGCCGCGGGATTGTTCTCCAGATCGGCCACGCGTGTGGCGGCGTCCATGGCGCCGGCGCCGGCCAGGAAGGCGCGCATGTCGCTGCCGATCAACACACCGGGGAGCAGCCCCACGGCGCTGGTGATGCTGGTGCGACCACCCACCCAATCGAACATGTCGAAACGGGCCAGCCAGCTGCCCTGTTCCGCCTCCTGATCCAGGCGGCTGCCCACCATGGTGACCGCCGCAGCCTGGCGGCTCCAGGAGCCCCCATGGGCCTCCACCGCAAGCCGCGCCTGCAGCATGCCGATGTGGGGCTCCGGGGTGCCACCCGACTTGCTCACCACGATCACCAGGGTGGTGCGCAGCCGCTCGCCGAGGGCAGCCAGGGTGCGGCGCATGCCATCCGGATCGACGTTGTCGAAGAAATGGAAGGGCAGCCCGGCACCGGGATCCTGCAGAGCGCGGATCATCAGCAGGGGCCCCAGGCCGGAACCGCCGATCCCGATCCAGAGCACATCGGTGAACTTCTGGCCGCTGGCGGGACCGATGGCGCCGCTCAGCACATCGCGCCCGAAGCTCTCGATCCGATCCACCTCCGCCTGGATGTGAGCGCCGCTGGCCGCATCCGGTGCCAGTTCCGGCGCCCTGAGCCAGTAGTGGCCCACCTGGCGGCTCTCATCGGGATTGGCGATCGCACCCGATTCCAGTGCCGCCATGGCCTCGAAGGCCGTCGTGAAGCGGGGCCGCAGTTCATCAAGCTGTGCCGCGTCCAGCCCCATGCGGCTGACATCCAGCCAGAACCCCATCGCCTCGCTGTGCCAGAGCAGCGAGCAGAAGCGCTGCCACTGGTCCTGGGGATCGACGCCGGGGGCGGCTGAGAGCGGTGTCATGAACCGGGGACGATCGGCTGTCGAGGCGACGCTATGCGCGGACAGGCTCCGGGGCAAAGACCTGCGCCTGCCAATCGGCCTGAAATGGCCGTGTGCAGCCCGGGACTGTGTGGACGGTCACACAACGGAACCAGGCACCGATTGGGAATTGTGATTTCTTTCCTAGGATTTGATTTAGTTTTTCTGACTCTCCCTGGCGCCGCTGTTCCCGGATTGGGTCCGCCGCTTCGACCGCGTGCAGCCTCGCAGCGGCCGGTTCAGGGGTCTTGCTGCAGTGGCTGCCGTTTGTGGCCTGATGGTCGCTGCGCAGAACAGCCAGCAGCTCGTCGTCGGGCTCCCCGGAGCAGGCACGCAGCCAGCCCCCGCATCAGCCAGGGACAGCGCCGGCCTGATCAATGAGGGGCAGCGCGTCAACCCAGCCAGCTTCACCCCTGCGGAGCTTCAGGAGCTGCAGCGACGCTTCGGCGTGCATGGCCCACAGCCCCGTCTGGCCCAGTTGTTCACCAAGGGGATGGACCAGCTCACCCCCCTGCGAAACCACACCGTCAACAGGCTGGAGGAGCTGCGCCCGGCGGTTCTCAGGGAGAGCCGTCGCACAGGAGTGAGCCCGATGCTGCTGGCCGCGATCCTGTTCGACGAAATGCAGCACGCCAAACCAGGTGAAGACCTGCCCCTGGCTGCACACTCCGGGCTGTTCAGCACCCATGGACCTGCGCAGTTGGGTCTCAGCGAGATGGTGAAGCAGGGTCTGCTGAGCGAGCAGGCCGGCGAAGCCGAAATTCAGGCCGCCCGCGACCAGCTCCTCGACCCTGATCGCAACGTCACGCTGCTGGCCGGCAAGATGGCGCGCCTGCTGCGCACCCTGGAGCGGCCGGCGAGCGCCACCCATGGCGTGAGCCTTGAGCCGCGCCACGCCAAAACGGTGGCCACCCTGGCCTACCTCCACAACGGCAAGCTGTATTACCCCACCCGGATCCTGCGCTACATGCAGGAC
>Ga0310330_100395_pt1 | contig 12509 bp, 14 predicted proteins | sample LakMicDCLTotalB5_FD_195544 | JGI IMG/M metagenome (GOLD analysis project Ga0310330, IMG submission 195544) | Enriched freshwater cyanobacterial communities from Lake Michigan, Michigan, United States - MI23.DCL.Total.B5 (v2) (version 2) | ecosystem: Environmental > Aquatic > Freshwater > Lake... | reverse complement strand
GGCGTGGTTGCACCAGCTCGGCCCACCAGGGCCGCAGCGGCGCCGGCCTGCTCAGGGCAGGCCCGGTGATAAGGAAGCGCCAACCCCAGCGAATCCGGCGCCGAACTGCCGTCGGGGCGACAGAGCAGCAGGGTGCCGGAGGTGCCGTCGAGGGCGATGGCGCCCACCCGCTGCCGCAGCCCAGGAGGAACCTGAGCACACAGAGCGATCAGGCCAGCACGCCAACCGCGTGGATCCTCAAAGGCCGTGGGATAGGCGGAGTCGAGCTCCACCACCACCTGGCCATCGGTCTGAATCAGGGCCAACCGCAGACCACTTGTGCCCAGATCGACGCCCATGCCGAGGGGCTCAGCGGCATGGGCCATGGCGCGATCTGCTGGTGGAGGCGTGCGGCCGAGGCTGCTTGGCTTGCCAGGGAATCTGGCCGAGCCGCGCAGACCTCAGACAGCGACGCGCGCCGCGGTGGCCTGCTTGAGGCTGGCAGCGATCGCGTCCACGTCCTCCCAGGGGAGGTTGAGATCGCTGCGGCCGAAATGGCCGTAGGCGGCAACGTCCTGATAGAAACGGCCTCCGCGTTGCTGAGGCAGCTGGCGCAGGCCGAAGGTCTCGATGATCGCGCCGGGGCGCAGGTCGAAATGCTCCTGCACCAAGGCGGTCAGGTCGGCGTTGCTGATGGACCCGGTGCCGAAGCTCTCCACCAGGATGCTCACCGGCCGGGCCACGCCGATGGCGTAGCTGAGCTGCACCTCGGCCTTGCGGGCCAGGCCTGCCGCCACCAGGGCTTTGGCCACGTAGCGGGCGGCGTAGGCGGCGGAGCGGTCGACCTTGGTGGGATCCTTGCCGGAGAAGGCGCCACCGCCATGGCGGGCGTAACCGCCGTAGGTGTCCACGATGATTTTGCGGCCGGTGAGGCCGGCATCGCCCTGGGGACCGCCCACCACGAACTTGCCGGTGGGGTTCACCAGGAAGCGGGTGCTCTCCTTGGAGGGCTTCAGGCTGAGATCGGCGGTGGCGGGCTCCACCACATGGATCCAGAGGTCGGCGGCGATGCGCTCGCGCATCGCCTTCTCCTCACTGAGTTCGGTGCCATCCGGCAGGGCGATCTCGGCGGTGTGCTGGGTGGAGATCAGGATCGTGTCGATCGCCACCGGCACGTCGTTCTCGTAGACAACGCTGACCTGGGTCTTGCCATCGGGCAGCAAGTAAGGGAGCGATCCGTCGTGGCGCACCTCAGCCAGGCGTCGCGCCAGCCGGTGGGCCAGGCTGATCGGCAACGGCATCAGCTCCGGGGTTTCGTCGCAGGCGTAGCCGAACATGATCCCCTGGTCGCCCGCTCCGATCAGATCGAGGGGATCGCCGGCATGGTCGTCGGCTTCGTTGACCCCCTGGGCAATGTCGGGAGATTGCTGGTCGAGCGCCACCAGAACCGCACAGCTGTTGGAGTCGAAGCCGCCGGCCCTGGCGCCGCTGTAGCCAATGCGCTGGATCACACCGCGCACCAGAGTGTTGAAGTCGACCCGGGCATTGGTGGTCACCTCACCGGTGATCAGGCAGAGACCGGTGTTGACAACGGTTTCGCAGGCCACGCGCGAGGCCGGATCCTGGGCCAGCAGCGCATCGAGCACCGCATCGCTCACCTGATCACAGATCTTGTCGGGATGCCCTTCGGTAACCGACTCAGAGGTGAACACGTAGCGGGTGGGCGATCCGGTGGGGCTGCTCATACCGGCTAAAGGGCGCTGAATGGGCCACAACCTTACGGTGGGAGCCTCCACAATCTCTGTGTCAGGGCACCCCTGGCGCCGGCAACAGCTGCGGTGATAGTTGCGGTGGCGGTAGCGGTAGCGGTGGCGGTGCCTCAGCCCAGCGCCAGTTCGCTCCAGTGGTGCACCAGCGGATGGGGTTCCGCCAGCGCCGGTGGCGTACGCCAGGCAGCGGTGTAGCCCAGGGCCAGCTGGTGGGGGATACCCGCCGCCACCGCCATGCGCAGATCGCTGTTGGCATCACCGATCAGGGCACAGCGACCAGCGGAAACACCCAGCTGGGCACAGAGGCTGTGAACGGCGGCGGGATCGGGCTTGCGAGGCCTGTGCTCGGCGCTCCAGAAGCCGGCGAAATAAGACTCCAGGCCATGGCTGGCCAGGAAATACTCGATTCCGGCGATGTCGTCGTTACTGATCACGGCGCAGACAACACCGGCACTGCGCAGCTGCTCCAGCCAGCTCTGCAGGCCCTCGGTTGTGGCACTGGTGGCACGGGCCGCACCGGCGGCGGCGCGACGGGCATCAGCCGCATCGGCCTCAGCGAAGACCTGCTCGCTCAGGGCGAGCGCCTCGGGCCAGCCCAGACCCACCTGCACCAGGGCGGTGGCCGTGGCGATCAGATTGTGCTCGCGGCTGGCCACGGCGGTGATTCCGGCCGGGCAGATGGCAGGAAGGCCGGCGGCTGGATCGCTGCCCGGCTCAGCCACGTGGTCGGCAGAGCAGCCACGCAAGCCGTAGGCACGCCGCAGCAGGGTCTCAAGCTCGGGCCGCTGGCAAGGCTGCACCTGCGCCAGACAGAGAAAGACCCTGGCCTGGGCCAGGGTCAGCAGTTGGGGCTCGCTGATGCTGAGGGTGCCGTCCTTGTCGAACAGCACCGCTTCCACATCGCCGAGGCCTGTGCCGCGCAGCAGCAACCGGGCCATGGGGAGATCAGTCGAGGGTGACGCCCATCGGCTCGTGATCCTCAGCCTGCTCCAGCAGCATCTGCTTGTAGCGGGCGGCCATCTCCTCGGCCTTCTCGAACACCTTCTGGGGATCGGTGAGCATGTCGCCCGGCTCGGGCTCGAGGGCCTTGGTGGAGAGGGAGATGCGGCCACGCTCGGCGTCGAGGTCGATGATCATCACCTTCATCTGGTCGTTCACGTTGAGCACCGTGTGGGGGGTCTCAATGTGCTCGTGGCTGATCTCGGAGATGTGCAGCAAGCCGCTGACGCCACCGATATCGATGAAGGCGCCGTAGGGCTTGATGCCGCGCACGGTGCCGATCACCACTTCGCCCACCTCGAGGCGGTTCATCTTGCGCTCCACCAGGGCGCGGCGATGGCTGAGCACCAGGCGATTGCGCTCTTCGTCCACCTCCAGGAACTTGAGGGGCAGGAAGTCGGCCACCAGATCTTCCTTGGGCTTGCGGGTGCTGATGTGGCTGCCGGGGATGAAGCCGCGCAGGCCTTCCACGCGCACCAGGGCGCCGCCGCGGTTGGTGGCGAACACCTCGGAGTAGATGGTTGCGTCTTCCTTCTGCAGCTGACGCACGCGCTCCCAGGCGCGCTGGTACTCGATCCGGCGAATCGAGAGGGTGAGCTGGCCGTCCTCATTCTCCTCGCTGAGGATGAAGAACTCACGCACCTCGCCGGGCTCGAGCACATCGCTGATGCTCTCCACCCGGTTGATCGACACCTCCTGCATGGGCATGAAGGCGGCGGTCTTGGCGCCGATGTCGATCATGGCGCCCTTGGGCTCCATGGCGAACACGGTGCCCTTCACCACGTCGCCGGGCTTGAAGTTGTAGTCGTACTTGCTCAGCAGCGAGGCGAACTCATCCAGGGTGAAGCCAACGCCATCGAGATCGCGCGAGGCGGCGCGGCTGCTCGGGTCATCGGCGCTGGGCACCTCTTCCGGGATGCCGAGATCAAGCTCGGCGTCAGCGAAGGCGTTCTCAGCTGCGATGTCTGCGGCGAACTCCTGGTCATCCGCAGGAAGCGTGGTGCTGAGCTCGGAAGGGGTCACGGTCATGGAGAGCTGGCGGCCTGCCTGAGGCAGTACGAAGGAACCCCGCGCCGCCCGCCGACGGACACCAGGTAATCAGACAGGTTACAGGCCCGGCGCCCTCAGCTCCTCAGCCGTGCAGAGGTGCAGCAGGAGACGACCGCCAGGGAAGCCTGGTGGTGCTTCAGCCCACCGCGGCCAGTCGCTTGTGCAGGGGCTGCCGGCTCAGGCCCTCAAGGGTGGCGACGAAATCAGCAACGCTCTGGAACTGGCGGTACACCGAGGCGAAACGGACATACGCAACATCGCTCATGCCAGCCAGCTGCTGCAGCACGAGCTCGCCGATCTCGCTGCTGGCCACCTCCCGACCACTACGGCCCTGAAGCTGCAGCTCGATCTCGTCAACAACACCTTCCAAGCGAGCCGGTTCCAGACCGGTTTTCTCGCAGGCTCGCAACAGGCCATGCAGCAACTTGCTGCGGTTAAACGCCTCACGACTGCCGCTGCGCTTCACCACGGTGATCGGCACCGTTTCCACCCGCTCGTAGGTGGTGAAGCGAAACTCACACTGCAGACATTCACGTCGGCGCCGCACACTGCGGCCGGAATCAGCGGAGCGCGACTCAAGCACGCGGCTGTCTGTGTGCTGACAACAGGGGCACTGCATGCCCGATCAACCGCGCGAAATGTCGTTCAATTGTAGACAGATACGGCCACCTTGAGAAGGGCCGTGGCGGCATGGGTCTCAACGTCAGCATCCGTCAAAGCCAATGGCTGCCGTGAGACTCTCGCCGACTGCGGCAGCGGGGAAGCGCGGAATGAGTTCCAGCTGGATTCAGCGCCTGCCGTTGAAGCCAGAACAGCCCGCCATGAAAAAACCCCCGCCGAAGCAGGGGTTCAGGAATCTCGACCGGGATGATCTCACTTACCGATCTTCGGAGGATCGCGGAAGGCGATCGCGAAGAACAGGGTGGAAATGGCCAGGGCCAGGATCAGGATGTAGGCGAAGCTCTCCATGGAATCTCCTCTGGATCAGCTGAGGGTAGAGCCAGCGGGGGGCACGTAGCCCTCCGGCAGACGACGGGTTGAACGGTCGCCAAGCTTGGCGAAGAGACCGAACTCGACCTGCTCGCCCAGATCCGGATCGATACCGGCGAACACATCCCGGTAGAGGGTGCGGGCACCGTGCCAGATGTGGCCGAAGAAGAAGAGCAGAGCGAAGCAGGCGTGGCCGAAGGTGAACCAGCCGCGCGGTGAGCTGCGGAAGGTGCCGTCGGAGTGATAGGTCTCGCGGTCGAATTCGAACGCTTCGCCCAGCTGCGCCTTGCGGGCGAGGCGTTTCACATCGGCCGGATCGGTGAAGGTCTGGCCGTTGAGGGCACCGCCGTAGACGGTTGCCGTCACACCGGTCTGCTCGAAGGAATACTTCGCTTCAGCGCGGCGGAAGGGAATGTCGGCGCGGACGATGCCCTGATTGTCCTCAAGAACCACAGGGAAGTTCTCGAAGAAGTTGGGCAGGCGACGGACCTGCAGGTCACGACCATCCTTGTCGGTGAAGGAAATGTGGCCCAGCCAGCCGGTGGGCAGGCCGTCTCCATTCACCATCGGACCGACGCGGAACAGGCCGCCCTTGGCCGGGCTGTTGCCGACGTAGTCGTAGAAGGCGAGCTTCTCAGGGATGGACGCGAAGGCCTGCTCCTTGCTGGCACCGTTGTCGAGTGCGGTCTGCACGCGACGGTTGATCTCTGTCTTGAAGTAGCCCTGGTCCCACTGATAGCGGGTGGGGCCAAACAGCTCAACCGGTGTGGCCGCAGCGCCGTACCACATGGTTCCGGCCACCACGAAAGCGGCGAAGAACACGGCGGCGATGGCACTGGCCAGCACCGTCTCGATGTTGCCCATCCGCAGGGCCTTATAGAGGCGCTCGGGCGGACGGGTAGTGATGTGGAAGATGCCGGCGATGATGCCGACGATGCCTGCAGCGATGTGGTGAGCCACGATGCCGCCCGGATTGAAGGGGTTGAAGCCCTCAGGTCCCCAGGCTGGCTGGACCGGCTCGAGGTGGCCTGTGAGTCCGTAGGGGTCTGAGACCCACATGCCGGGCCCGAACACGCCGGTGAGGTGGAAGGCACCGAAACCGAAGCAGCCCAGTCCGGCGAGCAGAAGGTGGATGCCGAAGATCTTGGGGAGATCGAGGGCGGGCTCACCGGTGCGCGGGTCCTGCCAGATCTCAAGATCCCAGTAGGTCCAGTGCCAGATGGCTGCCAGGAACAGCAGGCCACTGAAAATGATGTGGGCAGCGGCAACACCCTCGAAGCTCCAGAAGCCGGGGTCAACACCGGTTTCACCGGTGATGCTCCAGCCGCCCCAGCTGCCGGTCACGCCCAATCGGGCCATGAACGGCATCACGAACATGCCCTGGCGCCACATCGGGTTGAGCACCGGGTCGGAGGGATCGAAGATGGCCAGCTCATAAAGCGCCATGGAGCCGGCCCAGCCGGCAACCAGAGCGGTGTGCATGAGGTGCACGGCCAGCAGTCGGCCCGGGTCGTTGATGACGACCGTGTGCACCCGATACCAGGGCAATCCCATGGGGGTTAGGTCCGGGGAAACAAGAACCAGCCGGATCGTCGAAGCGAACGCGGATGGCAGGACGATCAGGCTGTGCCAGCACTGGAACCAGCCAGGGGCCGGTGACAGTGCTGGCGGACACTTGATCCGTGCTGGCGATGGTAAGGGGTTCGGCCGGCCCACCGATCGGATCGGCGTCGAGCTGAAACGTGCCGTGACGGGAGTCCACTCGCCGCACGGGGCGCGTGGACCCGACGGCGGTTACAAATCGCAATCCAGACCCTCACAATGGGAGGGTTCCGCAACGACTCGCCATGCCTGTGATCCGTTTCGTGCGCGAGGGGCGCGATGTGGAGTGCTATCCCGGCGAGAACCTGCGCGAAGTGGCCCTGCGCGAGGGAGTGGAGCTCTACGGGCTCAAGGGCAAGCTCGGCAACTGCGGCGGCTGTGGCCAGTGCATCACCTGCTTCGTGGAGGTGGTGGGCGAGAGCTGTCCCGACAGCCTCAGCGGCCGCACCGCCGTGGAGGAGCAGAAGCTGCGGCGACGGCCCGAGGGCTGGCGACTGGCCTGCCAGGCCCTGGTGCAGCACTCCGTGCTGGTGCTCACCCGACCGCAGGTGGGTCTGCAAGGCAGTGAGAGCCTGATCACGGCGGCCAAAGCCCAGCCACTGCCCGCAGGCCCCACCGCCTGGCCGGTTGTGGAGAACGAGGAGCCGGACGACGAGGACGGCGGCGAGGACACTGACGCCGCACAGGCCCCCGGCGTCTCGCAAAGCGCAACGAGCGGTGAAGAGCCCTGAGGAATCACCGGAATGGCCAGCCAGCAGTGATACGGTCTGCGGGCTGAAGACTTTTGCGATGGAAACCAACGATCTCGGCTTCGTCGCCAGCCTGATGTTCGTGCTGGTTCCGACGGTGTTCCTGCTGGTGCTCTACATCCAGACCAGCAGCCGTCAGAGCTGAGCATCCCCGGCCTCCCATCCGGAGAGGCCAGCCACTGAACAGTTCAGACGGCCTGAGCGGATAGTCCCGGCCCCCCTCTGGGGAGCCGGGTTTTTTGCTGCCATCCGGTACCGAGCTCGGGCTCAGCGCTTGGCTTCGGGTTCGCGCACCAGCAGCACCGGAGCGGGTGCATGGACACGGATGTAGTCGCTCACCGATGAACCCAGCAGCCTGTCGATGTCCACCAGACCCCGCGCCACCAGGGGCCGACGGTCCTGAGACGCGATCACCAGCAGGTCTGCCTTCTGATCGGCCGCCGCAGCACAGACACCACGGCCGATATCACCGGTGCTGTGGATGGCCTTCATCTCCACGCCGAAACTGCGAGCCCGCTGCACGGCCTTCTCGAGCACCTCGTCGGCAGGCGACTTGCCGCCGCGAGACGGTGTGATGTCCTGACGGCTGATGTGGATTCCGGTCAGGCTGCCGCCGGGGATGTCGCGAACCAGCTCACAGGCGAGCTTGATGGCGTCGTCGCCGACACCGGTGCCATCCACCGCCACCATCACCCGGTTGACGTGCCGGACGTAGAGGTCGTCCCGCACCAGCAGCATCGGCCGCGTGGAGAGCTGGAAGACGTACTGACTGGCACTGTTGCTGAGAATCGACTGAAGGCGACCGAGACCACGGGAGCCCATCACGATCAGATCGGCATCGAGCTCATCGGCCACCTTGAGCACGGTCTGCTTGGTGTCGCCCTGGCGGATGATCGTGTTCACCTCGCTGGGGTTGAGGGCCAGGCGCTGCACGGCTTCCGCCACGATCCCCGCCGCCTTCTGGGAATGCTCGGTGTAGTTGTCACCGGCCTGCTCAGGCACCACATGCAGCAGGTTGATGCGGGCCTGCCGCACGGTGGGGATGTCGCGCAGCATGCGCACCATCTCCTCCACGTGGCCCTTGCCGGAATCGGCGATCAGAAGGTTGCGGAACACGATCGTGGCAACGCGCTGAGGCAGCCTATGGCCGATCCGAGGGGCCAGATCGCCGGAGGAACAGACCGTGACTGACCATGACGAACAGCGTGCCTGGCGTCTGCAGCGGCGGGTTCTGCCGCAGCACACCGACCATGCCGGGGTGATGTGGCACGGCTCCTATCTGGCCTGGCTGGAGGAGGCCCGCGTGGAGGCTCTTCAGGCGGCGGGCCTGGCCTACGCCGAGCTGGCGGCTGGCGGCCTGGAGCTGCCGGTGGTGAACCTGCAGATTCAGTACCGCCAGGCGCTGCTGCATGGCGATGCGGTGGAACTGCGCAGCTGGGTACTGCCCCGGCAGGGGGTGAAACTGCCCTGGCTGAGCCGCTTCATCGGTGCCAATGGCGAGCTGGCTGCCGAGGCACGGGTGGAGCTGGTGCTGGTGGATCTCTCCGCCGGAGCGAACCGGCGGCGCCTTCTCAGGCAGCTGCCGCCACAGCTCGCCGCTGCAGTGGAGCAACTACAGCGCGGCCCCCGCGACCCAAGCTGACAATGAACGAACACAGCCACGGTACATTTGTACTACTTGCGTGTGGCGCGTGGGAGACCTGCTCACCCCATCCTTCGGCCAGAGATCTCTTCAGCTGAGCCGGTCTCCTCAGCTGCGCCAGTCTTCTCAGCTGAGCCGTGGCGTTGCTGCTGACCAGCGCCCGATCCACGCAGCTGGACGCGCAGCTGAGACAGCAGCCAGGCCAGCCGCTAGGCCCGCAGCAGTGATCGCAAGCGAAGCTGGCGGTCAGCGTGCCGGCATGCCGGAGAACGAGCGGTTGTGGTGGCGGATCTGGAGCCTGGCGCCAGGCATCGGCTGGCAGCGGCTGCAGTGCCTGCTGGCCTCGTTCGACTCACTCCAGGACGCCTGGGGTGCCTCCAACCATGACCTGGAAACCACACTGGCCCGGCCGACCCGGATGGGACAGCGGCGGTTCGAGCAGCTCCTTCATTACCGCGAGCGGGTGGGGCCAGAGCCCCTGTATGAACCCGCCAGTGCCGAACAACGACGGCGCTGGCGCGGGCAGGGCTTGCTGCTGAGTGGGGATGCCGCAGTGCCGGACTCGCTGGCTGAACTGGATCGCCCGCCCGTGGCGCTCTACTGGCGGGGGCGGGGCAGCCTCTGGCCCTGCCTGAGGAAGCGCCAGGCGGTGGCGGTTGTGGGCACCCGTCGGCCTTCGCGCCACGGCGAAGCGATGGCGCGAGCCATCGGCCGCGCCCTGGCCGAGGCTGGCTGGCCGGTGGTGAGCGGCCTGGCAGAAGGGATCGATGCCGCCGCCCATCGCGGTTGTCTGGAAGCCGGCGGCAGGCCGGTGGCCATTCTCGGCACACCCTTGGAGCGTGTCTATCCGCGTCATCACCACGATCTGCAGGCCCAGGTGGCGCGCCAGGGTTTGCTGGTGAGCGAGCTTCCATCCGGAGCGCCCGTGCGCGCCGGACACTTCGCCGAGCGCAATCGCCTGCAGGTGGCGCTCTCCTGCGCCGTGGTGCTGGTGGAATGCCCATCTGGCAGCGGGGCGCTGCATTCGGCCCAGCTGGCCTGGCAGGAAGAAACACCGCTGTGGGTGGTGCCGGGTGACGCCAGTCGGGTGAGTGCGGCTGGCAGCAATCGTTGGCTGGGCAAAGGGGCCACGCCCTTGCTGGAGCCAGCTGATCTGATCGAGCAGCTCGGGCCAGGTCCCCTGCTCCGTCAGCCGATGCGGCCTGCACCGCCAACAGGATCAGCAGCGGCCTTCAGGCCAAGGGCCACAGCCGCAGAGCCCCTTCTGCAGAGAGACGCGGCACTGCTGGCCGCGCTGGGGTCCGGAGCCTGCCTGGATGATCTCTGCAGACGCCTCTGTCTCGAGCCGGGCCGCATCAGCGAGCGGCTGCTGCAGCTGGAAGTGGCCGGGGTGGTGCGCTCGGAGCCAGGTTTATGGTGGCGCCCCTGCTGAGGTTCAGGACGCAAGCAACCGTCAACGCAGGGGCAATGCCTAGGGTTGAGAGATGGTCGCTGCCGCCCCGTCCTACGCAACGCAGTGCTGCACTGGCGCCGAACTGCTGCGCTGGCGCCATGGCCTGCTGGCGCAAGGCGGCAGCGCCGCCGGACTCGACTGGCTGCTGGAGATGCAGGCGGGGCTGATCTGGCAGAACCTCCAGCGGCTGCAGCTCAGCCCGGAACGCACGGTGACGTTGACGGCCTCGCTCCAGGAGCTGGAGGCCATCTGGGAGCAGCACCGGACAACCCAGAAACCCCTGCAATACCTGGTGGGACGCTGCCCCTGGCGCGATCTGGAGCTCCAGGTGGCCGCCGGTGTGCTGATCCCGCGCCAGGAAACGGAGCTATTGGTGGACCTGGCACTGGGACTGTTCAGCCCCAGCGATGGCAGGAACAGTGCTCCACTGCTCTGGGCTGATCTGGGCACGGGCTCGGGCTGCCTGGCCGTGGCGCTGGCCCGGGCCTGGCCGGAAAGCCGAGGGTTCGCCATCGACCTCAGCCACGCCGCTCTGACCCAGGCAGCCGCCAACCTGCGCAGCCATGGACTGCAGGAGCAGGTGCTGCCACTCCTTGGCAGCTGGTGGGAACCGCTGCGGCCGTACTGGGGGCGACTGAATCTGGTGCTCTCCAACCCGCCCTACATCCCGACGGCGGTGTGGAAGGAACTGGAGCCGCTCGTTCGGGAGCATGAGCCAAAGCTCGCCCTCGACGGCGGCAACGACGGGCTCGCGGCGATCCGCGCCATTGCCATGAATGCCGCTGAGGCACTGGCGCCTGAGGGCTGGCTGGTGCTGGAGCATCACCATGACCACAGCTCTGCGGTGCAGCAGCTGCTTCGGGATGCGGGGCTGGAGCGCGTCAGCGCTTATCACGACCTTGAGGGCAATGCACGCTTTGCGGTTGCACGCCGGCCTGCACCATGACAACCGCCTTAGACGCCCAAGCCCTAGCCCAGCATCTGAGGCACGGCGAAGCTGCGATCTTCCCAACCGACACCCTGCCGGCACTGGCCAGCCGACCCGAGCATGCGGCTCAGCTATGGCACCTGAAACAGCGGCCCCAGCACAAACCGCTGATCCTGATGGGCGCCTGCGCCAACGATCTCTGGCAGTGGCTGGGCAGGGAGCCATTGGCCTCCTGGAGAGAACTGGCTGATCAGTACTGGCCAGGAGCGCTGACGCTTGTGGTTCCGGCAGCTCCAGAACTCGTCGAACACCTGCATCCCGGCGGAGACAGCATTGGCCTGCGGGTACCCGCCTGCGACCTTGCCTTGGACCTGCTTCGCGCAAGCGGTCCCCTGGCAACCACCAGCGCCAACCGCTCTGGCGAGGATCCCTGCCTTAACCCCCAGGAAGCCGCCGAGCGATTCCCGACCGTGGCGCAGCTGGCCCCACAGCCGTGGCCCCAACCCTCCGGCCAGGCGAGCACAGTGCTGCGTTGGATCGATAGCGAAGGCTGGCAGATGCTGCGCCGCGGTGCTGTTGTACCCGCTGAACTGAGAAACGAATCCTGCTGATGGATCGGCAGACAACGTGATTGCCCTAGTGCTGCTGTTGGTGGTGCTGCTCGCGATGCACCACTGGGTGATGGAACCCGTGATGGCCTGGGGGGAAGCTCTGCTGGAACTGCGTGCTCTTCCCTGGCTGGCCGTTGCCGCGCTGGCTTGGCTGCTGGCCGGGCCCCGGGGTGATCGGAACTCAAGGTGAGCGGAACTCGCGCAGGCAGGCCCTTGCTAGCGAGCCTCCCTCGTTGACACGGTGAAGCTCTTGATTGCGCTGAGCTTCGGCGATTCAGCATGAAAAAGCCCCCGGCATGAGCCGGGGGCTGAGGTCGTCCCTCGAAGGGAGGCAAGCAGCTGAGGATCAGCCGAACTTGCCGGAGGTTGAGGCGATCAGGAAGGCGGCGTAGGTCACGAAGTAGCCCACGGTGAAGTGAGCCAGACCAACGACGCGGGCCTGAACGATCGAGAGAGCGACGGGCTTATCGCGCCAGCCCACCAGGTTGGCGAGAGGAGTGCGCTGATGCGCCCAGACGATGGTCTCGATCAGTTCCTGCCAGTAACCGCGCCAGGAGATCAGGAACATGAAGCCGGTAGCCCAGATCAGGTGACCGAACAGGAAAATCCAGGACCAGACGGCCAGGTTGTTGCTGCCGTACGGGTTGTAACCGTTGATCAGCTGAGAGGAGTTGAGCCACAGGTAGTCGCGGAACCAGCCCATCAGATAGGTGCTGGATTCGTTGAACTGAGCCACG
>Ga0310330_100394_pt1 | contig 12519 bp, 14 predicted proteins | sample LakMicDCLTotalB5_FD_195544 | JGI IMG/M metagenome (GOLD analysis project Ga0310330, IMG submission 195544) | Enriched freshwater cyanobacterial communities from Lake Michigan, Michigan, United States - MI23.DCL.Total.B5 (v2) (version 2) | ecosystem: Environmental > Aquatic > Freshwater > Lake... | reverse complement strand
GTTTAGGGTGGCAAGGGCAGTACCCCATAAACACAAGCGTAAGCCGCCTGCTTCGCTGCTCAGCTTGTTTACGTTACTAGACCTGATCCAGTGTCTTCTCGGCGAAGGCTGCTCCTTGTCCGTCAAGGAAGAAGACGCTGACCACGTCTGGTTTAGGTGATTTGGGTTGAAGTTAGGGGAGCCTGAGTTTTCTCAGTTCTAGCTGATCAGATGTCGGTTGGCCCTTGCCGTAGTGGAGGGCTGTGGCTAGCGAAACACCTGCCATGTCAGCCACCTCTCTAAACGACCGTCCGTCTTGGCTTAAGCGCTGGACCAGTGCCTGACGTCCGTCGGTTATCGGATTTTGCTTAGCGGGATGGTTGGGATTGATAGAAATAGCCCCCACTCCCCTCCCATTGACTGACGACGGTGCACCGGGTGGCAATCCGCCACAGGGCTTTGTGGATAGGGGTGGGGTCGTAGCGAACCAACGCTGGAAAACTATTTTGAAGCAAGGCGCTGGCCTGCCAGGCGTTGTAGTGGGGGATTCGGGGGTTGATGTGATGGCACACATGGGTGGAGCCGATGCCGTGATGCAGCAGGTTCAGAAGCGGCCCATAGGGACGATCCACAGTCTGTAGAGCACCTTTTGCCCAATCCCAATCGCTGGTAGAGAAATGGGGAATGTTGGTATCGGTGTGCTGCAACCAGGTGTAAGCCACCAACCAGGCATTGATCACCAGATAGGGGAGCCCATACACCAATAGAACCCTGGCTGGCGAGAATTGGATCGAGGCCAGGATAAGGGCGATCACCATCACCAGTAGGCCGAGGTTGGAAACCACCATCAGTTGACGGAAGGAATCGGGAAACAGGCGGCGCCGTCCATTGCGGAAGGGTGCAGCTGTGCTGAAGTGGGACGTGGGGCTGCCGTAATCTTCGCCACCGGCAACACCAAAGAGTAAGTAGAGCGGCCAACCCAACACCAGGTGGGTAAACAGGGAGACCACGCCGTAGAGGGTGTTGCCGAGGCGCTCCCTGACCCCGGCCACAACTTGGCCCGCCTTGGAATCGGAGCGGGGCGGCACATGGGTTTCGCCTGCCTCGAGGTGGTTGCAGTTGGCGTGATGCACCGCATGGCTGCGCTGCCAGCTGAAATAGGGCACAAGCAGAAGGCTGTGCAGCGCAAATCCCACCATCGCTTCCACCCGGGGGTTGGGATGGAAGGCGCGGTGCCCGCACTCGTGGGCAATGACCCAGCACCCTGTCGCCACTGTCCCCGTGACTGCGGCGTAGAGCAGCCAGAGGGGCGCAGCGTTGAGTTGCAGGGGAATCAGGGTTCCTAGTCCATAGGCCAGGCAAGACAAGCCCAAGGACAGGGCCAGACTTCCCCATGCCTTGATTGGGTTGATCTTGGTGAGATCGAAGGGCAGGCAGGCCAGCAGTTCAGCTTTGCTTGGATAGGTCGGAGCTGCCGTTGGGCTTTGCGCTGTGGATCGGGGCTGCAGGGAAACGGGAGGAGTCAATGAAGCGGCCCACAGGGCAATGGGAATGGAATCCGCACAAGGCTACGAATCGGCGCCCACCGCCCGCGCCATGGTATATGCGTTGGCATCTTCGCTCTTTGGCTGGGACTAGGACTCCCAAGGCCTCTGGATTTCTCGTCTCGAGCGGCCCTAGGGGATTAGGGCGAAAGGAGCTTTGTAGTCTTTGGGGTTGAAGTGGTGACTAGGCGTTCAAGGCTTTGACGTGAACCCCAACCACTGAACTCAATGCTTATGAGAGTTCACCCACCAGCCAGACTTGGCAAAGGGCAGACCCATGACAGTAAACGCCAAAGCCCGAGCCGATCATTCGCCTGTTGCGCACTGCTGAGTAGCTCTTGAATCAGGGTCAGGTCGTCGTTGATGTCTACCTAGCGGACAACTCTCCTGTTAGGTCCCATGGCCGGCTTATGGTCATTAGTTCCTGGCTGAAGAGGTCCAACTAGGTTAGCCGATACCCCAACTCGGCGCGGCCATCCCTCAGCCAACAGGTGCGTGAGGTGGAGGGAGGCATTGGGCTGGGATCTTGGCTCATGGCACTTCCTGTGCCCGCGCCCGCGGGCCTGATGTCTTACGGCTGCAATTGCTGATTTGCTTCGGCGAAAGCGGTAGCGGGCTACCTCGACCCTGAGCTAGCAACGGCACCAGGGCTGCGTTCGTGAGCCGACGAGGAAGGCCGTTCGTTGTTGAGCTTGGTGTGCCATCTGCTGAAGCTGTCGACGGGAAAAACCGTCAAAGTCGCGTCATTTAGGTCCATGGGCTTGAAAGAGGAGGTGGATTGAGGAGCCATGGGTAAACTTCTGGCGCCCTATTAGGGGGCATTAGTCAGGGTCAGCATGCTAGATGAAGAACTCAAGAATAATCACAGAATGAAGGCCAGCCTTTCAATTGAAACTACCTTAATTTTATCAATTAATTTTGGCTACCATATGGTGACCCCGACAGTTGCCCTGTACACCCTGACTCGCCTGTCACAACTGGGGATCGATCGAATCTTTGGGGTACCCGGAGATTACGCCTTTGCCATCGACGATGCCGCCGAGCTAGTACCGGGTTTGTCATGGGTGGGCTGCGCCAACGAGCTCAACGCGGCCTATGCCGCCGATGGCTATGCCCGTATCCGTGGTGCCGCGATGCTCTCCACGACCTACGGCGTGGGGGAGCTCTCTGCCCTCAATGGAGTGATGGGAAGCAAAGCCCATCGCCTGCCGGTGTTCCACTTGGTGGGGATGCCCAGCGAACGCATCCAGCGCCAAGGCCTGGTCACCCACCACAACCTGGGGGACTCGGTTTATGACCGCTTTCAGGAGCTGTCTGCGGCGGCTGCTTGTGTCAGTGCCGTGCTGACTCCTGACAACTGCATCGACGAGCTTGAGCGTGTCATCAGGGAGGCGCTGCGCCAGAGCATGCCTGCCTACCTGGTGATCTCCGAGGTCAGCGGCGGGCAGCCTGTTCTCGGCACCCCGGTGCCAGGCCAATCGCTCAGCGCGATCAAACGGCAGCACAGCGTGTCTCAGGAGCTGGACGCTGCTGTTGGAACGATCGTGGCCAGACTGGAAGCCGCAGAACGCCCCGTAGCGGTCCTCACCCACCTGGTGAACCGGTATGGCGTGCGTGAGCAAGCCCTAGAGCTGATTCGCAAAACCAACTTGCCAACGGCCATCACCCCTAATGACAAAGGAACCATTGATGAGTCGATGCCCCAGTACGCCGGCCTCTACGCCGGTGATTGGTCGTCGTCAGATGACGTTCGCCATTTAGTAGGTAACGCCGATCTGATTCTCGACATCGGTGGAATTGTGAACACCGAGCTCAATACAGGCATGTGGACTGGTGGCTACGACCCCGCCAAGGTCGTATCGATCCAGGACAACTGGGTCCGTGCTGGCAGCAAGGTGTTTGTGAATGTCGCCATTGATGATGTGCTCAACGCTCTTTGCAACCAGGTCAGCACACGCTGCAACGACCACGGTTTGACACTGGAGCCGAAACCATTGGTCGGTGCCCCTGGCGATGCCACCTGCTCCGCCAACTTCTATCCGCGTCTTCAGAGGCAGCTCCGCTCAGGCGACACCTTGGTGATCGAAACGGGAACCTGCATGACCATCCTCAACAAAATGTTGATGCCTGCTGGGGTGAGCGCCGAAGGACAAGGACTCTGGGGCTCGATCGGCTGGGCAACACCCGCTTGCCTCGGTGTCGCAATGGCCAAAACATCGGGCCAAACCTGGATGGTGACGGGCGATGGTTCTCACCAGCTCACACTGAATGAACTTGCTGTAATGGGGCGTTATGGCGTTAAACCGCGGATTTTTGTGCTCAACAACAACCTGTTTGGCATCGAAGATGTGATCAGCGAACGCGGTCATGGCTACGACGATCTTGCTGAGGTCAACTACCACCTGCTACCAGGGGCTTTTGGATGCAAAAACTGGCTGAGCGCCCGTGTGAGCACCGTGGCTGAACTTGATCAGGTGCTCGACCAGATTGAAAGTCATGACGGTGCGGTTTACATCGAGGTGATGATTCCCAACGAAGAAAGCCAGCCGATGCCTGAATCCACGATCGACAGTGGTTACAAGCTGAAGACCCCTGAGGTGGGTTAACGACGTCCCTTCGCTGTCCCATGGGCGGGGTGGAAGGGCCATCAGCCTCTCTTGGCCTCGGCGGAGGCAGGCCTCTCATCTACGGACTGCCCTCCGCCTGCACCAGATACGCCCCTATCCAGTCGTGCTGCTGCTTGGGGGTGATCGCAGCCGCCACCGAGGGCCCATCGCTAGCTGGAACCGCTGGCGGAAGGCTGTGACAAGTGATTCTGACTGGTATCTCGGCAGGCCGGATCGTTTTGGCTCGGCAAGTATTGCTGGGCAATGACGATGGATTGGACCTTTAGCCTGCGGGAAACGACTGGCGCGGTGGTGGCGGCAACCTAGTGCTGACCAAAAAGGCCGCCGCCACCAATAACGCTGAAGCCGCCAGACATGTCTGCATACCACCGACCACGAATAGGGCACCTGAGAGCAGCGTGCCAACCAGGCGACCAGCGGCATTGGCCATGTAGTAGAAGCCGACATTGAGGCTCACCGATTCAGCATCGGTGTAAGCCAAAATCATGTAGCTATGAATTGAAGAATTCATGGCAAACACCACCCCAAACACCGCCAGGCCTACGACAATCGCCACCCCTGGATGCCCTACCTGACGCCAGAGAGCCAGGGCAATCAGGGCCGGGATTGCGGTAAGCACGGCGCTCCAAAACTCAACTGCCTTGACGCCCGGCGGGGCGCTTTGGCCCCAGGCTCGCCGTAAGGCCGGCGCTGAAGCCTGCACGATGCCGTAGCCGATCACCCACAGGCCCATGAAGCCGCCAACCTCCCAGAACTTCCAACCCAGGACGGCTTCGAGAAACACCGGCAGCGCCACTACGAACCAGACATCGCGGGCACCGAAGAGAAAGAAGCGCGCCAAGGAGAGCCCATTGATGCCGCGGCTTTTGGAGAACAGGGCAGTGAAGCCAGGTTTTGTCTTCATGCGGCCCATGTCGGCCGGTAGCACCAGGGTGCCGCAGAAGGCCAGTAGCAGGCAGCCGGCCATCACCGCCACGGCTGCGTTGAAACCAATGGTGGCAAGCAGCACGCCGCCGAGGAAGAAGCCCACCCCCTTGAGGGCGTTCTTAGAACCGGTGAGGATGGCCACCCAACGAAACAATTGTTGTTCGCCCTGCTGCTGATCGTTCGGGGTTTCTGGCACCACGGTCTTGATGGCACTTTTAGCGCTCATCTTGTTGAGATCCTTGGCGATGCCGCTGATGGCCTGGGCCACCATCACGTAGGCCACGCTCCACCATTTCGGCCAGCTGTCGGCCACCGGGATTAACATCAACAGGGCCGCCACCTGCAGCAACGTTCCCGTCCAAAGGGTGAGTCGTAAGCCGAACCTCCCCCCCAGCCAGCCGCCGTAGAGGTTGGTGAGCACCCCAAAGAACTCATAGAAGAGAAAGAGCAGGGCAATTTCGAGCGTGCTATAGCCGAGCGCATGGAAGTGGAACACCACTAGCATGCGCAGGGCCCCATCGGTGAGGGTGAAGGCCCAGTAGTTGGCCGTCACGATCATGTATTGCTGCAGAGCTGACAGTCCTGGCATGGCTGGCCGTTTAGGCGGGAACAACGGGGTGGGTTCTGGTGTCGTCATGGTGGGAACGCTGCCCTGATCCAGCGAAATCAGCGCGCGTCAAGTAAGGCGACATGGCTCACCAAATCCGCCATGCGTGAGCTGTAGCCCCATTCGTTGTCGTACCAGGCATACACTTTCAGCTGGGTGCCGTTAACCACCATCGTGGAGAGACCATCAACGATGGCGCTACGGGCATCGTTGACGTAATCGACGGACACCAGCGGCCGGGTTTCATAACCAAGGATGTCGTGTAGGGGGCCATTAGCAGCCTCTTCAAAAGCTCGGTTGACCTCTTGCACCGTGACGCTGCGTTTGAGCTCGAACACCGCATCCGTGAGCGAGGCATTTAATAGCGGTACCCGCACGGCATGGCCGTTCAGCTTGCCTTGCAGTTCCGGGAAGATCATGCCAATGGCCTTCGCTGACCCCGTGGTGGTAGGAATCAGGCTTTGGCTGCAGGAGCGCGCCCGGCGCAGGTCGCTCTTGAAGGCATCGACCACCACCTGGGTGTTGGTCCCATCGTGGAGGGTGGTGATCGAGCCGTGTTCGATGCCGAAGCTTTCGTGCACCACCTTCACCACTGGCGCTAGGCAGTTGGTGGTGCAGGAAGCGGCGGTCGTTAGGCGGTGGAGGTTGGGGTCGTAGAGGTGGTGGTTGATGCCGTAAACAATGTTGAGTGCTTCGGCGCCGGCGATCTCGCCCTTCACGGGGCAAGCCACCACCACACGCTTAAGGCCCACCTGATCGAAGTAGGGCTGCAGGGTTTCCGGTGTCTTGAACTTGCCGCTGCATTCGAGCACCATCTCGACCCCTGCCTGGCGCCAGGGCACAGCAGTGGGGTCTTTCTCCTGGCTGTAGCTCAAAGGAGTGGTGGCAACAGAAAAGCCACCGGTCGTTGCTTGAACGGCCTGGTGCCAGCGGCCATGCACCGAGTCAAACTCCAGCAGGTGGGCAGCGGCATGAGCATCGCCGGCGGGATCATTGACGTGCACCAGCTCGATGCCGGGCCGATCCCAGAGGGCACGGAAGACAAGGCGGCCGATGCGGCCAAAGCCGTTGATGCCGATTTTCATGGGAGGGAGCGCTGGAGCGCCGGCCGACGGCCCAACCATAGATCAATAAAAGTTGATTGAACCTCGGTCCCAAGTCCATGCCCTGGCGTTTGCGCCGACAGCCCCCATCCCTTCGGTCCCTCTACCGTCGGCTATTTGGTCGACAGACTCGTGTTAGCTGACCCAGTCCTCTCCACTTTGGAAACCACCGCACCACCTGGCTCAAAGGAGGAGCCGCTTGCAGAAGATCAGGCCCAACGGCTCCTCCGTGCCCTGGCTGAGCCCATTCGCCTACAGGTGCTGGCGGCACTGCAAAACGGCGAACGTTGCGTCTGTGACCTCACCAGCGACCTGGATCTGGGTCAGTCCAAGCTTTCCTTCCATCTCAAGGTGCTCAAGGAGGCGGGCCTGATCCGCGCTCGCCAGGACGGACGCTGGATCTACTACGGCTTGGAGCCCGCCAGTTTGTTGCTGCTGCGCGACTGGCTGGGCGAGCTCGCTGTCGCGTGCCAATCCCCTGCCCCTCCCTGTTCCTAACTCCCATGGACCATCCCGGCTCCGAGCGCTCCGCGCCTGTTGCTCCCCAGGGCAGGGTGAGCGGCCATCTTTCCCGGCTCGACCAGCTGCTGCCGCTGTGGATTCTGCTGGCGATGGCCTTGGGCCTGCTGTTGGGGCGCCTGGTGCCTGGCCTCCAGACGCTGCTGGGTTCGGTCCAGGTGGGGCACACCTCGTTGCCGATTGCCTTGGGATTGCTGGTGATGATGTACCCGGTGCTTGCCAAGGTGCGCTACGGCGAACTGGGCTCTATGGCCCGTGATCGGCGCTTGCTCAGCATCACCCTCGGACTCACCTGGGGCCTGGGACCGCTGTTGATGTTCAGCCTGGCCTGGTTATTCCTGCCGGATCAACCGGCTTTTCGCACTGGTCTGGTCCTGATCGGGATCGCACCCTGTATCGCCATGGTGCTGATCTGGATCGATCTGGCCCAGGGGAGCCGGGACGCGGCAGCCTTGCTAGTTGCGATCAATTCGATCCTGCAGGTGTTCTTCTACGCCTTACTCGGCACTTTCTATTTGCAAATTCTGCCTGCTTGGCTTGGGCTTGAGTCCCAGATCGTGCGTTTTTCGTTCGGGGAGATCGCTCGGGCGGTCTTGATTTTTCTTGGGATTCCCCTGGTGGCTGGCTTTCTGACCCGTCTATTCGGCGTTCGCCTCAAGGGCCGTCGCTGGTATGAGCAGGTCTTCTTGCCCCGGCTCGGGCCCTGGGCCCTTTACGGCCTGCTGTTCACGATCGTGGTGATGTTCGCTTTGCAGGGGCAGGCGATCACCGCAGATCCGGCCCAGGTGATCAAGGTGGCCATACCGCTGCTTCTTTACTTCGTGCTGATGTGGGGCATCGCTTTCGCTGTTGGCATCAGAAGCGGCCTGGACTACCCAAGAACCTCGGCCCTCGCGTTTACGGCAGCCGGCAATAATTTCGAGTTGGCGATTGCTGTCTGTATCAGTATCTGGGGTGTTACTTCCCAGCAGGCGTTGGCCGGAGTGATCGGTCCCTTGATCGAGGTGCCGGTCCTGGTGTCGCTCGTGTACGTGTCCCTCTGGCTTAAGCCCCGGTTTAAGGGTCTTTCAAGCTGAATTGGAGCGAGCCAGGATCATTGGCAATATCTTTCAATTTGGTGAGATCTAGTTTTTGTCGTGTGGTGATCGATTGTTGCTCAGCACCGAACTGGCCGGAAGCGCAGCACTGCTCGGCCATCACTGAGCCACCAGCTGCGTGAGGTGTAAGGAGGTATTGGGCTGGCTTCTTGGCTCATGCCGCCTCTGGTGCCCAACCCCGAGGGCCTGTCGCCACGCCACTCCAGCTCGGGCAACGGCAGGTGAGGTGCTCGCCCTGGCCGATCAGGCCCTGGTGGAACTGGCAGGTGAGCAGGGCCTGTTAGTCGATGGTCAACTTGTTGCGGTCGTTGGCATTGGCCCGATCGGCCAGCTGGCTCAAGACCGAGCAGATCCGTATATGGGTTGTGCCATCGAGGGCGATTTGAGCCTTCATGGCCTGCTCGGCCATTGCTTTCCGTTAGTCCAGAAGTAATTTGACACGTCTCCAGTTCAGCCGCCATCGACGGTACGGCTAGCCATCAACAGGTCAGCAATAGGGCCAGGAAATAGTAAATCAATGTAATCGAGGTTGTGGCAGTGGGCAACAATACCACCTCAGAAATCATAAACGCAAAGCGAAAGGTGCACCTTCCCTCCCGAGTGCACTAGCACTTGTCCTTTTAGTGGTGCTGGGATTCGGCGCGGCCAACACGGGAGATCACCTGGAGAGGATTAATGTGCCAATGGAAGGAATAATCCATGATGTGGGGATTGATGATCAACCAGTCTTCCGTGCTTTCGAGGGCAACACGGAGATGAATACTGCGATCGGGATCGAAGGTATGGCCCACCCACGCCCAGCACCTGCTGGCACTTGAAGGAAGAGCCAAGCCCTGGAGGACCGGCATCGACCGCCACAGATGTGTGGCGCCCTTGAGACTTGACTCTCCTGTCGAGTGGAGACCTTAACCTTTGGAGAGCCTGCCTTTGCCGCCATGGTCCGATTCCACTTCAGCGCCACCTTGATCGGGCTCGCTTCTGTATTCAGTGTGGCGGCTCCTGTCCTGGCCCAGATGCCCGCTGGCATGAATCACGAAGGGCACCACGGCATGCCAGGGATGATGCATCAGCCAGGCATGTCTGCCCCTGCCGGATCGGCTCCGGCCCACGCCGGCCATGCCCACGATGTGGGCCCCGCCGGCTCCACCTACGACCTGCGCTTCATCGATGGGATGGTGCAGCACCACACCGGCGCGCTGCGGATGAGCGAATTTGTCTTCGGGATTGGATCCGCCGGTGTGGGAGCCCTTGGCAGCAGGATTTGGCTCGACCAGGCCAACGAGATTCGCGCCATGGGGCTATGGCGCAAGGCCTGGTACCCCCAGGCTCCTGTTTATCCAGTGGCCCTGGCCACGGGAGGCGATCCCAACAGCCTGGCCGGCCTCACCCGCATGAGCCAAGCTCAAATCGATGGCATGCGGATGATGGTCGAACTGCCCACAAAGGAGAACCGCGTTACCTGGTTCCTAGAAGGCATGCTGCATCATCACGGCGGGGCGCTGATCATGGCCCACGACGCGCTGGCCAAGAGCACCAACCCAACGATCCGGCGTTTTGCCCGTGGGGTGATTGTGGCCCAGCGGGCGGAGATCATTGAACTGCGGCGAATGCTGGCTTTGGATGGTCTGCGCAAGCCGGAGTACAGCAACTACGACGCACTCTTCAGCCTTTGATCACCGGCGTCTTCATGCTGAAAGCAAAGGGCTCCTTGTCTTGACTGATTCATCGTCCTGCCACGCCCAAGGCCATCACCACATGCCGCCCGGCAGCCACGGCCCACCGCCCACCGGCGTTGGCAAAAAGGGCATGGCCAAGGATCCGATCTGCGGCATGGTGGTTCCCAAGGCCACAGCACTCACGTCCCAGCGCGGCGGCCGCGACTACTACTTCTGCAGCCAGAGTTGCCTGCAGACCTTCCAGAATCCCGACCGTGAGCTGCGCGTGATGCGCCGCCGGGTGGGCTTCGTGATCGGCGGGGTGCTGGCCCTAGCGCTGTTGCGGGCCGGGGCCTTCATCGTATTGGGAGTGGAATCGGAGCTCTATCGGCTCGTTTCCAACCTGCTCTTGAACGCGATTCAGTACACGCCCCCAGGCGGGGAGGTGGTGCTGCGTCTGTGGCGAGTGGGAAGTCACGGGCTGCTGGAGGTGCAGGACAGCGGCATCGGCATCAATCCAGCCGATCAACAACGCATCTTCGATCGTTTCTTCCGCAGTGATCCCGGGCGTTCCCGCCAGCAGGGCGTCACCGGCCTTGGCCTCTCGATCGTGGCGGCGATCGTGCGCCGCCACCGGGGGCGATCACGGTGCGCTCGGATGGGCACTCCGGCAGTCGTTTCACGGTGACCCTGCCTTTGGCCGCGAACTCCCCCGGGTTGCCTGTCCCGCGCTGATCGCCCGGCTGCTCAGAACGGTGGGCTGGCCGACGTCCCCCTGCGGCGACCCAGCAACAAACCAATCCCCGAGCCGGCGACGAACAAGGTGAGCACGCCGAGAACCGTGGAGTAATAAGGCTGCAGATTGACGGCACCGAAGTTGCCGGTGTGCAGTTTCATCAACCAGAAGGCTTCGATCCCACGGGCCGAGAGGGCGCCATAGAGCGAACCGGAAAGGGCCGTAAGCAAGAGCGGCACCGCTGCCAGGGGCACCAGGGTGCGGTGTAGGCGGCGCAGAAGGTGTAGGCGGCTCATTCGTTCTGAAGGGCCTTGTGCAGCATCTGCTCATTAGCGCAGGGCATCCAGAGGGAACCCATCGCAAACGCGCCCTTGCACTTGAGTTCGGAGGCACGTTGCTCGGCCTCCTGCTTGGTCTTGAACATGCCCTTCATGTGCGCCGCAGCGGGTGCGCTGACGAGCGGCGGAGCAAAGGCCGCCGCTGCGAGGGCCGCCAGCAGAGCCCAACGGTTGGTTCGCTGGAGGGGGCCGTTGGAGTGCTGGGTCATTGAAATTGCGAGGGGATGGTCAGTGACAGAAAGGGGACCGCTGGTGTCACTTCTCCTTGGAGACGGCCTTTTGATAGACATCAAAGCTCTGACAGGGCATCCAGTCCTTGCCCATCGCAAAGGCGCCGCTGCACTTGAGTTCCTTGGCTCGCTGTTCCGCTGCGGCCTTACTCAGGAACATGTCATAGGCCTGGGCGCGGGCGGCGCCTGGGGCCAGGGCAACGCCTGCCGAGAGGAGTAGTGCCAGAGCGATGGGGTTCACGGAATGGCGGGAGAACGAGCTGAACACCAACTTAGAGTCTCCCTTGGGCAGGAGAGTCAAGCCCATGGACGCTGTTGGCATGAAGACCGGCATGAAGATCGGGGCCCTCGCCGGCCGCAGTGGCCTGCCGGTCAAGACGCTCCGTTACTACGAGGACCTGGGCCTGCTGCCTGCGGTGGGCCGTAGCGAAGGGGGTTATCGCCTCTTCGGTGAGGAGAGCCTGAGGCGCCTGGAATTCATCCGGCGGCTCAAAAGCCTCGGACTGACACTTGATGACATTGCGGAGTGTTTGTCGGTGCACGATGCCGGTGAGCTCCCCTGCGGCGACATCCAGCGGCAGCTCCAACGGCAGATCGATCTGGTGGACGAACAGCTGCGGGAGCTGCTTCTGTTTAAGAGGAAACTGCAAAGCTTGCTGCAGAACTGGCAAAACGATCCAGCGCCAAATACGGCAGTGATCTGCCCGAATCTCAACATCTGAGCAGTTTCCGGGAGTTGGAGCTCAGGTGAACATTCGGCAGAATTGTCAAGCCACTTGCTAACCCGTGGCCACCTTGGATGTGGACGGTCAGCGAGCGAAGTCGAAAGAATGGCCAACAACGATCCACGCCGAAGCAGCTTCAAACGGCCACCCCTTCTGCTGCTGGCTAGAGGAGGCCTCATCACGATCTCCCTTTGAGCTGGCACCCGGTATCTGTCCCAGGCTATGGGCGGTGCAGGCATGCCTGGATCTGGAGGAGCACCAGCCATGCCGGGGTCCGCAGGGGGCGTTGCTGGTCCGGGCCAGATGGGGATGGGCTATTCGGATCAGCACTTCATCGTGATGATGATTCCGCACCATGACGGGGCGATCGCCATGGCGGATCTCGCTCTCACCCGCGCGCGCAGGCCCGAGATCAAGGCCCTAGCCCGCAGC
>Ga0310330_100393_pt1 | contig 12542 bp, 11 predicted proteins | sample LakMicDCLTotalB5_FD_195544 | JGI IMG/M metagenome (GOLD analysis project Ga0310330, IMG submission 195544) | Enriched freshwater cyanobacterial communities from Lake Michigan, Michigan, United States - MI23.DCL.Total.B5 (v2) (version 2) | ecosystem: Environmental > Aquatic > Freshwater > Lake... | reverse complement strand
GCTCTGGGTTAGCTCCTCGGTCCGGGCCGGATCCACCAGGTCATTTTTGTTGAGGGCTAGGTGCACAGGTGCGCGGCAGTGCTGCAACATCTCCACGATGAAGCCATCGCCCCGGCCAGCCGGCTCGCTGCCATCCACCAGCAGCAGCACCACATCCACTTCCCCGATGGCGCGGCGGGCGCTCTGCACCAGTCGCTCCCCCAGCAGGTGGTGGGGCTTGTGGATACCCGGCGTATCTAGCAGCACCAGCTGGGCTGTTTCGGTGGTGAGGATCGCCCGCAGCCGGTTGCGGGTGGTTTGGGCAACGGGCGAGGTGATCGCCACCTTTTCGCCCACCAGCTGGTTGAGCAGGGTGGATTTACCCACGTTTGGCCGGCCGATCAGCGCCACGAAGCCGGAGCGAAAGCCTTCAGGGCTCGTGGGTAGGGCCGGGATTGTCGTGGGAAACTCCATAACACCAGCCTGGCAGCCGGCAGGCCTTAGAAGGATTTGGCTTCTGCCCGGGCCAGGGCTTCGCTGGGATCCCGGCTGAGGTCAGCCTCGAGGAAGTCGCGCGTCTGGGGCAGGGCCACCCGCAGCTCGGATTCCAGGTGCAGATCCACGGTCAACTGGCCCGCTTTCACAGCGCCGTTCTCGAGCACATGGCCTCCGCAATGGCGATCGTCGCTGAGGAAATGGAAGTGATAGCCAGGGATATTCAGGCTGCTGACGTAACTCGGCGACCAGAAGCCCACCAGGGTGCCGCTGAGGTTGTGGTGGTCGAACACGGTCTGGACTGCGGCGGCTGCCTCCAGTTCCGTGCCGGTCTCCACGGCGCTGACGGTTCGCACCTCGATGCGATCCAGCATGCCGCGCACGCGGATGGCCATGAAGAGGTTGTCGCTCGGTCGCAACGCGTCGAGGCGGTTGCAAAGGTCTGCCCAGCTGGTCACCTGCTCGAACTGGTGCTGCTGGTCGCTGTGGAAATGGGTCACCACAAAAAAGGGCGTCAGTTCCTCGTCGGGGGCTCGGCTGAGGGAACCATCGGCCCGGGCTTGCCAGCATTCGCCCTCCAGCAGCACCCCTTCGCCATCGAGGTGATCGAAGGTGCCCAGCCCGAAATCGCCGTGCCGGGCCAGCTCGCCCACCCGCAGGCAGCCCTGGGACACCCCTTCCACCACGGCCGTGGAGGTGGACACCTGCCAGAGGGTGTGGTGCTCTAGGTCGAGATAGTCGCTCAGGGCCGCCCGCAGCACGTGGCTGGCGCTTTCGCCCGTGCGACGGCAATGCGCCTCCAGGGCCCGGCGGTGTCCCGCGGGCAAGTGCAGCTCCATCGTGTGGCGGCGGCGGGACATCGAAGCGGGGCGGGCAACGCCCATAGGCTGCTGTTGCGTGCCGTTTCTGTCCACAGCGATGACCCCAGCTCTTCGCCAACCCACCTTCCAGCAGGCCATGGAGATCACCGCCCAGTGGCTGGCCCTCTGGGAGAACGGTGAACTCAGCGACGAGGTGCTGGCCGATCGGGTGGCCGAGCTGGTGGCCAGCCGGGATGGCGCCCGCGGCTTTTTCGTGGTGAGCCTGGCGGGTGATGGCCCGCTGATGGATCGGTTGCCGGAGCCGTTGGTGCTGCAACTGCGCTTGGCAGGTGAAGGAGTGGTGGACCTGTCGGTCCGCAATCTGGCGATGAGCACGGCCATGGCGCTGCACCACCAGCGGGCAGGGGATGCCGCCCAGCAGGGGGCTTCAGAGCGGGTCCAGACCCGTTGCACCGAGTTGCTGCGGGGCCTGGAGCCCCAGGCGGTGAAGCAGCGGTTGGAAACCCTGCTGGCTGCGACAGCAGGGGAGGGCGACGACGTGGCCTTCCTGGAGCGCTGGGGTTACGACGCCGAACAGACCGCCGCGATTGCGGCGGCGATCGAGGCGGTGGCGGAGGGCTGAGCCAGGCCAGGATGGACCCAATGCCGGCTTCCCCCATGGTTGTTCGCCCCCTTGCCATCCGGGCTCTGCGCGCCCTGGCCCTGGGACTGGGCGCGGCCGCGCTGTGGGCCCCCACCGCGGCGCGGGCGATTGAAACCATCAAGTTGCGGTTGCCGCTGCTCGACACCGACTTCATCGTCCGGGTGTCTGAGTTGCGCAGTCCCCAGGCCCTGATGGCGGGCGACAGCGATCTGGCCGAGCTCGATCGGGCTACCGATGGGGCGATCGGCCGGAAGCTCAAGGCGGTGATGCGTTCCAACCTGCCCCTGGAGCTCCGGGCCGTGGTGCGCAACGCCCAGGGATCTCCCCTGCTGGAGCAGGTGCTGCTGGTGGTGGGAGCACTGGGCGACATCGATGGCCTTCCCGATCCCCTGGAGCCGGCGCAGTTTCAGCAGGCGATGGAACGGGCCGCCGCCAAGGGTGGCATCAGCCTGCTGGATGTGCTGGAGCAGCTACCGGGCAAGAGCGTCACGGTGCAGCTGGGCCGGCTGGGCTCGGCCGTGCAGAGATTTCGCCGCCAGCGCCTCTCCGCCGACCAGCTGATCGCCACCGTTCCGCCGGTGAGCAGCAAGGGCCCCTGGCTGGAGGCCGGGCGTTTCTCCAGGGCGCGGCGGGAGGTCACGATTGCGGTGGCCCATCGCCCGGAGCCCCTGGCGGTGGTGGTTCTGGAGTCGAGCGCGTCCGCTGCCGCCACGAATCGGCTGGTGGTGATCTCCCACGGCCTCTGGGATGACCCCAGCAATTTCGAGGGGTGGGCGGCCCACCTGGCCAGCCATGGCTACACGGTGGCGCTGCCGCGCCATCCCGGCAGCGACCAGAGCCAGCAGCGGGCGATGCTTTCGGGCCAGCAGCCGCCACCCAAACCGGAGGAGCTAGCCCTGCGGCCCAAGGATGTATCCGCGGTGATCGATGCCGCGGCCCAAGGCCGGTTGGGTCTGAGCCGGCCGGTGAACACGCAGGCCGTGTTGGTGGCCGGCCATTCCTGGGGGGCCACGACGGCCCTGCAATTGGCCGGGGCTAGGCCTACCACCAGCAAGCTCCTGGAGCTGTGCAACGACGTGAGCCATCCCTCCCGCAATCTCAGCTGGGTGCTGCAGTGCAACTTTGTGGGATCGGCTGACAGTGCTGCCCTGGCCGATCCCCGGGTGGTGACGGCTGTGGCGGTGAGCCCGCCGATGCGCCTGCTGTTCGATGCCGATTCCGCCCAGGCGATGGGAGCCTCGGTGCTTGTGGTGAGCGGCGGCAGCGACTGGGTGGTGCCCCCTGGCCCCGAGGCGATTGAGCCGATGGCCCGAACCATCCGCTCCGGCAACCAGGGCCATCGACTGGTGTTGGTGGAGCGGGCTGATCACTTCAATCTGCGCTCGTCCCAGGAGGACGGGGGCGGCCCCCTGCGCGGCCTCATCTTGGCCTGGTTCAATGCGGCCGCCCAGGGTGCGCCAGGGATGGCTCCCCAATTGCCGGGTGGCGGATGGGGCAGCACCATCCATCCCCTGCGGGACGTCACCCCTGCCCTGCCCCAGGTGGTTATGCCAGCGGTGGGCCAGCCATAAAAAAAGCGCCCGGGTGGGCGCTGGGAAAGCCGATTGGCTTGGAGCTTTAGTCGCGGCGACCGCCGCCGTTGAGGGCAATGATCAGGCGCAGGATGAAGATGAACAGGTTGATGTAGGTGAGATACATCCCCAGGGCACCGGCCAGGTATTGGTCGTCGCTGTAGGTGCGGGGCATCGTGTAGAAGTCCACGAACGCGGCACCGACGAAAAGCACGGTGCCGAAACCGGCGATCAGCAGCTCGAAGCCACCACCGCCGAAGCCAGGCACGAAGATGCCTCCCACGATCTGGACCACCATGGCGATCAGCAGGCCAAGGATGCCCAGCCCCACCACGCCGCTGAGGGCCTGGCCGACGTTGTCGCTCATGCGGCGACCCATGAACGAGGCCGCCACGAAGGTGATGCCTGTGGCCAGGGCCGCCGTGCCGATCGCGCCGATCCCGGCGGTGCCGATCGCCATCGCCACAATGCCGCTAAGCGTGAAGCCGGTGATCAGGCTGTAGGCCGTCAGCAGTGGCAGGGCCGTGCTGTTGTTGCCTTTCATGGCCACGTTCTGGGCCACGAAAAACAGGATGAAGTTCCCGATCAGGGCCACCCAGAACAGGGGCATGAACAGGGGAGGGTTGCTGGCCATCAGGGCCAGACCGCCGATCACCCCGCCAGCGGTGAGCACCATGCCGCCGCCCACGTAGGGCAGGGCCTTGTTGACCACATTGGGGCCTACCAGGGCGCTGGACTGGGCCTCACGGATGGCTTGTTGAAAATTGCTGCTGGCCGGCATGGCGCACCAGTGAAAGGAAACTCCATCCATCCTGCCAGCGGTTTTCAGCCAGTGGGAGGCTCCAGGGCCGCTGGGGGGTGCGGATCTCCCCATGCAGCGAGAGGGCGCGTCCGCTGTGATTGCCGGGTGCGAACCTCCGGTTTCAGGAGTCGCCGTCGCCCTGGCGTCCGGATCCCGGCCAAAGCCTCACCGCGAGTACCGCAACACCGGTGCCGATGCAGGATTCAACAAAGCGCAGCAGGGCGTTCAGTCCCGGGCTCAGCTTTGGATCCAGGCTGCCGGTGACCATCACCACGATCACCGTGATCGCGGCCAGACGCCCGTGGCTGGGGATGTTGATGCTGGTGCAGAGCAGCACCGTGGCGAAGATCGCCAGGGCCATGCCGAGCGGGTGAAAGGGCAGCAGCGTCAGGTAAATGGCGCTGCTGCCGGCGCCGATGGCGGATCCCAAAATCCGCAGGGAGGCGGAGGAGGTGGTTTCCCTGCGGCTGGACTGGGTCACCACGATTGCCGAGATGGCCGACCAAAGCCCGCCGATCTTGGGCAGATAGCCGGGAAACAGGCTGGTGAACCAGTAGCCGAAGAGGTAGGCCACCAGGGCTGCTACGGCGATTTCGGCGGGGATGCGCAGGCGCTCCGTGCTGTTCAAGGGCCCAGGTGATGTTGCTGCTGGCCATCGAATCGCTTTTGTCCCGTGGCTGCCAGCCTGTGGGCATCTCGGTTGGCGTAGGCCGTCACCAGCCGCTGCACCAGTGGGTGGCGCACCACATCGGCTGCCGTCAGTTCGCAGATCGCCACGCCTTCCACCCCCTGAAGCACCTGGGCCGCCTCAATCAGGCCGCTGAGCTGGCCTGCAGGAAGGTCGATCTGGGTGGGGTCACCGGTGACCACCATGCGGGAGTGCTCGCCCAGGCGGGTGAGCACCATCCGCATCTGGGCGGCGGTGGTGTTCTGGGCTTCATCGAGGATCACAAAGGCATCGGCCAGGGTGCGACCCCGCATGTAGGCCAGTGGAGCCACCTCGATCACTCCCTTCTCCAGCAGAGCGGAGGTGCGCTCCGCACCGAGCAGGGCATGCAGGGCGTCGTAGAGGGGGCGCAGGTAGGGGTCGACTTTCTGCTGCAGGTCACCGGGCAGAAACCCCAGCCGCTCCCCCGCCTCCACCGCGGGCCGGGTGAGCACCAGTCGCTCCACCTTGCGTTCGGTGAGCATCCGCACCGCTTGCACGGTGGCCAGAAACGTTTTGCCGGTGCCGGCGGGCCCCAGGGCAAGGGTGAGGTCATGGCGCTCCATGGCCTCCACGTAGGTTTTCTGGCGCAGGGTGCGCGGGCGCAGCAGCTTGCCGCTCTGACTGCGGGCCAGCACCTGGCGTCCCAGCTGCTGGTGCTCTTCGCCCCGGCCGGTGTCGAGGGCCTGCAGGGCGGTTTGCACGTCCACCACCCCGATGGTCTGACCTTCTTGCCAGAGCGGGCGCAGCAGTTCCACCAACGCGGAGGCCCGCTCCAGTTGGCTGGGGCGGGCCTGAATCACCAGGTCGAGGCCCCGCAGCACCAGGGAAGCGCCGGTGAGGGCTTCCAGGCGATGCAGGGTCGACGACTCGGCGTCGCCCGCCAGGGCCAGGGCCGCGGCGGGGTTGGGTAGGGGGATGGAAAAGCTGGTCCGCCCCTCTGGCTCAGCCATGGGGCGAGGGATCAAGCTTCAGCGGCAGCAGCTTCTGCAGCGGGCTCAGCGGCAGCGGCTTCTGCAGCAGCCTTGGCTTCGGCGGCTGCAGCGGCTTCGGCAGCCTTGGCTTCGGCCGCATCCTTGGCAGCCTGCTTAGCGGCGGCGTCGCGGGCTTCAGCCTGCTTCTGCTTGCCGATCACTTCGGCGGGACGGACGCTCTTCTCGACCAGTCCGCCTTTCTCGAGCAGGGAGCGCACCGTGTCGGTGGGCTGGGCGCCCTGGCTCAGGCGGGCCCGGATCGCCTCGGTGTCGAGGCGGGTTTCCTTGGTGCGCGGGTTGTAGAAGCCGAGCTCCTCGAGCGGGCGCCCGTCGCGGCGGGACGTGCTGTTGGTGGCCACGAGGCGGAAACTCGCTTCCCGCTTCTTCCCAAACCGCTTCAGGCGGAGCTTGATCATCGTGGCCTTGCCGCTAGGTGTCCAAACAACCAATGTACCTGCTCGGGTGCTCAGAGCTCCCCGAACCCCTTGCGTTTCTTGGCGGGCCGAGAGGGCCGGCGTCCGCCGCCACCGCCCATTCCGCCCATGGCAGGCATCCCCGGCATGCCGGGCATTCCAGGCATCCCGCCCATCCCGGGCATGCCGCCCATGCCTGGCATTCCCGGCATGCCGCCGCCCTTGGTCATCTGCTGCATGAAGCCGCGCATCTTCTGGAAATCGGCCAGCACCTTGTCCACGTCGGCCGGGGTGTGACCGCTGCCCGCGGCGATCCGGCGGCGGCGGGAGGGTTGGGAGGCCAGCAGTTCCGGCTGCTGCCGTTCGGTTTCCGTCATCGAGCCGATCATCGCCTCGATTTTCTTGAGCTGCTGCTCGCCCTGTTTGAGCATGCCGTCGTCGATCTTGTTCATGCCGGGGATCAGCTTCATCAGGCCGCCCAGGGAGCCCATGCGCTTGATCAGGCGCATCTGCTGCAGGAAGTCGGAGAAGTCGAAACTGGCTTCCTGCAGCTTCTGCTGCATCTTCGCCACATCGGCCAGCTCCACTTCCTTGCTGGCTTTCTCCACCAGGGTGAGCACATCGCCCATGCCCAGGATGCGACTGGCCATGCGCTCCGGGTGGAAGGGCTGCAGTGCCTCCACCTTCTCGCCGGTACCGATGAACTTGATCGGGGCGCCGCTCACCTTGCGGATCGAGAGGGCGGCGCCGCCGCGGGAGTCGCCGTCCAGCTTGGTGAGCACGGCACCGGTGATGCCCACCTGGTCGTGAAACGCCCGGGTGAGTTCGGCCGCTTCCTGGCCGATCATCGAATCCACCACCAGCAGCACCTCATCGGGCTGCACGGCTTCGCGGATCCGCACCATCTCCTCCATCATCGAGGTGTCGATCTGGAGGCGGCCGGCGGTGTCCACCAGCACCGTGTCGAAGCCTTCGGCCTTCGCCTTGGCGATGCCGGCAGCGGCGATGGCTTCTGGCTTGGCGTCAATGCCGAGGCTGAACACCTCCACGCCGATCTGGCCGCCGAGGGTTTTCAGCTGCTCAATGGCTGCCGGACGGTAGACGTCCGCCCCCACAAGCAGCGCCTTGCGGCCCTGTTCCTTGAGGTGCAGGCCGAGCTTGGCGGTGGCGGTGGTTTTGCCAGCGCCCTGCAGGCCAGCCATCAGCACCACCGTGGGAGCTCCGGCCGTGCCGCCCGCAGCCAGGGGCGCGTTGTCGCCGCCCATGGTCTCCACCAGCTGCTCGTGCACCAGCTGGATGAATTTCTGATCCGGGCTCACCCCCCGCACCACCTCGGCACCGACGGCCTTGCGCCGCACCTCCTCAACGAAGTCCTGCACCACCGGCAGGCTCACATCCGCCTCCAGCAGGGCCCGGCGCACTTGCTTGAGCGCCCCCTCCACGTTGGTTTCGGTGATGGCGGCCTGCCCCCTCAGGCTCTTGACCGCGTCCTCAAATCGCTGCGAAAGCTCGTCAAACATCGCGTTGCTGCTCGGAGGCCAGGAGTGGGGGCCAGGCCCCGGGATTGAGCTGATCGTAAAAACCGGGGTCGCCGGCCCGCCAAGGTCCGGGTGGCGCGGCGCAGATCCGCACCCTCAGGGGGCCTTTTGGAAGCTCACCAGCCTCCAGAGGCCCCCATCCCTGGCAAACACGTAGCGATTGCGCAGCTCCAGCTTGGTGGGATTCCCTTCCGGGTCCCCCTTGGCGTTGAGGCGCTGGTCCGCGTAGCGGAGGGCCACCGTGGCGGCAATCCGGTTCGGGTCCCGTTCCTCGATGGCTAGCGCCGTGATGCTCGTGCTGATGGTCTGGGTTTCGCCGCGGGCTTGGTCGGAGGCTCGCTCGCTTTCCAGACGATCCACCTGGGTGGGCCTGGCCAGCATCTCGAGGGGGATGCGGTTGTTCTTGCCAGCCAGGATGTCGGCCTTGGCGTCGAGCCAGGCCTCGAGCAGCGCCTGCACCTGAGCTTCGCTGGGGGCCTCCGCCCGTAGGGGGATGGCGTCGGCTACCGGGGCCGGCGGCTTGCCGGCCGGGATGGCTTCGGTGGCCACCGGTTTGGGAGCGGGTTGCACCGCAATCGGGGTTCGGCCCGGGCCCGGGGGTAGGGGGCGCAGGCGCACGGCCGCAGCGATGGCCAGCAGCGCCACACCGGCTCCCGCGGCTGCCACCGTGGCGGTGCGGCGTGAGGGCCGTTGGATCTGGGGCCAGCGCCAGGCGGCCAGCCAGCTGTCCAGCCAGGGCACGTCCTCCTCGTCCTGCTGCTCCTCCTCCTCCTCCTGGAGGGCTGGGGTGGCCGGATTGGGTGCCATCTCCCAGGACAGGGCGCTGTCGTCCGCTGCATGCAGGCGCTCGCTGGGTGGATCGTGCTGCTCCACATAGGCCTGCACGTCGCGATCGGCGAAGTAGGCCTCCAGGTCGGGATCGGCCTCCAGGTCGCGGTAGCCGGGGAGCACATCGCGGGTGAGCCAGTCGCGGCAGTAAGCGCAGAGCTGGGCCAGGGGATCTGAGCTCTGCTGTTCGGCCCAGCGCTTCAGTTCGGGGCTGGCTTCTCGCTCGAAGGTGGCCCTGGCCAGTTCCACCTGGCCGAGCAGCAGGTGCTGGCAGGCCACCAGCGGTTGCACTCCCTCCTGGCCGCTGGCTTCCAGCCTTTGGCGGGCCGCCGCAATCCGCTCCGGCTTGCGCTGGGCGAAGCCAGAGGCGGTGAGGGCGGTGCTGGCCAGGAAATCCGCTGCGGCGGAGGTGGGTGCCCAACGGCTGAACAGGTCGACTTGCTCCTGCACCGTGAGGAAGGAGCGGATCTGCTTGAAGAAGGCCTGGAACTCCGCCGGACCCATGCTGGGATCGCCAAAGCCCTCCAGCCCGCCGCGACGGACGATCAAGTCCTCCAGCAGCCGCAGTCCCTCTGCTCGCTCGCTCTGGGCCGTGAGGTTGCGGCTGAGCAGGTCGAGCACCCGGTAGGGCCGCAGCCCATCGAGTTCTTCGTTGAGCTGCTGGCGAATGGCCGGTACCTGGCCCATTCGTTGCAACAACTGCAGGCCCTGCTGCAGGGTCTGGGCGGCGGCCTCGTAGCGCCGTTGTTGGTGCAGGTCGGCGGCGCCCGCCAGGCAGGCGAGCCCCGCCAGCAGGGTGAGATCGGCCGCCCGGGTGCTGCCGAGGGCGGGGGCCTGGGGCGGTTGCAGGGCCCGGCAGGCCAGCTCGAAACAGTCCAGGGCCTGGCCCGCCTCGAGTAGAAGCAGCAGGCCTCCCACCTCCTTGCTGGTGGGCACATCCAGGGCCGGCACCACCGAGCGTTCCTCGCCGGCCAGGGCCGTCAGGTCGGATTCGTAGGCCTGGCGACGGGGCTCGTCACTGAGCAGATCGGCGCTGGCCCGCAGCAAGTCCTCGCGGGCCAGCAGGGTGTCCTGGGTGAAGCCCTGATCGGGCGCCCGGTCGATGCGTTGCTGCAGGGTGCGGAGCAGCGACTGCAGGTCGGTGGTCGGGTTGACTCCGAGCAACCGGAAATGATCGATCGGCAGTTCCAATCCAGGCCCGTCACTGGTGGCCGACTCTAGGCAGGGTCAGAGGTTTTGCCAGAACTTGTTCGGAGCTGTTGAGGTTGGACCTCGTAGAGTTGCCCGATGACGCAGGCAGACATGGGCCCCGACATCGCGGCTGTTACTGGAGGAGCTGCCCCTGGAGCAGCAGCATCCGGGGCTCCATCCTGTTCTGCCGACTCCACCAGCCTGATCGGTGCCCATGCCGAGCGCCTGGAGAATCTCTATCCCTCCGTTCCCGCCACGGTGACCCGGGAAGAGGGCTTGATGCTCTATCGAGACATGACCCTGGGGCGGCGTTTCGAGGACAAGTGCGCCGAGATGTACTACCGGGGCAAGATGTTCGGGTTCGTGCACCTCTACAACGGCCAGGAGGCCGTGAGCACGGGCGTGATCAAGGCGATGAAAATGCAGCACGACTGGTTCTGCAGCACCTATCGGGACCACGTGCATGCCCTCAGCTGCGGCGTGCCGGCCCGTGAGGTGATGAGCGAGCTGTTTGGCAAGGAAACAGGCTGCAGCAAGGGCCGCGGCGGCTCCATGCACCTGTTCTCCAAGGAGCACCATCTGCTGGGAGGCTACGCCTTCATCGGGGAGGGCATCCCCGTGGCTCTCGGTGCCGCCTTCACCAGCCGCTACAAGCGCGATGCCCTGGGCGATGCCAGCAGTGATGCCGTCACCGCGGCCTTCTTCGGCGATGGCACCTGCAACATTGGCCAGTTTTATGAGTGCCTGAATATGGCGGCCCTCTGGAAGCTGCCGATTCTGTTTGTGGTCGAGAACAACAAGTGGGCCATCGGCATGGACCACAACCGCGCCACCAGTGATCCGGAGATCTGGCGGAAAGCCGCCGCTTTCGGCATGGCGGGCGAAGAGGTGGATGGCATGGACGTGCTGGCGGTGCGAGCTGCCGCCCAGCGGGCGATTGAGCGGGCCCGGGCCGGGGAAGGCCCCACCCTGCTGGAGTGCCTCACCTACCGCTTCCGGGGCCACTCGCTCGCCGACCCCGATGAACTGCGGGCCGAGGCGGAGAAGGAGTTCTGGGCCAAGCGCGATCCGATCAAGGCCCTCGCGGCTCGTTTGATTGAACAGGGTCTGGCCAGTGCCGAGGAGCTCAAGGCGATCGAAAAAGAGATCGATGCCGAAGTGGCCGATTGCGTGGAGTTTGCCCTTGCCGCCCCCGAGCCCAACCCCGAAGAACTCACCCGCTACATCTGGGCCGAGGATTGAATCGGGCTCGGGATTGAGCCCCTACAAGCGGTGCAGACGGCCCTGTTCTCTCGCGGCCCGGAACACTAGGCTGTGGCGTTGCACGAGAGGGCCGAGCTCGTCATAGCCACCGCCGATCACCGTGGCGATGGGGATGCCCCGCCGTAGGCAGGCATCAAGCACCAGCCGGTCGCGGTTGAGCAGCCCTTGGCTACTGAGGCAGAGCCGTCCGAGCCGATCGTCGCGATGGGGGTCCACCCCCGCGTTGTAGAGCACCAATTGCGGTCGCTCCTGGTCCAGCAGATCCGGCAGGCAGTCGCCAATGGCTGCCAGGTAGGCGTCATCTTCTAGGCCATCGTCGAGGGCGAGGTCGACGTCGCTGCATTGTTTGTGCAGGGGGAAGTTGCTGGCGCAATGGGCAGAGACGGTGAACACCCGTGGATCGCTGGCAAAGATCGCCGCGGTGGCGTCGCCTTGGTGCACGTCCAGATCCAGCACCATCAGGCGTTCCACTGCGCCCTCGGCCAGCAGCACCCGGGCGGCTACCGCACAGTCGTTGAAGATGCAAAAGCCGCTGCCGTGATCGGCAAAGGCGTGGTGGGTGCCCCCGGCCAGGTGGCAGGCCACGCCTTGCTGGAGCGCCAATCGGGCCGTGAGCACCGTGCCTCCCACGGCCAGCCAGGTGCGACGCAGGAGGGGCTGGGTGGTTGGCAGGCCGATGCGGCGCTGGTCGGCGGCACTGAGTTCCCCCCGGCTGAAGGCCTGGTGATACGCCCTTGGATGCACCAGCTCCAGCCAGCGGCGGGGGGCTGGTAAGGGTGTGTGTAGCTGGCTTGGGGTCGCGATCCCCTGGCTCAGCAGCAGGTCGTGCAGTTGCCTGAATTTCGCCATCGGAAAACGATGGCTGCTGGGCAGGGGGGCCGAGTAGGCCGGGTGATAGATCAGCGGAGGCCCCAGAACCGACTCCTCAGCGACAACCCATCAGGGATGGGGATCAGAGATTGGTGGGCGTGCGGCGGGTGAGATTGCGCAATTTGCGCAGGGCCTTCAGCTCCACCTGGCGAACCCGTTCCCGGGAGACATCCAGCTGCCGGCCGATTTCAGCCAGGGTGTGACGCTCCTCGCCTTCCAGCCCGAAACGCAGGTGCAGCACCTGGCGCTCCTGGTCGCTCAGATGGCTCAACCAGCGGCCCAGTTGTTCCTGATGGATGCCCCGCTCCACCCGATCGAGGGGCTCCTCCTCGGAGGAATCGGCGATCAGATCGCCCAGGAAGCTGCGGCCCTCATCCCCGTTCACCGGGGCATCGAGGCTGGAGGTGGTGCGCGCGTGGCGGAGGAGTCCATCGAGTTCGGCGATCGG
>Ga0310330_100386_pt1 | contig 12675 bp, 8 predicted proteins | sample LakMicDCLTotalB5_FD_195544 | JGI IMG/M metagenome (GOLD analysis project Ga0310330, IMG submission 195544) | Enriched freshwater cyanobacterial communities from Lake Michigan, Michigan, United States - MI23.DCL.Total.B5 (v2) (version 2) | ecosystem: Environmental > Aquatic > Freshwater > Lake... | reverse complement strand
AACCTGCACCTCGATCAGGCAGGTGGCGCCTTCGCCGTCGCGGGCGATCGCCCGGGCCAGCCAACTCGCCACCGCCGTGAGGCCGGCCTCGAGGGCGTCAAAGTGCTCGCGGCCCAGGGGCTCACCGGCTGCAAAGGCCAGGAAACAGTCGTTGGTGCTGGTGTCCCCGTCCACCGTGATCGCATTGAAGGAGCGATCCACCGCCCGCTTCACCATCGCCTGCCAAACCGGCGCCGGCACCCCCGCGTCGCAGCTGAGCATGCCGAGCATGGTCGCCATGTTGGGGTGGATCATTCCCGAGCCCTTCGCCATGCCACCAATGCGCACCCGCCGGCCGCCCAAGTCGGTCTCCAGGGCGATTTGCTTGTCAACCAGGTCGGTGGTGAGGATCGCCCGGGCGGCACCGTCGCCCCCCGCGGAGCTGAGGGCGGCCACCAGGGGGTCCAGCCCCGCCAGCAGGATGTCCATCGGAATTGGCACGCCGATCACCCCGGTGGAGCAGATCAGCACCTCTTCGGCGGCCAGGCCCAACCGCTGAGCTAGGGCGCCGGTGGCCCCGAGGCTGTCGATCAGACCCCGCTCGCCCGTGCAGGCGTTGGCCTGGCCGGAGTTGGTGAGCACGGCCCGGGCCCGACCGCCGCTAGTGGCCAGGCGCTCGGCGCAAAGATCCACGCAGGCCGCCCGTACAACGCTGGTGGTGAAGGTGCCGGCGCAAACCGCCCCGGGCGGCGCCAGCAGCAAGGAGAGATCGGGCTTGCCCGAGGCCTTCAGGCCAGCCGTGATCCCGGCGGCCAGGAACCCCTGGGGGGCGGTGACGCCGCCTTCGATCGGGTGCCAGGGATGGGTCACGGGGCGCCTTTGCTGCGACCCTGAGCATCGGACAGACCCAGCCCCAGCGGCGACCCCCCATGGCTGACACGCCCCGCTGGCAGGGCCCCCAACGGCGCATTGGCCTCACCGGCGGCATTGCCACGGGCAAAAGCAGCGCCGGCCACTGGCTGGCCACCGTGGCGGGGCTCCCCGTGCTGGATGCCGATCTCTACGCCCGGGAAGCCCTGGCACCCGGCTCGCCAGGGGCCCAGGCCGTGCTGGAGCGCTACGGCAAGGCGGTGCGGGAGCCGTCTGGAGCCGGCGAAGCCGCGATGGTGCTCGATCGCTCCGCCCTCGGGCGCATCGTCTTCCACGACCCAGCCGAGCGCCACTGGCTCGAGCAGCTGGTCCACCCCCTGGTGCGCGCCCGCTTCGACCAGCAGCTCGCCGCCCAGGCCGATGCGCCGGTGCTGGTGCTGGTGGTGCCCCTGTTGTTTGAAGCGGGCCTCACGGGCCTCTGCAGCGAGGTCTGGCTGGTGGACTGCGACAAAGACCAGCAGCTGCAAAGGCTGATCGCCCGCGACCACTGCAGCGAAGCCGAAGCCCGGGCCCGCATCGCCGCCCAATGGCCCCTGGCGCGGAAGCGGCCCCTGGCCGATGCCCTGGTCAGCAACCGGGGCGAAGCGGGCCAGTGGGTTGGAAGGCTGCAGGAGTTACTGGCCAATGGCAGCCCAGGAGCGCATCGGCCAACGAGGAACGCCCAGTCCTGAGCTCCAGATCAATCAGCCCTCCGGTGCCGGTTGAGGGCCCAAACCGTTCAACCTGCAGAGCCAGAGTGGTCGACGTCAACCCTTGAGCTTCTCAATCAGGATCTGATTGGCGAGCTTGGGATCGGCCTTGCCGCCGGTTTGCTTCATCAGCTGGCCCACAAAGAAGCCCTGCAATTTGGTTTTGCCACCCCGGAACGCTTCCACCTCAGCCGGGTGGGCCGCCAGCAACCCTTCCACAATGGCGGTGATCGCCGCCGGGTCGCTGATCATGCCGAGGCCCTGGGCCTCCACAATCGCCTTGGCAGAGCCGCCCTGGGCCAGCAACTCGGGCAGCAGGTCCTTAGCGATTTTGCCGCTGATCACGCCCCCCTCGATCAGTTGCACCAGCTCAGCCAGTTGCTCGGGCTTGAGCGGCAATTCAGCGATCGATAGGCGATTGGCATTCACATAGGCCGCGATGTCGCCCGTCACCCAGTTGGATACGGCCTTGGCATCGGCGCCGGCGGCCACGGCCGCCTCGAAGTATTCGGCCATGGCCCGCTCATCGGTCAGCACCCGGGCGTCATAGATCGACAGGCCCAGTTGCTCGGCGTAGCGATGGCGTTTAGCGGCAGGAAGTTCTGGCAACTCAGATCGCCAGCCCTCACGCAGTTCGGCGCCCACCTCAATGGGGCCAAGATCGGGATCGGGGAAGTAGCGGTAATCGCTGGCCCCCTCCTTGCTGCGCATGCTCTTGGTGAGCTGCTTACCCTCATCCCAGAGCCGGGTTTCCTGCACCACCCGTTCACCGGCCTCATAGGCCTTGATCTGGCGCTGAATTTCGTAATCGCAGGCCTTTTGGATCGCCGAAAAGGAGTTCATATTCTTGATTTCCACCTTTGTGCCAAAGGGGGCATCGGGGCCGCGCCGCACCGAAATATTGACGTCACAGCGCAGGGAGCCCTCCTGCATATTGCCGTCGCTGACGCCCAAATAACGCATGATCCGGCGAATTTCAGAGGCATATTCCGCCGCCTCCCGGCCCGTGCGCAGGTCGGGCTTACTGACAATTTCTGCCAGGGCCACCCCGGCGCGGTTGTAATCGACTAGGGAATGGGTGCTGCCCGCCAGACGATCGCTACCGGCATGCACCAGCTTGCCGGCATCCTCTTCCATATGCAGTCGCTCGATGCCGATGGTTTTGAGATAGGTGTCCTTGCCCTTCTCAGCCACCTCTACCTCAATCCAGCCGTTTTCGGCGATCGGTTCGTCGTATTGGGAGATCTGGTAATTCTTCGGAAGATCGGGATAGAAATACTGCTTACGATCAAACTTGCTGTGCTCTGCGATCTGCAGGTTGAGGGCCATGGCCGCCTTCACGGCATACTCGAGCACCTTCTGATTCAGCACCGGCAAGGTGCCTGGAAGGCCACACACCACTGGATCGATATGGGTGTTGGGGTCATCGCCGAAGGCCGTGGAGGCGCTGGTAAAAATCTTGCTGTTGGTCCCCAGCTGCACGTGGGTCTCAAGCCCGATCACGGCTTCCCAGGGGAGCTGGTCGCTGCTGCTGGAATCGATTGGAACCGCTGTGCTGGCCGAGGCCATAACCCTGCTCTCCCTAGTCCGGTGCTTGCAGCGATCCTATGGGTCCCGCCAACCAGTCCCAGACCTGGGCGCCACCAGGGGCAGCCGAGCGAAACGGTCCCCATTGGATAGGTTGACCCCATGGCCGCCTCACCTGAACCAATCCTGATCCTGGGTGGTGGCCTGATGGGTTTAGCCATCGCCCACCAGCTGGCCCGCCGCGGACGGGCCGTGGTGCTGATCAGCCGGCGCCGCAGTGAAGCGGCCGGCTTTGTGGCCGCCGGCATGCTCGCTCCCCATGCCGAGGGACTCTCAGGCGCCCTCCTGCAGCTGGGCCAGGCCAGCCTGGGTCGCGTCCCCGCCTGGGTAGCCCAGATCGAGGCAGACAGCGGCCTGAGCTGCGGACTGCGGAACTGTGGCATCGTCGTGCCCTTCCTCCAGCCAGAGGAGCGGGACCACTACCCAACGGCGGCCTGGGGCACAAACCTGGATCGCCAGGGACTGGAGCGGGAAGTGCCCGGGATCGGCGCCGTCTGGGGGGCCGGCCTGCTGTTCAGCCAGGACGGTCAGATCGACAACCGCCGCCAACTGATGCGGGCGCTGGAGCGGGCCTGCGCTCGCCTGGGCGTGCAGTTCCAGGAAGGCAGCGAGGTGCAGGAGCTGCTCAAGGGCCCGAAGGGCGAGCTCCAGGGCGTCAACGTGGTGACCGCCGAAGGAGACGACCTGACGCTGCCCTGCCGCCAAGCGGTGCTTGCGGGTGGGGCCTGGAGTGCCCAGCTGCTGCCTGAGCTGCCGGTCTTCCCGGTCAAAGGGCAGATGCTCTCCCTCCAAGCCCCAAAGGGGGCCCTAGAGCGGGTGGTGTTCGGGCCTGGCACCTACCTAGTCCCCCGGGAAGACGGCCTGCTGGTCGTGGGAGCCACCAGCGAGCCGGAGGCGGGCTTCGAAGAGGGGCTCACCCCAGACGGTCAACGGACCCTGCAACGGGGCATTCACGCACTGCTGCCGGCCGCGAATCAATGGCCACCCATGGAACGCTGGTGGGGCTTCCGGCCCTGCACCCCCGATGGGGGCCCTTTGCTGGGAACCAGCGCCATTCCTGGGCTTTGGCTGGCCACGGGCCACCACCGCAACGGGGTTCTCCTAGCCGCGATCACGGCCGAACTGCTCAGCCAACAAATCCTGGGGGGGCCGTCGAACGATCCAGGGCCCCCACAGGCCGAAACAGGGCTGCTGGGCCAGTTCCATTGGACCCGATTTCAGAAGGCCTGAGCCGTTGGAGCGACCCAGGCCTTGCCAGGGGAACAGACCCGGCAACTCAGGCTTCGACGCGCCAGACCTGGTCGGCGGGCTGCCAGTCACTCAGTTCGGAGGCTTGGAACCACAAACCGATTTCGAAAGCAGCCGTCTCGGGGGCATCCGAGCCATGGATCACATTGCGGCCGATGTTGACCGCCAAATCACCGCGGATCGTTCCGGGTTCAGCTTCCAAGGGTTTGGTGGCGCCAATCAGCTTGCGAGCGCTGGCAATCACGCCTTCGCCTTCCCACACCATGGCCACCACTGGGCCACTGGTGATGAAGTCGACCAGACCAGCGAAGAAGGGGCGCTCCCTATGGACGCCGTAGTGGCTTTCCGCTAACGCCCGGCTGGGGGTGAGCTGCTTCAGGCCAACGAGCTTGAAGCCCTTGCGCTCAAAACGGCCGAGGATCTCGCCCACAAGGCCGCGCTGGACCCCATCGGGCTTGATGGCAATAAAACTGCGTTCGATGGCCATGGCAAAGGCATCAAGGTGGGCCCATCGTCTGTGGCAGCCCTGCCCCTTGGCAAGCAAGGAGGACCGGCCAACTGCCTAGGCCGCGATCGACTCGAGTTGGAAAACCGCATGCAAGGGGGGACATACGGGGGCAAGTCTCTAGATTCCAAGCCATCAAGCTGCCCGTCCATGGCCACCACCGATGCTGCTTCGACATCGTCCGGCCAGCCCGGGACCGGGGCTGGCTGGACCGTGGCAGACAGTGCCGCCCTCTACGGGGTAGACCAATGGGGCGACCCCTATTTCTCTGTCAACGAACGGGGGCACGTTCAGGTGAGACCCCAAGGGGGTCAGGGGCCTGTCCTTGATCTAGTAGAGCTCGTTAAGGGCCTACAGGGACGCAATTTATCCCTTCCCCTATTGATCCGTTTCGACAACATTCTCGAAGACAGGCTCAAGCGCCTCAACCAGGCCTTTGAGCAAGCGATACACACCTACAACTACCCAGGGCACTATCAAGGAGTGTTCCCAGTCAAATGCAACCAACAGCGCCACGTGGTGGAGCAGCTGATGGAAAGCGGCAGGCGTTGGCATTTTGGCTTAGAAGCAGGCAGCAAGGCAGAACTGTTAATTGCCCTATCCCTTCTCGATGACCCCAAGGCTTTGCTAATTTGCAATGGTTATAAAGACCAACGCTATATCGAGACCGCAATCCTTGCTCGGCGTCTTGGCAGACAACCCGTTGTCGTCATTGAACAACCCGATGAGTTGGACCGGATCATCGCAGCCAGCCAGGAATTAGGAGCCGCTCCGTTGATCGGCATCCGGGCCAAACTCTCGGCCCGCAGTACGGGCCGCTGGGGAAGCTCAGTCGGCGATAAAGCCAAGTTTGGATTGGCCATCCCTGATGTCTTAGCGACTGTTGAAGCCCTTCGCAAAGCGAACCTCCTTTCAGAATTAAAACTCCTGCACTTCCATATCGGCAGCCAAATCAATGACATCGGGGTACTAAAAGATGCCCTGCAGGAAGCCGGACAGATCTACGCATCCCTCAGTCAGCTTGGGGCACCCATGGGATATCTCGATGTCGGTGGGGGTCTGGGCGTGGATTACGACGGAAGCCGGACGGCGACTGCAGCTTCAAAAAATTATTCGCTACAAAACTACGCCAATGATGTCGTCGCAACCATCAAGGAGTGCTGTGAGCCTTTGGGGATACCGGTACCAACCCTAGTCAGCGAAAGTGGTCGCGCCATCGCCAGCCATTTCAGCGTACTGATCTTTGATGTGCTGGGAACGGGAACGGTACCCAGGAGCATACCAACAACGTCAGACGCAGAACCGCTAACGGTGCGCAATCTACGAGAAACATTAAACACATTAATCAGCCTAGAAAAACAATGCAATGGGTCAACAGACCACCCACTGACAACACAACGAAAACTTGAAAAGCTACAAGAAGCCTGGAACGATGCCATCAAGTTCAAGGAAGACACCCTAGCCGCCTTCCGACTTGGCTACCTGAATCTCACGGAAAGGGCGGTAGCGGAACAACTCACATGGGCCTGTGCCGCACAAATCGCCATACAATTACCCCAGACCGGCATTCCAGAGGATTTAAAAGCCCTACGCTCTGCGCTTGCAAAAACCTATTACGCCAACATATCGATATTTAGGTCGGCTCCAGACACCTGGGCGATTGATCAACTATTCCCAGTAATGCCGATCCATCGACTCGACGAAAGGCCTGAAGAGCTTGGCAGTTTTGCTGATTTAACATGCGATTCGGATGGCAAGCTGGAGCGTTTCATTGACAACGGCAAATCAAAATCCTTGCTTGAGTTGCACTCTTTCAAGGAAGGTGAGCCCTACTGGATTGGCATGTTTCTAGCCGGGGCCTATCAGGAAGTTATGGGCAATCTACACAACCTATTTGGCAGCACAAATGCGGTTAACATAAGCCTCAACGAAGATGGGGCCTACCGCCTCGACCACGTCGTCAAAGGGGACACCAATGCACAAGTTCTCGAAATAATGGAACATAACCCAGAGGAATTGTTGGAGCGACTACGCATCGCCAGTGAAACGGCAATTCGGAGTGGTCAACTCGAAATTAACGATGCAAGCCTGTTAATGGATCACCTAGAAAGTAGCCTCAGGCAAACAACTTATCTGAACCATCAATGAAAGAGCCCAAATAGATTACCCAATAGACTGAGATGCCAAGGGTCTGGGTGCAAAAATCATGGCAACTCCAGCTAACAATTGCAAAACAAGAATTTGCTCCAAACCGCTGCCACCCAAGCCCATAAAAGCAATGGTGAAGGCTGGGTTAAAGATGCCAACGGAATCAGCAAATCCCAGAAATAACAAAGACGTCAAACCAGAGCCGACAACAAAGCCAGACAGGGGGCGTGCCTCAGGACAAATGCGCCCTTCATCGCTCCACGCATGGATCAACCAAAACAAAACCAGACTCATGACAAGTTCAACAACGCTCGAGCGCAGGCTGAACGGACCCGATGGGGGCGAAAAGGGACGGGCATGGAAACCAAGCCAAATACCACTTACCTGAGCAATGGCATAACCGAAAAACGCAACCAGATTAGACCAGAAAGCATGAGGATTAAGCAGGGTATTTTGGCCGAAGAACATCAAACTAACAGAGGGATTAAAATGAGCCCCACTACTTCTACCAAACAAGTGGATCAACACAACAAGTGCCAACCCTATCGAAACAAAGGGAATAAAGTCGGGCGCAGCCCGTAGAGCAAATGACGTTACAACAGCATAGGCAAGACAAAAACTGCCTAGCAGTTCCAAAACAATCCGCTCAGGCAGGCTGCGCATCATTATTCAAACAGGCTTTACACTGTAACCGCCGGTAAGAACATCCGCATAGAATCGATAGGGACCCGTATGAATGGCCGTAAAGCTAAGGGCGGGGGGATTACCGTGGGATGTTAACTGGCCAAAACGCTTCAAAGAACTAACGCTTACATCACCTGGGCTGGGGTGGGAGCCAGTGAAATCACTACCGTAGCTATCAAGTTCATAATCAGCAAACACCATCTGCCAAGGAGTACGATTGGCAACATACTTATAAGTATAAGTTTCACCAGCCTGGAGCAAAATAGTACGCTGAAAACGACCACCACCAATCACTTCCATAAGGTTCGCGGGGGACTCTGGATCCCAGGGCTTGAGCGGTTCGGGAAAGTTTCCGACAAGTGAAAGCTCGCTTAATACGGTTGTAGGCTTCAAGATCCCACCGCCAGATAAGACTTCAATACCAAAACTATCGTCATTTAAGCAATAGTGGAAGCGAAGGGAACTATCCACATCTAACTCGAACAGAATGTTCCATTCCTGGGGCTTGCCATGCCAAGCAATCCCTTTCAGAGATTTCGCTGGGCGGGTAGGATCAAGATCCAGCCAGCATCCAAAGCCCATCGTATCGAGGAAAAGTTCAGAACCAATACCAAAATTGATACAGTGCTTACCAGCTTTGACATCGATATCAAGTACTAAATTCTCATCGGAAGAGCCAGGCAGAAGCGTACGACCAGGCAATGTTGGATCAAACTGATTGTCTAGGTGAACAGTTCCGAGTAGCTGAATCGAGGAACGGAGATTCAAATACTCGGGATCACTCGTCTCGATACCTGTTACGGCAATATGGGGAGATTCAGCACTAGCATCGAGCTCGAAACGATAAACACCATCCTCCTTAACCTTAATAGTACAACCAGAATGCATAGAAGATCCATGGCTGCTACCAAATCCTGTACCACGTACCAGTCGACCAGTGCCGTCGTTAAGGGCTGAAAAACCAAAATCCTCTTCTCCATCAGCTGAAATCAAAAACTGATAAACACCATCGGCACGAAAATCAATACCACCATTGGACCTTAATGGAACATCTAGTGACCACTTACCAGCCGATGTGGGAGCAAAGGAACGTCCAGGCCGCCTACACAAGAACTTATCAAACATAGACAAATTGTCCCAGATAAAACCGTTAAGCTCGTAGCTCTTAAATTCATCAATAGGCTGCAAAATAGTAACAGGATTAGAGACAATGCCCATAGGGACAATCTGGAGCTCCATAGTGGAGCTGTTGAAACGGAACAACAGTTCCGAGTCCATCGCGAGGTGGAAGTTAATATTCGAATAGTTTACACCATAGCTATCTTCAGCAAGAATCCACGTAAGTGTATTAGAATCTAGGCTCTTAGACTTAAGATGCCGTTGGGAATTATGGTTAACAATCAATCGGAAAGAAAAATTTGCAGTATGCTCGGTGCCTTTAGGGCCCTCAAGGAAAACGCTTCGCTCCCAAATACAATCACCAACGAGTTTAAAGTCTTGATCATTAATAAAAGGGTTCCAACGCCAACGACGCGGCGTTAGGTTGCCAATCATTGAAATCGACTCAATGTCGCTAGAACCGATATGACTGCTGAGGTGGGAGGGGAGTGGCTGAACCATAGTTCCAAAAAGACTGATCGAAATCTCTTTAGCGCCTTAACGCACCAACTGGCAATGAATCCGGGGGAAAAGTATGGTAAAACACAAATATCCAGGCTGAAGAGGCAAATATGCTGATATCCTGACAAAACAAGCAAGCGGGCTAAAGGTGAAACGCCTAAACATGCGTAAAGAAATAAGGAGAAACAAAGCGAAACCCTCCAAAAGCAGGGGAATATCAAAGAAAGCGTTGCGCGCTCGATGAAGCTGGTATAGGGTGTATGGGGTTCACCTTTGCAGAATCGAGCATCTTGAAGAGCGAGAGCGAAAGTTGATTAAGGCCAAGCCAACAAAAAATTAAGAATCAAAGTCGACCGATCTCAAACGATTCAACAAAATGACTTCAACAATCAACAGTTTTGTGATCACATCAAAGGGACGTCCATTGTCACCGGAAGGGGGTCTGACCAGGATCTTTACCGGTTCACCCCATCCCTTTGGCGCAACTGTTGATGATGAAGGGGTTAATTTTGCGATTTATAGTGCGAATGCTACAGCTATTCAACTGCTACTGTTCGACAATCCAACAGATCTAGATCCTTCACAAGTAATTGATCTAAATCCTATAACAAACAAGAGTTTTTATATTTGGCATGTTTACATCCAAGGTTTAAAACCAGGAACTGGCTATGCATACCGCGTAGATGGGCCCAATGAGCCATGGAATGGCCACCGTTTCAATCCGGCGAAAGTCCTAGTCGACCCCTATTCCAAAGGAAATTCTCTTGCCCTGTGGGAAAGGGGAGCAGCATGTGGACCAGACGATAACCTCCATAAAAGCATGCGCAGCGTAGTCATTGATACAAGGGGGTACGACTGGGAAGGCGATATGCCCCTCAGAAAGCCCATGGCCGAGACAATCATCTATGAAATGCATGTAGCCGGATTTACTAAAAGCCCCACGAGTGGGGTTCAACATCCGGGAACATTCAAAGGACTCATAGAAAAAATACCATATTTGAAGGAACTCGGCATCACGGCTGTAGAACTTCTACCTGTTTTTAGTTTTGACCATACAGACGTACTTCGTGTCCACGAAGGAAACCCATTAGTGAACTATTGGGGGTACAGCACAATGGGGTACTTTGCACCCCATCAAGGATATTGCACAGATCCGGAGTCAGGCCTCCACGTTGAAGAATTCAGAGACATGGTCAAGGCCCTGCACAAGGCGGGCATTGAAGTTATTCTTGATGTAGTATTTAATCATACGGACGAGGGAAATCATCAAGGCCCTATGTTCTCCTTTAAAGGGCTGGACAACAGTACATACTACTATTTAACAGGCACGAATGGCTCCAAAGAATTCTACTATGATTACACAGGATGTGGTAACACATTTAACTGCAATCATCCAATTGGCGAAAAACTAATCCTAGACTGCTTGCGCTTCTGGGTGGAAGAAATGCACGTGGACGGCTTCCGCTTTGATGAAGGATCCGTGCTAACACGTGGTGAAGATGGTTCCCCCTTAGAACATCCGCCTGTCATTTGGTCCATTGAACTAGACGACGTTCTTGGATCAAGTAAGGTAATAGCAGAAGCGTGGGATGCCGCTGGACTTTATCAGATTGGCTACTTCCCAGGCGCTCGTTGGGCCGAATGGAATGGTAAGTACCGTGATTCAATCCGTAAGTTTGTAAAAGGAGATCCTGGAGTAATTAGTCAAGTAGCAGCAAGACTTACGGGCAGTGCCGATCTTTACCAATGGCGACACCATGAACCCGTGAATAGTGTAAATTTCATCACAGCACATGATGGCTTTACACTCTACGACCTTTGCGCCTACAATGAAAAGCACAACTGGGCCAACGGCGAAGGAAATAATGATGGGGTGAACGATAACGATAGCTGGAACTGCGGAGCGGAAGGAGAAACACAAGATGAATACGTAAAAGACCTCAGAAAAAAACAGGTGAAGAATTTTGGGGTACTTTTAATGTGCTCCCTTGGCGTACCCATGATTGTTGGGGGGGATGAGCACGCTCGCACTCAATACGGTAACAACAACACTTACTGCCAAGACAACCCCCTAAACTGGTACAATTGGGATAGCATTAAATCAAGCGAATCACAGGAAATGATCCGCTTTTGGTCGTTGCTAAACCGTAAGCGCAGTAACTTCATTAACCACTTTAAGGGCAAGTATTTTAGCGGCAAAGTAAGCAGGTTTGGTGTTCCTGAGATCTCATGGCATGGTACCCAGCTAAACCAACCAAATTGGGAGAATCCAGGCGAACGTTGCTTAGCGATGACCTTTGGTGATACGGCTGAAGACACAGACGGTCTCGACAATATTCACATTATGATGAACATGCACTGGGAGCCATTAAAGTTCGACATCCCTCAATATGAGGGCTTGAAATGGCATCGCACCATAGATACATCGCTATCTTCTCCACAAGATATATGCACACTTGAAAATTCGCCAATAATTACAGATTCTGGCTACATTGTGAATGATCGAAGCATCGTCGTATTGACGACGAGAGCTACAGAAGACGGAGGTTCGGTATGAAGAAATGATATGAAGTAAAAGCAGAAAGTTGCTCCAAGAAGAGCCAAAACGAGCCTAAAAAGTCAAATCATTAACTAATCACGACAATGACTGGCACACTCGACTTCACATTCTCCGATCTCGTTGCAGGTTACATTCGGAAAGTCGACTTTCCGGAAGTATTTGATTCCCAAGGCTTTATTGAGCTCGAAACTTCAGATGGCCGCACGTTTACTGTAAAAGTAACCTATGCATGCTACGCAGAACTGGTAAGGAATCTGGGCGAAGGGTTCCAAGTCGCACCTGGACTGAAAGAAACGCTAACGGTTGGAAGATTCATCCATGCCTACGGCGTTTTCTACCCCGAGGCGAATGGTCTTAAATTCGAAGCGAAGCATATCTTGCTGTTTGGCCGGGACGGTTCCAAACTGCGCTTTGAAGAACAGGATTGGTGGGTTCGTCAAATCCAACAACTTCTCAACTTCTACCTGGAGAAACAGTTTAAAGTTGAAGAAGGAGAGACCATTGATTTCCGTAATTTCAGAACAGATCTGAGTTCGGAAGGTGATAAGCAAAGTGGTGTGCAGAACCTGGACACAGTTTCACGACTGATCTATGGCTTTGCAACCGCCTACATGATGACGGGCGACGAGCGGGCCCTAGAGGCAGCGACAAAGGGTACCGAATATATGCAAAGGCATTTCCGGCACCGTGACAGCAGCGAAGGTATAACCTATTGGTACAGCCAG
>Ga0310330_100385_pt1 | contig 12680 bp, 14 predicted proteins | sample LakMicDCLTotalB5_FD_195544 | JGI IMG/M metagenome (GOLD analysis project Ga0310330, IMG submission 195544) | Enriched freshwater cyanobacterial communities from Lake Michigan, Michigan, United States - MI23.DCL.Total.B5 (v2) (version 2) | ecosystem: Environmental > Aquatic > Freshwater > Lake... | reverse complement strand
ATTTCCATTGGCGAGCTCAATAAACCTGCGAATCGGATGCTGGTGGGATCAGTCCCTTTGAACCATTGGGCAACCAATGATTTTCGGGTTAGAACCGATGGAAACGATGTTACGGTTGCGCCCAATGCTGTTATATATCCAAGAGATTGTATGATTTTTACCAATGAGTCTCCATGGAATCGCATCTATCAGACGACTGAAGAGGCCCTTCTGTTCGCAACCAATAATCCGCCGCGTCGGATTATGAGGAATTCGGGTAATGACCAGTATTTTAGGGTTCTCGGTATTCAACTAACGGACGCAGCTCGTAATCCGATTAATCGAGAAACTGGCTTGGCGGCAAACAATGCCTTTAGTTTTTTGACGATGACAGTGGAGGGGATCTACAGCGCTGCCGTTGCCCCAACCACTGCTGCTCCGAATCCCATCAATTCAGTTCATTATACTATTCAACAGGAGTATCAATTGGCGCCTCGCTGTTGTAGTACCAATCGATACCCTGTTGATGAAGGTAATGCGCAGCCTGCCTGCGCCGCTGCAGGCTTGGCTGGAAATTTCAAGCCAGAATGGATGGCAAGAAGTATTTCGCAAGCAGGCATCTTTAAGACTAATCAATAGCCGCCATGGTATTTTTTGAGCGGCAACGAAGCTACTCTTATGGCAAGGCTATTCGGGCTGGCCTATTGCCTGACCTTGGATTCAGCCTGATTGAGCCGATTGTCGCGGCGGCTTTGACCGCGATTGTGCTGGCCCAAATTGCGTCCCTCTTCGATGTTAGCAGGCGAGCCATTGTGTTCTCCAATCAAATTGATCAAGCCGATAGGGATATCCATCTTGCTCTTGATGTTACGCGCGAAGCGGTTGCGAATTACAATTGGTGTGTTAATGGAGGAGCTGTCAACTCAACTTGTAACGGAGTAACGCCTCTTAATCGAGTCGCCTTCTATAATCCACCACAGGCTAATTTGCAAGCATTTCAAAATGCATGCAGGGTTGACTCACAGCACCAAGCCGATCGAGATCCGGTCACAAGAAGCCTTAATACTTATATCAACAACACCCTTTCCGGCAGGCCAATCGTCAATAACGTGACAATAAGGGTGATTGAAATGGACTCGAAAGAGATTCATCGCTTTAAAACGATGTTCTCGAGGACAATTGAAACTCCCTATGGTAATCGAACTCTCAATCGAGGCTTTTATCTGATTCCACCCGTTGCATTGTGGTGCCCATGAAAAACAAAAATGTTTTCGCGGCAAATTCCCTGCTGAACGGCTTTAGTTTGCTGGAGGTGATCGCTGCCGTTGCAATTATTGGTGTGATCGCAGCTATCTCCATAACCTCTTCAGACCATTCCCTGAATCGCTCCCAGGCTAATTCCGTGGCGCTGGAGTTGGTTGCTTGGCTGCAAAAGATTCATAACACGGGGCAGGCGGGCGCTTTTTGTACTATCCAATTTAATCCAAATGAAGCTGCCGCAGCTAATCCTACCGCGGTGTCTTTTAGTAGTGGTGATCGGGTTTTCACCGTTGCGCCAGCTCAATGCTCAGCGCAGGCCGACTTCAACCTTCCCGACTCAGTGGGTGGCAAGACTGTGACGATTTGGGCCAGTCCTTTTCTCCAATTCACCCAGCGCGGCAATGTTATTCAAGTGAGCAACAATGGCGTCCAATTGGTTAGCAATGATATCAGGATTTTGCTGGATGTACCGGATGGTCCTGACCTGTTGCGTTGTGTGCGCACTTCTGATTCGATCGCCCTATTCCGCATTGGCAGTTTAAATGCAGCTGTGGAGGGTGATGGCTGCGCCGATACCTCCTTTGATCGCTTCTAAATTATGGACCGGATAACTGCCATGCAATCTAAATTTCTAGGCCGCTCCCAGCGGCGATCCGGCTCTATTATGGCCAATGGCTTTAGCCTGGTAGAGCTTATTCTTTATTCGGCAATTACCTTGATATTGTTTAACGCGGCTCTTTCGATGTCGCTGTCGCAATCGAGGAGCAGCATTAAAACCTACGAGCTGGCGGCTCTTCGCAATCAGATGGCAAGAATCACCTTCCTGCTCGAGGGCGAGCTCGCTGAGGGCGAAACGATCACCGTGTGCAATGCCAATTGCCCCGTTGTTAATGGTCGGAACGTTGCTTACTCGCTTCAGATTTCCCATCCCCATGCGGCCAATGGGGCTGCGATCGCCAATGCTGATGTTACCTATTATGGAACGGCCGATAGCCCCAATTTGTTTCGGTTTGGGCCGCCCTTCACAACGGCAACGACTGCCGTTAATCCCGCCAATGGAAATCTGGCCTTTGGATCGGGAGCCCTAACTGCTGCTGCTGCAAATGTTGAATCTGTGGCAAGCCCCAATACAACGTTGAGCAACCTTGGTGTTAATGCTGACGAGCGACACACCTTGACCTATTCGATCACGATCACCACCGGAACCACTGATCGCGATAGCCCCTGGGCGTCGACGCTGACCGCTACTAACCAGAGAGCGCGTACCCGGGTCTTTGCCTTTTGAAGGGCTCTCTTGCCTGATCATTAGATCTTGTCTGGCCCCTAATGGGTTTGTGGGTTTCGCGAGGGGTCTTCGCGAGAAAGAGTGGCCTGTTGATCACTATCCCAAGAGCATCGCCCTTGGGGCGTCCGATGCGGCCTTGAAGGCTGGGCTGGATCGGCGCTGCTGGGTTCCTGCTCTTGGCGCCTTAATCAGGCGGGATTGCGATCGTTGGGCCGGCCAATGGGCAGGACTCGATGCGTTGGCTGTGGCACGGGTCAGGGTACGGCGTCCCCCAGGGGCCGCCGGCTCGAATGGATGATGTGAGTCAGGCATGGCCTCTTGACCTGGGCCGCCAGCCAGATGGAGCCATAGCGGCGGGTTGATTCAAAGTGGCTTAGATCGGTATCGCAAACCCCTCCGCCCGATCGAGCACCACCCGGTTTTGCCAACTGCCCTGGAGGTTGGGCTGGCCATCGAGGCCGTAGGCCGGTCCGCAGCGCATCAACACCTGGCCCCGCCAGATGGCGGAGGGCGCGGCCCCCAGGCTCCAGGTGATCGCAGGTTTGCCATTGGGCAACTCGAGATGCAGCAACGGTTGGCGGCCGGCCAGGTTGCAGGCTGGCGCTTGGGCCCCCGGCTGGCTCGTCGCCCGGCTGGCCAGGCGGCGGTCGTCTTCGATCAGGCGGCGGGCCCGGTGTTCGAACTCCCGATGGTGCAACCGATCCGCCAATTTGGCGCTGAGGGAGCCATGGGCGAGCAGGGCCTCCATGATCCAGGCCGCCACCAGCACCCCCAGGCCCAGGGCCACCAGCAGTTCCACCAAGGTGAATCCGCCAGGCGAATCGTTGTTCAGGGCTGATCGCCAGCTGGCCTCTTTCAAGGGCGTCGGGAGCCCCTGGCTGGTTGTCCTCTTTGGGAGCGGCTTGCCCGGGCTTGGCTTGCAATGGGCAAGGAGAACGGCCACCTGGTTGGTCATCGCTCCGCCTGGCAAAGGGTTGCACTCAGGGGGCCAGCGGGATCGGCGTCGTAGCGACCCAGGCGCACCAGCCCCAGGGGCAGGGCCATCACCAGGCAGCGGCGCAGTTGCGTGCCGGACTGGCTCAGCACCACCAGGCCGCCATCGATCACCAGGCCGTTGGCGCTGAAGCGCAGGGTGGCGGGGAAGCTGTGGGCCAGGGTGACGGCGTCGCCGAACCGTTTCAGGCCCGTGGCACAAGCCGGCAGGCTGCCATTGGCCGGCTCCTGCCAGCCCCCCCGATCCAGGCTGAGGCCACAGGCCAGCTGGCGCCGTTCCGCCTCGGCCCGGGCCAGCTGGATGCCGGCCAGGAGCTCGCCGGCCACGGCCTCCACCTTTTGGCGTTGCCGTTTTTCGTGGCCCAAGGCCAGGCCCCAGCCGCCCAGGCCGCCCAGCAGGGCCACCACCACTAGCTGTTCGGCCAGGGTCATCCCAGCGGCCTTGTCGCCGACGGACAGAGGCCATAGGCAGCGGCGCTGAACAGTCGTTGCCGTTGCCAGCGCCCCGCCGCCGCCGTCAGCTGCAAGCGCACCAGCCCTGGGGCCATCACGCTCACCTGGCGGTCCAGGGGGGCAGGGGTCGCCGCGCTCGGCGCTGGGGCGTTGCCTTCCCCGGGGGCGGGGTCCGTCAACAGGCGGCTGAGCAGCAGTTCCGGCTGGTCACAGGCCAGGTCGGTGGCTTGCTGTTGCTGGGCCCCCGCCACCACTAGGGCCTGGCTGCGGCGCAGTTCCGCCTCCAGCTGGGCTGCCGCCGCCCCAGCTTGGGCGCCCCCCTGCAGGCTTCGCCCGATGCCGGCCATTACCTGTAGGGAGCCCGCACTGGCGAGGCTGAACAGCACTCCTGCCAGCATCACTTCCACCAGGTTCACGCCCCCTCCTGGTGCAGGGCCCGGATCCGCCCATCCGCTAGCGACCGCTCAAACCGCATAACACCCTGGCGCTGTTCGCCGCCGCGGCCCTTGATCGTCACCTGCAGGGCGCCCAGGCCCGGGTCCGCTGGCTCGCTGGGCTGCCATTGCAGGCCGCCGAGCTGCCAGCCGGGCGGCAGGGCCAGGGCCAGCAGGTCTGGGCCGAGGCTGGCGGGGTTGAGCGTTTCGGGGCGCTGGCCCACCAGCTGTTGGGCTAGCAGTTGGGCCAGGTCGCGCAGGCCGTCATCGGCCAGGCGGCGGCGATGCTCGGAGGCCTGGGCCTGGTGGGAGGCCAGGGCCACGCCCATCAGGGACAGGCTGCTGGCCGAGAGCACCAGGCCGGCCAGCAGGGCCAGGGGCAACACGAAGGCGGTCTGGTCCTGTTGCCGCCCGCTCCAGCGGCCCATGCGTTCCAATCCCATTGGCAACCCTCCAAGGTGGGGAGACGGAGGGTTCCCGGCTCAGGCCCCGATCGCCCCGGGGGCGGGGCCCCCTGATGCGCAAATCCAGACAGGCGGACCTTTCCTCCTGGCGGAGATCGGAGCGCCAACACCGGTGAACCAGCCCGGGACCCAGCCCCAGGGGCCCTATTGGTTGAGTTTGAGCACGGCCATGAAGGCCTCCTGGGGCACATCCACCTTGCCCATGGCCTTCATGCGCTTTTTACCCTTGGCCTGTTTCTGCAGTAGTTTTTTCTTGCGAGAAATGTCGCCGCCGTAGCATTTAGCCAGCACGTCTTTGCGTATGGCGCTGATGCTTTCGCTGGCGATAATGCGGCTACCGATTGAAGCTTGGATGGGAATTTTGAACTGTTGGCGGGGGATTAGTTCCTTCAGTTTTTCGACCAGACCTTTGCCCACGTTGTAGGCCTTATCCCGGTGCACGATCGTGGTGAGGGGATCGGCTTTTTCGGCATTGATCAGCACATCGAGGCGCACCAGTTCGTTCTTGCGATAGCCGATTAGGCTGTATTCCATCGAGGCGTAGCCCTTGGTGCGGCTCTTCATCTGGTCGAAAAAGTCGGTGACCACCTCGGCCAGGGGCATTTCGTAATGGAGGGTTACCCGGTCGGTGGTGATGTATTTCATGTCGATAAACTCGCCGCGTCGCTCCTGGCACAGCTCCATTAGGGCGCCGTTGTAGGTGTTAGGCGTGTAAATCTCCAGCTTCACGTAGGGCTCTTCGATCGATTCGCGCTTCTGGGGATCGGGCAAGGTGGCCGGGTTGTCCACCAGCATGACGCTGCCATCGATCAGGTTCACCTGATACACCACCGACGGTGCCGTGACGATTAGGTCCAGGTCGTATTCCCGTTCCAGTCGTTCCTGCACGATCTCCATGTGCAGCAGGCCCAGGAAGCCGCAGCGGAAGCCAAAGCCCATGGCGCTACTGGTTTCCGGCTCATACTTGAGCGCCGCATCGGAGAGCTGCAGCTTGTCGAGGGCCTCGCGCAGGTCCGGGTATTGGTCGGCGTCGGTGGGGAAGAGACCGCAGAACACCATCGGCTTGGCCTCGGTGTAGCCCGGCAGCGCCTCTGTTGCCGGGTTGGCCAGCAGGGTGATTGTGTCGCCAACGCGGGCATCGGCCACGGCCTTGATCGAGGCCGACAGATAGCCCACCTCGCCGGCATGGAGCGAGTCCACCTGGCGCTGGTCTGGCGCCATCACCCCCACCTCATCGAGTTCGTAGGTTTTGCCGCTGGCCATCAGCAACACTTTGTCTTTGCGGGCAATGGCGCCACTGATCACCCGGAAATACACAATCACGCCCCGATACGGGTCGTAGTAGGAATCGAAAATCAGGGCCTTGAGAGGTTCCTCGATCCGATCCGGCGGCGGCGGCACCCGATCGACCACGGCCTGCAGGATTGCCGCCACGCCCATCCCTGTTTTGGCGGAACAGGTGATGGCGTTAGTGGTATCGAGGCCAATGATCGCTTCGATCTCGGCGGCGATGCGTTCGGGATCGGCGCCGGGCAGGTCAATCTTGTTGAGCACCGGAATGATCTCGAGATCATTTTCCAGGGCTAGATACACATTGGCCAGGGTCTGGGCTTCCACCCCCTGGCTGGCATCCACCACCAGTAGGGCCCCTTCGCAGGCCTGCAGCGAGCGGCTCACCTCGTAGGAGAAATCGACGTGGCCGGGGGTATCAATCAGGTTGAGGATATACAGCTCACCATCGGCGGCCTTGTATTCCATCCGGGCTGCCTGGAGTTTGATCGTGATGCCGCGCTCCCGCTCCAGGTCCATGTTGTCGAGGAACTGCTCCTGCATGTCCCTGGCCGCCACCGTGCCGGTGGTCTGCAGCAAGCGATCGGCCAGGGTCGATTTGCCATGGTCGATGTGGGCAATGATGCAGAAATTGCGGATCCGCTGAACGGGAACGTCGGTCATGGACAGGCTGCGGGCCGGCGGGCCCGGTGGACCGCCGCAAGTGCTCGGATCCTAAGGAGGGCCTGGGGCTTCCCTTGGCGCCGATGGGGTCCAGGCCCGGACCCGGGCCCCTCGGGGGGCGTGGGGCGACCTCCGGCTAGGGAAAGCCAGCTCTGGGTCCGCCTTCCTAAGCTCTGGGCAGTCCATCCACAGGCCGATGAGCACCGATACCGCTCCAGTCGACACTTCTTCAGTCGACACAGCCCCGGTTGCCGCCGCTGATGTCGAAGCCGAGCTCGACCCTCGCGCCCTCACCCTGGCCAACGTCGAGCGGGCCCTCGATGAGCTGCGCCCCTACTTGATGGCCGATGGCGGCAACGTCGAAGTGGTGGAAATCGATGGCCCGATCGTCAAGGTGCGGCTCCAAGGTGCCTGCGGCTCCTGCCCCAGCAGCACCATGACCCTGAAGATGGGCATCGAGCGCAAGCTGCGCGAAGCCATCCCCGAAGTCGACGAAGTTGTTCAGGTTCTCTGAGCTGCTGCGCTGAGCTGCCCTTGCTAGGGGATCCCGTTGAAACCCGGCGGATTGCTTCTGGTCCCACAAATCGCCATGGGCTCCAGAGCGGTTCGCCAATCCTCTTGGCGCTGATGGCGGTCCCAGGTGCGGCCCTTAGGCTGCGGCTTCCCTGCCCCGAGGCCCGTGCTCGATCAGCGTCTGCTGCGCGATACCCCTGAGCTGATCAGCCAGCAGCTGGGCCGGCGCGGCATGGCGGTGGACCTGACCGGCCCCCAGTTGATTGCCCAGCAACAACGCAACCTCGAAGAGCAGCGCAGCAATCTCCAGGCCGAGGGCAACCGGGTTGGCAAGGAGGTGGGCCTGCGGATTAAGGCCGGAGCCGATCCGGGCGGAGCTGAGGTGAAGGAGCTGCGCGAGCAGGGCAACCGGCTCAAGCAGCAGGTGGCGGTGCTGGAGGAGGAAGAAAAGGCCCTCACCCTGCGCCTGCGCGAGTACCTGCTGAGCCTGCCCAACCTGCCTTCCGCCGAAACTCCGGATGGCAAGAGCGAAGCCGACAACGTTGAGGTCAAGCGCTGGGGCACGCCCCGCCAGGAAGCAGGCCTCTTAGAGCACTGGCAGATCGGCGAACGGCTGGGCCTGTTTGAAACCGAGCGCTCGGTGCGGATCGCCCAGAGCCGCTTCATTACCCTGCTGGGCCAGGGGGCCCGCCTGGAGCGCGCCCTGATCAGCTTCATGCTCGATCTGCACGCCCGCAACGGCTACACCGAGGTGATGCCGCCGATCTTGGTGAATAGCGCCAGCCTGCTGGGCTCGGGTCAGCTGCCCAAGTTCGCCGAGGAGAGCTTCCGCTGCGCCGAGGACGACCTCTGGCTCACCCCCACCGCCGAAGTGCCGGTGACCTCCCTGCACCGCGATGAGGTGCTGCCGGCTGACCAGCTGCCGCTCAAATACGCCGCCTACACGCCCTGCTTCCGCCGTGAGGCCGGTTCCTACGGCCGCGACACCCGCGGTCTGATCCGCTTGCACCAGTTCAACAAGGTGGAGTTGTATTGGTTCGTGCGGCCCGAGGAGTCGGCGGCGGCCCACCAGCAGATCACCGCCGATGCCGAGGCGGTGCTGGAAGCCCTGGAGCTGCCCTACCGCAAGATCGAGCTCTGCAGCGGCGATCTGGGCTTCTCGGCCAGCCGCACCTACGACCTGGAGGTGTGGCTGCCGGGGGCTGGCGCCTACCGCGAGATCTCCAGCTGCAGCGTCTGTGGCGATTTCCAGGCCCGGCGGGCGTCGATCCGCTTCAAGGAAACCAAGGGCACCCAGCTGGTGCACACCCTCAATGGCAGCGGCCTGGCGGTGGGGCGCACGATGGCGGCCCTGCTGGAAACGGGCCAGCGGCCCGATGGCAGCGTCGCCTTGCCGGTGGCCCTGGTGCCCTACTTCGGCGCCGAAGCGCTCACGCCGGCCTGAGCTAGCGGGCTGCTTTGGGGGTCTGGGCAAGCCCCTTGGGTTGGCTCCCTGGGCGCAGGGATCCCTGCGCCCAGGGCCTGATCGGCCCCCCTCGGCCGGAGGACAGCCCCTCGGTGCCGGGGACCAACCGTCACAATGCATTCACACAATGGATCCGACCTGAATGGGTGTGCTCACCGCACTGGCGATCCTGGCTGGCCTGATCGTGGTCCACGAGGCCGGCCATTTCTTTGCCGCCACCTGGCAGGGCATCCGCGTCAGTGGCTTCTCGGTGGGCTTCGGCCCGGTGCTGCTGGAGCGGCGTCGCCGGGGTGTGCAATTCGCCCTGCGGGCCATCCCCCTAGGCGGCTTCGTGTCCTTCCCCGACGACGACGAGGACAGCTCCATCCCGGCGGACGACCCCAATCTGCTGCGCAACCGCCCCCTGCACCAACGGGCCCTGGTGATCGCCGCCGGCGTGCTCGCCAACCTGCTGTTGGCCTGGACCGTGCTGCTGGCCCAGGGCGCCTTTGTGGGGATTCCCGCCGGCTATGGCGCCAGCCCGGGCGTGCTGGTGGCCGGCGTGGCGCCAGGCCAGGCCGCCGCCGCAGCCGGCCTGGTGGCGGGCGATCGCATCATCAGCATTGGGGGCCAACCGGTGGCCGGCGGCCAGGCTGCCGTGGCCGATTTGGTGAGCCGCATCAAGGGATCCCCCGACCACACCCTCCAGCTCGAGGCCGAGAGCAACGGAACCCGTCGCCGTCTCAGCCTCACCCCCGCCGCCGTGGATGGCATTGGCAAGATCGGCGCCCAGCTCCAACCCTTCGGCAACCAGGCCTACCGCCCCGCCAAAAGCCCCCTGGAGGTGATCCGCCAGGCCAGTAGCGACACCGCTGCCCTCACCGAACGCACCGTGAGCGGCTTCGTCAGCCTGGTGACCCACTTCGGCGAGACCGCCAGCCAGGTGTCGGGTCCGGTCAAGATCGTGCAGATGGGGGCATCGCTCGCCCACCAGGGCGGCAGCAGCCTCTACCTGTTCACGGCCCTGATCTCGATCAACCTGGCCGTGCTCAATGCCCTGCCCCTGCCCCTGCTCGATGGCGGCCAGTTCCTGCTGCTGCTGATCGAGGGCCTGCGGGGCCGGCCCCTGCCGGAGCGCTTCCAGCTGGCCTTTATGCAGTCGGGCTTTGTGCTGCTGGTGGGCCTGAGCGTGGTACTGATCGTCAAGGACACCAGCCAGCTGCCCGCCGTGCAGCAACTGCTGGGCCATTGAGGTTGGGGCCTGCCGTGACCAAGTCTCGGGCTGACGCGGAAGGAACCCAGAACCGGGCTGCCACCAAGCCAAAACGGGCTGCGGCTAAGCCGAAACTGGCTGTGGCCAAGCCAAAACTGCCGACGGCCAAGCAGCGCATGCCGGAGATTTTTGGGCGGCTCGGTGACGCCTATCCCGATGCCACCTGCTCCCTGGATTGGCGCACCCCCTGGGAGCTGCTGGTGGCCACCATGCTCTCGGCCCAATGCACCGATGAGCGGGTCAACAAGGTCACGCCCGCCCTGTTTGAGCGGTTCCCGGATGCGTCGGCGGCGGCGGCGGTGGAGAGCAGCGCCGTGGAGCCCTATGTGCAATCCACGGGCTTTTTCCGCAACAAGGCCAAGCACATCGTCGCCAGCTCGCGCCTGCTGCTGGAGCGCCATGGCGGCGCCGTGCCCCAAACCATGGCCGAGCTGCTGCCGTTGCCCGGCGTGGCCCGTAAGACCGCCAATGTGGTGCTGGCCCATGCCTATGGCATCAATGCCGGTGTCACGGTCGACACCCACGTGGGCCGGCTCAGTGGCCGCCTCGGCCTCAGCCGCCACAGCGATCCGATCCGGATCGAGCGGGACCTGATGAAGCTGTTGCCCCAGGCGGACTGGGAAACCCTGTCGTTACGGCTCATCTATCACGGCCGCGCCGTCTGCAACGCCCGTAAGCCGGCCTGTGAGCGTTGTCTGCTTGCGGATCTCTGCCCCAGCGCCTGAGGGCTGGGCGGCTTCGGGAGCTTGGCGGTTCGTTCTGCCTCGGGCCAAGGGCGGCCCAGTGGGGAGGTAGGCTCAACACCCAAAGGATTCAAGGCACCAGCCGCATGGCGAAGAAGTCGATGATCGCGCGCAACGTGAAGCGCCAGAAGATGGTGGATCGTTTCGCGGCCAAGCGCGCCGCCCTGATGACCGCCTTCGAATCGGCGGCCGATCCGATGGAGCGCCTCGATATCCATCGCCAGATCCAGGGCCTGCCCCGCAACAGCGCCCCCACCCGCCTGCGCAACCGCTGCTGGGCCACCGGCAAGCCCCGCGGTGTGTACCGCGATTTCGGCCTGTGCCGCAACCAATTCCGCGAGCGCGCCCACAAGGGTGAACTGCCCGGCGTCGTCAAGTCCAGCTGGTAGGTGGCCCCGGCGGCGCCCGCGTCGTTTGCCATCCCAGCTCCGCACCCTGGATGCCCGCCATCCAGGAGCCTGATCAGGCCGCCTATGGGCCCTGGTCGGGCTTTTTGCCGTTTGGCCCCCTGCGTCAACGGGGGCCGATCCTCCCTGGCCATGCCAACGGTCAGGAAGCCCGGATGCGACAATGGTGGGTGACACCAAAGTGGACATAAGGTCAAGTGCAAGGACAAACTCAGTCGATCTCCTTCGATGGTCGGGAGATCCGGCTGACCACCGGTCGTTTCGCCCCCCAGGCTGGGGGTTCGGTGTTGGTCGAGAGCGGTGATACGTCGGTCCTGGTGACTGCCACCCGCTCCAAGGGCCGCGAGGGCATCGATTTCCTTCCCCTCACCTGTGACTACGAGGAGCGGCTCTACGCCGCGGGTCGCATCCCGGGCAGCTTCTTCCGCCGCGAAGGCCGTCCCCCCGAACGGGCCATCCTCACCACCCGCCTGATTGACCGCCCCCTGCGGCCCCTGTTCCCCGCCTGGCTGCGGGACGACATCCAGGTGGTCGCCACCGTGCTGTCCCTCGATGAGCGGGTTCCGCCCGACGTGCTCGCCGTGACCGGCGCCTCGATCGCCTGCCTGCTGGCCAAGCTCCCCTTCGCCGGGCCGATGGCCGCCGTGCGGGTCGGCCTGCTCGGCGACGACTTCATCCTCAACCCCAGCTACCGGGAGATTGAGCGCAGTGAGCTCGACCTCGTGGTGGCCGGCACCCCCGATGGGGTGGTGATGGTGGAGGCCGGCGCCAACCAGCTGCCCGAGCAGGATGTGATTGAGGCGATCGACTTCGGCCTCGAGGCCGTGGGCGAATTGATCAAGGCCCAACAGGCCCTGCTCAAGGACCTGGGCATCGAGCAGGTGCTGCCCGAGGCCAAAACCGAAGATCCCCTCTTGCCCACCTTCCTTGAGAAGGAATGTGCCAAGGGCATTGGCGAGGTGCTCAAGCAATTCAGCCAAACCAAGGCCGAGCGCGACGAGAAGCTCGATGCGATCAAGGCCGAGGTGGGCGTGACGATCGCCGCCCTCAAGGACGACGACGCCATCAAGCAGGCCGTGGGCGGTAACAGCAAGCTGCTGGGGACCAGCTACAAGAGCCTCACCAAGAAGCTCATGCGCGAGCAGATCATCAAAGAGGGCAAGCGGGTCGATGGCCGCAACCTCGATGAAGTGCGTCCGATCAGCGCTGCGGCTGGGGTTCTGCCCAAGCGCGTCCACGGTTCGGCCCTGTTCCAGCGCGGCCTGACCCAGGTGCTCTCCTGCGCCACCCTCGGCACCCCGAGCGATGCCCAGGAGCTGGACGACCTCAACCCCTCCACCGAGAAGTCGTACCTGCACCACTACAACTTCCCCCCCTATTCGGTGGGCGAAACCCGGCCGATGCGCTCCCCCGGCCGCCGCGAAATCGGCCACGGCGCCCTGGCCGAGCGGGCGATCATCCCCGTGCTGCCCAGCAAGG
>Ga0310330_100384_pt1 | contig 12689 bp, 22 predicted proteins | sample LakMicDCLTotalB5_FD_195544 | JGI IMG/M metagenome (GOLD analysis project Ga0310330, IMG submission 195544) | Enriched freshwater cyanobacterial communities from Lake Michigan, Michigan, United States - MI23.DCL.Total.B5 (v2) (version 2) | ecosystem: Environmental > Aquatic > Freshwater > Lake... | reverse complement strand
GCTTGAATGGTGGCCAAGGGCTATCCAAACAAACTCACCGGAGGGCCAACTAATTTTTAAGCGATGGTGTTCTAATGGATGGACAATTGCACCAAGGCTAGAGAATAGCGCTTCTACATCATGGATTCGGATTCCATGTTGTAGTGGGTGGGCAAAAATTGCATGAAGAGTCCGAAGGTTAGAAGCGTTCATGGTCCAAGGAGCAAGCGTGTTGAATCAGAAAAGCATTCTTAAATTTAAACTGACTGCACGGACTAGAAACAGATGAAGGAATCAAATATGGAACATAAAAGAAGAGAGGGACGTCTGTAATAATGTTTTCTTTTAATAAGAATGGGTGGCATCAATAACGACAAAGCGACACGGCAGTTCAGCAGCCATGCATGGACATCGCCTATCGCAAAAACACAGAGAAAACAACGAAAGTAAAGAAATTCATCCCAAAGCAATGGAGACGATTCCCATTGAAATCTCTAATTAGCCATCCAAACGCTTCGACACATCAAGATTGTAGGCATCCTTATCCTTTAGATAAAATTCAAGAGCCTCCAAAACGATGGTACCAAAAGCTTTACCCTCCAAGATGCCAAGCAACTTGAGCGCGCGATGGGCCTCATCTGGCACCGAGATTGTGATTCGCCGCATATCAAGTTAAGCTTTCAAGTACAGCATAATTACAGAACGCAAGGCACAAGGAGATTGCGGCAGTTATGCATCAGATAGAGAGCATAACTGCAATCACAAGAGCTCAATAAACCTTAGCTGAAGCAGAAATTCGAAAGAAGCGGGACACCGCATGCGCACGATAAACCAGCATCAAGAGAAAACGGATAAGCAAAAAAGTAAATTTAATGATATAGGAGTTGAACCTTAGAAGTGCTACTGCAGCAGATCCGATGGTGCGATGCTGCGAGGTTTAAAAGCACAGCATGGCTGCTGCACAAATAAAGCAGTTAGCAGTACGAGGAAGGGGAAATGCTCCCATAGGCTTAATTTGCCTAATCACCAAGAAGCAAAATCCATGAATGAACGCATTCGAGTGATGCAACGGCAACCACGGAGAATATCGATCACACTGAGCTACCACGTTCACGAAGCCCTGCTGTCGCGCTCGGAAGAGGAGGGACGGTCGGTATCCAATCTGTGTGCATTTTTACTTGAAGATGCCCTGCGTGAACCAAACCGCCAAATCCAAGCCCCCGCATTTGGTCAGCCAGTGGCTGCCAATGGAGGGAAAAGCAAGCCCGTACGGGGCCTCCATACCTACTAGGGAGGAATCACGAAAGGCCTTGGTTGAAGTTCTGCCGCCAAGGCCTACAACTGTGACATCCAAATAGTCCGTGCAGGACGGCGAGTTAACAACAGAAATCAGCTTGACTCCATCAAGAAGCCGGAGGGTTGAGACATGGCTCTAAACGCCGACGCAATTTTGATAGTGCATTCCGCTCAATACGCTGAACCTTATCCTTACTGAGGCCGAGCTGGATCGAGACCTTGGCGAGGGAGGGCTTGCCTTCCGTGGCAAACCGCATCCGCAGCACCTTCCTCTCCATGGGATCGAGATTACCTATATGGGTGTGCATCCATTGGTAATCATCATGAATCGTTGGACCCTCAACGCTAGCGACAGTATCAATCAAGGTCATATCCTGACCATTGCTGCCCACCTGCTGGTCCAAAGACTGAATGTGGCAACGTTCAGCCGTATGGAGGACAAATCGGAGCCGCCGCTCCGATTGCCCTAGCTGGCTTGCCAACTCAGATTGGCTCAGGGACTCTTCAGAGGCAGCTTGAAGCTGACCAGCCTTCACCGCTAAATCGGTCACACTGACCGGGAGGCGAATCGAGCTGCTGTGCTCGTGAAGGTAACGACCCACAGCTTGCTTAATCCACCAATAGCCATAGGTCGAAAACTTATAGCCCCGGGAGGGATCAAACTTTTCAACAGCACGAATGAGGCCAATATTTCCGGCCTGAATCAGATCCATGGCATCTTGATTGAGATGCTGACTTCGACGGGCATAACGGCTCACGATGGTGACGACAAGCCGCAAATTGGCATTCACCATCCGGGTATGCGCACGACGCCCGCGACGGACGACGGAAGGCGTCTGTTCATCGGCATCCTGCCACTGGCGTACCAGGCTTCCCAGGTGCACCTCCTCTGCATCCGTCAGGAGGGGGATACGGCCAATTGTCTTTAGGTAGTCACCGAGGGCATCGGCCATACAGAGGGTTGCGTAGAGCCCCGGAATCCTCTGTTGAAAGTCGAAGGAATAGGAGCACTAGCTGCCCAACTGCGGCACCGATGCCGCAAACCCAGGACTCAAACTGCAAATACCAGGCCTGATTGATCGGTAGGCTTGTTGCAGAGACGGTTTACTGAGCACGAGTTGCCAAAGCTGGCCCTGACCCGAACGGAAAAGGCCAGCACAAGAGAGGAGATAGTAGCTCCAAAGGCGATAGAAGCTAGGAGCAATATCCTGGGAGAGCCCGGGCCAAGCAGAATCAAAGTTGGTCCACCAGACCATTAGCGTTGTGTCATAATCACGGCCAAAATTTTGCCAGTCTTGAAGGATCAAGGAACACTCAAAGCCCCGGCACAACTGCTGAGCAGAAGGCAATCTGCCATTCGGAAAAATGTACGTATTGATCCAAGGATCAATTTTAGCAGTGGTCTGACGGGTACCAATACTCTGCAACAACACCAAACCATTATCAGTTAATAGATCCTTGACTATCTGAAAGAATAGAGAATCATTGAGACGACCAACGTGCTCCATCATGCCAACCGAGACAATACGATCAAAAGGTTTCTCCTGCCGCAGGAGTGGCGTCCGATAGTCAGCAAGGACAGTCCGCACGGGTAAATCAAGCGCAAGTCCCTGGGCATAGCGCTGCTGCTGGGCCGATACGGTGATCCCGAGAACCTCAACTCCATAATTCTCAGCTGCATAGCGGGCGAAACCGCCCCAGCCACAGCCCAGGTCAAGGACCCGTTGGCCAGGTTCAAGCTGGAGCTTTTCGCAAATCAGTTTGAGCTTGTGCTCTTGGGCCTGCTCCAGGTTGGATGCCTGCTGCCAGTAGGCACAGCTATAAATCCGCCTGGAATCCAACATGGCTGCATAGACCCGAGGATCGATGTCGTAATGACGCCGGGCCACCTGGTGGGAGCGGAGCTGGGTTTGCCAGTTGAGCAGGTGCTCACCCAGGGTAAAAACAACGGATCGTAGGTAGGCCCAGGGTTCAAAGCCCTGCATCACGTCAATCGCAGTATTAGGCGTCAATAATCGGGTAAACAGCTGATCCAGCCGTTGACAATCCCATAGGCCATTGACATAGCCCTCCCCTAGGGCAAGGCTGCCCCTTCGCATCAAGTCCGTAAACAAACGCCCATCGCGCACCTCGATATCCCAAGGTTGATCGCCATCAAAGCCAATTCCAGCTGCCTCAGTAAAAGCAGCAATCGGAGCAGGAACACCTAGGGGATGACGACCGGAAGGCATTGCAATCAAACAGGGCAATTCAGCCCAGCAACGTTTAACCCAAAAGGGGTGATTCGGTGCAGATGTGCGGCATCAATGGGGGCATTCCGGCACCCGTTGCCGGTAGGGGCCATCCCAAAGCGATCTCTTCCCAAGATGAACGTGTGCCCACCAACCGCAAGGAACAGGCCATGGCGAGACAGGAAACAACCAGCCAGTTGCGAGATCAGTGGCGGGATCGACGCCAAGCCGGACAGGAACTCAGCAAAACATTACTGGCACTGGGGGAAGGCTGGCTGCGCACCGACACCATGGTGGTGGCCTTACCCCGGGGAGGAGTGCCCGTCGGCCTGGAAGTTGCACAGGCCCTCCAAGTTCCCCTCACCACGTGGTCGGTACGCAAACTTGCCCGGGACCAAGCTCCGGAAGTTGCCGTCGGCGCCATTGCTGCCGGAGGTATCGAACTCTGGGACAGCCGGCGTGAAGACATACCAATCCAGGAACAGCATCAAATCCTGGAAAAAGAAGTTCAAGAGCTCAAGCGCCGCCAGCAATACTTTGCTGATGGACCAATCGGACAGCTGAACGGCAAACATTTAATCGTGGTTGATGATGGCATCGCCACCGGCATGACCGTCGCTGCAGCTCTTCACTCACTTCGAGCGGCAAGGCCCAACCAACTTATTTTGGCCATCCCCGTGGTAGATCAGAAGCTGATTGGGCCTCTACAGGGTCTCTGTGATCAATTGATCGCCTTAAAAGTTGTCTCAAACCTACAGGCAGTAGGCGAATACTTTGAAAACTTTGACCAACTCGAAGATGCAGACGTGATCAACTTACTCGAAGAGGCCAAGCTGAGCATTCACAGCAGGGCGTGAAACTAAAAGAAATGGAGTAGAAATGGGCAAGGAGAAGTCAATCCCCTTGCCCTAGGCTGCATTTACTCCACCGGGATTGCCAAGGCCTTGACTTGCGACTCCTCAGCCTTTGGAATATCTAGCTCCAAAATACCATCGTGATAATGGGCCTTCAAACCTGAACTTTTAATATTGGCGGGCAGGGTAAAGCTGCGAATGAAATTTCCGTATTCACTCTCAACGCGATGGAAGCGGAAACCGTCCTCCTCGCGATGCTGCCGGCGCTCGCCTTCCAAGGTCAACACCCCATTATCGAGGGTGACATGAACATCTTCCTTTTTAACACCTGGAATCTCAGCCTTTATTTTAAAGGCATCATTCATTTCAACAATATCGACACGGGGGCACCACTCACTATTGGGAACAACGTCACCTGAGCGGCCAAAGGGGTACGCCATTGAACGGGTGTAGCGGTCAAGCAAATCCTCCATTCCCCGAAGGGGCTCCCAGCGCGTGATGGCCATTGCAAAAATCCAAAAACTCCATTCCCAATTTAAAGAAGGAATATCAATCTCTAGGATTCAGCCCTGCGTCACATGGATGGCAGGTCGATGCAAATTTGTAATATCAAGGCGCATCCATTAATCAAGGAGAAGAAGTGAAATTTGATCCCTGCCATTGGCTTTGGCCACAAATAATGCACGATCAGAGCGGGTGAATAGATCGGTAAAGTCACGGTCGGATTCACTTAGACTTGTTAGCCCACCACTGAGATGAAGGTGATAACCAGAGCCCGTAAAAATGCCAAGCATGCGCTTAGCAGCATGGCGTAGTTCCTCGCTAATAGCCATCGCTTCCTCTACCTTACGGTTAACGAAGAGCAGGCCAAAAGCCTCATCATAGAGACGTACAAAAAGATCATCGTCGCCGAGATAGCTCTCACACAAATGACAAAAGTCGATCAAAACTTGATCACCAGCCTTGTGGCCCCAGCGAAGGTTGATCTGACTGAAATTGTCGAGGTCAAGCTGAAGCAAGCACAACGGTTTGCCATCGCGCCGAGCCAGGTCAAGTTCCCTAGCACCAAGCCGAAACAACAAGTCCCGGCGCGGTAAACCAGTAACTGGGCAAAGGGTAGCGCGGAAACGCCACTCAATTTCGCGCATCGCCACATGGGCAAACCCTTCAAGATGCCGTGCATGACGCTCCGTAAAGACATGGGGCTCACGGTCGAGAACACAAAGGGTCCCAAGGGGGAAATGACGGGGGGTTTGCAGCGGTGCCCCTGCATAAAATCGAATCCCTGGCTTGTCGATCACCAGGGGATTGGTACAAAAACGTTCGTCATCGTGGGTATCAGGCACAACCAAGACCTGATTTGCGGCTATGGCATGGCTGCAAAAGGCCATGGGCCTTGGGGTGCCAAGGGCGTCTAAGCCATGGCGGCAGACAAAACGTTGATCGTTTTCAGCCACAACGGTAATCAGACCCATCGGCATGCCAAGGACATCAATACAAAGCTCCAGAACTTGGTTGAGATGGGGATAATCGATGCCCGAATCCAGTGCATAACGCTCCAATTCGCGCAGGCGCTGATTTTCGTTCAGCGGCAATGGATAGTCGGGATAGGCCACAGGCAACGCCTTCTTCAGGCCAAACAAGATCACTCCAGACTGATGACCAGTTCTGAAGTGATCGCTAGCTAGCCCCATACGCCGCACCGCCAAATCGGATGGGAAGCAGATGCCACGCACATGGAGTCTCAAAGCCCAAGCAATTGGCGACCCTGCTTAGGTTTCGTTCAACTCACCATGGCCTGGACATGGAAGAAAAAGGTGTGCCAGAGGGCGACGTCATCGCACCAAAAACGGTGACCCACCCCGGGCCACGGGCCCACTGGATGGGGATGAGGCAGGTTGTGGTGCCTTCAGCCGGAGCCCAACTGCCAGGCCTCCTGGCCATGCCAGCCCAACCATGCGGCCTTGTGGTCTTTGCCCATGGCAGCGGCAGTAGTCGCCATAGCTCCCGCAATCGGGCCGTAGCCAAACACCTCGTCCAGGGGGGGCTCGCGACACTCCTCTTTGACCTGCTGACCGAAGACGAAGATCGACCCAATAGGCAGATGCGTTCAAAGCGATTTGATATCGAGCTCCTCACAGCACGCCTGATTGGGGCGATCGATTGGCTCGCCACCCAAGAACCCTTAACCCATTTGCCCCTAGGCCTCTTTGGAGCTAGCACCGGTTCGGCAGCCTGTATGCGAGCGGCAGCCGCCAGGCCCCAACGCGTGCGGGCGATTGTTTCGAGGGGCGGGCGGCCCGATCTCGCTTTTGATGTACTTGCAGCTGTGCGCAGTCCAACCCTGCTGATCGTGGGATCCCACGACGTTGATGTGCTCGAGTTGAACGCTTGGGCTGCTTCCCACCTCCAAACCAGCCATGCGATTCAGGTCGTGGCAGGAGCCGGCCATCTCTTTGAAGAGCCTGGCTGCTTAGAAGAAGCTGCCAGGCTGGCGAAGGAATGGTTCCAAACCCAGCTATGAGCTGGAGCTTAAAAACCCATGGGGGCAGCCTTCAATCCCACAGACCTCATTCCTCTTCGGTGCCTGATGGGATCAACTTGATCTGCTTGCGACCCAGCTTAATTTCGAATTCATCGCCTGGATTGAGCTCCAACAAAGCTGTGTAGGCCTTACCAACAAGCAGGTTGCCATTGCCTTGAACCGTGGCCACATAGCTCAGGCTGCGGCCCGCCTTGCCTTTTCCTTTACCACCAGCATCCCCCAGACTCACACCCTTGGCTTCAAGCAGGGCTTCATAGAAAGCCGTGAAGTTCAGGCGCTCAGTGCCGTCTTTCTTGGAACTCACGTAGCCACAGCTACGGACCAGATCAGATTTGGAGATGTCTCCGGATTCCTTGACTTGAGCAAGAAGCTCAGCACCGATCAGAGCCATGGGAAGAATGATGAATTACTAGAAAAAATAGCGGATGTCTGTCATAGCGCCACCCCCATGGCACGCCATAGGATCGAGGTTCTCCTTCCCTAGCGACCGGCGGGCCATGAGCCAATACAACTCCACCCATTTCGTCGTATCCCAGCTGGAAGATGGCTGGATGCTGCAAAGCGACCACGTGACCAAAATCCAAAATGGGGATTGGATTTTGGATCGGGAAGAAATTGAGGAGCTCAGTGCCTTACTCCAATCTGTACTGACCAGAAGCTGAGTTGACTCCCATTCGGAGTCCAAACCGCTTAGACCAGAATCAACACGTAAAGCCCCCTGAAAGCCCATGCTTCGCAAAGTCCTGCCCTTGCTCGCTGGTGGCCTGGTTGGCTTGGCTCCGATTGCCTCAAGCCACCGCCCGGCGGCAGCGGAGATCATCTGCAGTACGGGGTACTACCTCTCCTTGGGTCAATGTGTCCTGGTACCAGCCCAACCTTTTGTGGTGGCTCCAGTTGTGGTGCCTGCCCCTGTGATCGTGGCACCCGTGGGTGTGGTGGGCGGAGGAGCTGTTTACCGGGGCGGGGCCTACTACGGAGCCAATGGGGTGAACGGCTATCGGGGCCGCTACGGGGGAGCAGCCGTATCTGGACCCAACGGCTCCTATGGGGTCCGTGGTCCTGGAGGGGCCACCTACGTCCACACGGAAAGCCATGGCAATTACTACCGCCGCTAACAGCAGAGCTGCTGCAACAAAGCTGTTGATCGGCTGAATCCAACCCAACCCAACTCGCCCAGGTGCACCCTTGGCAAAGCTGGTTGCTTCGGGATGGAGGACAATGAATTTTCTGATCCAGATTTCCTGGCATCTCTGGCTGAATTCATTGGCAGCCGTACTGGACCGGTCACTCTTATGTTGCTTGCGGAGATCCTGAAGGATTTGGCTGAAGAAAAATTGTCGAGTCACAGCCACGATCAACAGTTCCTCAAGCGCATCGGCATGCGGTGGTGACAAAAGCTGAACCACCGTCCTCGCGGCGTCCATCCAAAGGCGGGCTTGTCTTGGCTCGTTTTGGCCTAAGGGCCTTGCGGATCACCGCTAGCACCGTGGCTGTCGTAGCCCTGGTTCAAGAACAGTGGGTACCTGGGATCTCATTTGGAGTTGCCTGGCTATTGCTGCTCAAGGCCCCAAGCGTCTTTCGCTTCCTCAAAGACGACACGACAAGTCGGATCTAAGTTGCGGCACATTGGCAAGGATGGGGCTCGGTAAAGACAGCCCTGCGTAGAACGGGCATAGTTGCAACTCCTTTCATGGCCCAAGCCCACATGCATCCCACCGGTGGGGAGCAAACCATCGGGATGGAAGCCGCCGTACACCTGATCGCCATGGCGGCGAAGGCCCTACTCATCCTTGGTGGCGCCATTCTGATTGGGGAAGTGGTCGTCACCTCAGAGAGAAGGCTCCACGGCCAACAAAAGGGCCCCAAACAGTTGGCAGACGATGCCATCCCAGGTCGCTGAGCGCGGCCTCAAAGCTGCTACGCCACTTGGCCCCAACACACCGCTTCAGAGTGAACTGACGCGCAGCAATGGCCTTACGCGTAAAAGTAGGTTTACGCGAAAGCAGCAAGTTCAATAACATTCGACTGCAAGTCATCATCTCTTGATTGCACGAACTATTGATTGTACGAACTCTTGACTGCACAAGCTCTTGAGCGACCAGAGCTTAGGCAGCCAGATCCTAATAGGCCAAAATTTAATGCCCTCGCCCGATTTACTTTAATCCCTTACTTTGCATAATTATCAAGCCCTAGTCTTGCCTAATTCGCAAACGCAGCTGGCGCGTAACTGGCCTTGGCCTACGCCTGGGTGCTTGAAAAAACTTTTTATGAATCCTGGCTAGTTTGCTGCGGTGGCGACGCACAGGGGGATCCATTGGGGAAGCCAGCAGGATCTGACGAATGGGGCAATTTTGGCAGACCAATGCAAGCGTTTCATTGATGGAAAGGCCCCGCTCAAGAACCCCCAGATGGGCCACGCAGTAACGACTTACTGGCTGGCCAGTAGCTTGCACGGCCATTTCAGCCAGGGATGGATCATGGGTATTCATGACTATCTACCAAACTCCTGATCCAATCCTAGGAGGGTCCAAGCACAAGCCGGGGAAAAGCGGCAGAACCCTTGAGGCCTAACAAACAGGCAAAGAACATAGAAGGCAAGAATTTTAATTTCGAAACGGATCAAATAATTCCAGAAAGGGATCGAATAATTCCAAAAAAGATAGACTAATTCTTAGTCAGGATCAACTTAATGATCTCGAAACCGTCGATAACTGTCAACAAAACAATTCTGGCCCCGTCCCATGGGCTCAATGTTTCGAAGCCAAGCAGGACAACCAGCCCCACGGGGGTCAAGATTGGTGGCCAACGGAACGTCCACGGAATGTCCACTGAACGTCCATGAAACAGTCACCTGCGTGCCGCCCATCGCTCGCCTCAGCCTTGGCCTTCACCGGTCTGATCGCTCTCACATGGGCCTGCGGCACGACAACCACAGGCATCGATGAACGCTGCGCCAACCTTGCCGCCACGGGCTACACCGAGGTGAAGCAAATGCAGGAGCTGCTTCAGCTCACCAAGCAACCCAGCGCTGGCAGCCCCGCCAGCATCCGGCAGCGCACGATGGCCTTGTGCGTCAAAGAGGCCGGTTGATCCACAATGCAGCGATGGTGAGTCGACAAACCCTGTGTCTTTTGGCCTGCTGCTCCGTGGCTTGGCCATGGGTGAGCCCTGCGGCAGCCCAGCAATCCCTGCCAACCCAGCAAGCTCTCCCAGCCCAGCCGCCCCAAGGCCAGCCGCCCGTTGCCCAGCCACCCGAAGGCAACGGCATGGGAATCACCATTGACGACCTCGCCGGGCCCAATGGGCCTGGACCCGCCAGATCCAAGGGCAACCACTGGAAGGTGGAGCCGGGCTATGGCTGGTGGGGACCAGGCGATGGCTTTGATGGAGGTTTTGATGATGGTTTCCTGTACTGAACCCTGCCGTACCAACCAAGCCCTGGAATCAACCCAAGCCCTAAAACCAGTCATAATTGAAGTGCTTGGGTATCCACCATGGTTGAACAACTTTTGCGGGTCAGCTTTCAACGGCGACCATGGGCCCTCCTGGTAGCCACCAGCTGCACCTTTGGCGTAACCATCCCTGGGGCCCGGGCCCAAACCATGCAGGATGCCCTCATCAATCACTACTGCACCCAGGCCATGAATACCGACTTCGCCAAGGCGGGGAAAACACCCCCAGCAGGGATGGTGGCCTACACCTGCAATTGCGTGATTCAACAGGTAAACGCCCGGGCCACCATTGACCAGGCAAAGGCCATCTGCCAACAGCAAGCCACCGCCAAATTTCCAACCCCCTAAGGACAAGGACCTCTCCATGCCTGCTCCCACACCAAAACAACTTTTGGGCGTCTCCAGCAAATCCTTGTGCTCGGCCCTCATCGGCGCTGGCCTTGGTGCCGTTTCGGTGGCCTTCTCAGCCATTGCTCCGGCACCGGCCCAGGCCTACTGGTATGGCTACGGCTGGGGCTGGGAACATCCCCGCGGGTGCTGGGGAGGTCCCTGCTGGAACCGCCAAGTGGTGGTGGAGCCTGCGCCCATCTACATCAGTCCAACGGCCCCCATCCCGGTCGTTCAGCCAGGCCTACCGCCCATCAGCAATCCTGGTGGTGCCATCGCCGTGCGCAATGTTTGTATCGCCTCGGTCCCTATGCGCACCGGGCCCAGCATCGCCTATGCACCCATAGAAATTCTCGCCGCAGGTACCACGGTGCAAGTGATCAATTCCCTGCTCAATACAGCAGGCTATGAGTGGAGTTTGATTCAGGTTGGCGCCACCAGCGGTTACGTGCCCGCCGCTTCGATTTGCCTTTAAGGCCTCCTGAGTAGGGGCCCATCAGCAGTAAACCCGCCTTAAGCCAACCTGGGAATTTCCGCTGTCTCGGGTTGGAGGATGACGGGGCTTTCGATCGCGGGACGTTGCAACTCCCGCTCCAACATGGTGATCCGCATTTCGCGCAGACAAAATTTGCAACCGCCGGTTGTTTGCAAATGCTTTTCTGGAGTGATCGAAATCTCCTTCACCGGATGGACACGGCACTTGATCTTGACGGGAGATTTATAGCTCTTGTAAACGATGGCGGAATAGTCGTACTTATCCCCAAAACGCGAGTGGGCCCTCTCTAAAAATAGCTCCCGACCAATTGGGTTTCCCATGCTTCACCGATCCCGGCCGAGGCTAGGGGCAGAAGGTCAGGCTAGCTCGACCCAGAGGCCATTTGTTACCAAGTGCTCCTGTTCTGCTCATTCGGGCATTGGCGGCGCGGCTGCCAGCCCTTGCACATAGGCGTCCAACGAGCCCACATTGATCCAACCGGTGGCGATCAGTTTGGTGGAATCCGGGCTCACCCGGCCCCGATGCACGTGGGACATCCCGGCGGGGAAGATCGCCATCTGGCCGGCAATGGCCTCGACGTGGTGCTCTTGCCACAAAAATTCCGTGCCCGCATTCTCCACATCGTTGCAATAGAGAATCCATGCCAGCACCCGCTTGATCGGGTCTGTGGCGTCATCGGCAGTGGTCCAATCACAATGCCAGTTTTTAAATCCTTCCCCAGGTAAATAACGCTGCAGATTAAAAATCGGATTCACAAATAAGGAGCGTTCCGGACAAACCTGAAGGAAGACCCGTCGATCCGCCAAATACTGCTTGAGACAGCGCGAAACGGCGAGCATGATCGCGTCGCTCAGGCTGTGGGCCTGGGGATCACTGCGATCAAGCCACACCAGGGAGATATCGGTTGAGACCTTATCGGGATTGGTGGCAGCCATCCCACCAAAACTGGCGCCCGAACTGTGCAAGTCGGGGCGCTCCTCAAAGAAGCCCATCACCCGGGCACCCAATTCGACCAGATCCCCGTCTTGATACGTGGCGATCAGTTGCATCTCAAGCCCCTTCGCTATGCCATGGGCCAACCTAGGCAGCCAGTTCCCCACCGCCCATGGTTCCCGAGAACCCCCAACGTCCGCCCTGGCTCAACTGGGTCATTTTGCTGATCTTCCTCTGGAGCAGCTACCAGTTGGCCGGCTTCTGGATGGCGCGCCTCCACGGCAGCTAGAGCCTTGGGCCATTACCCAGCTGCCCTTAACCAGGGGGATAGCAGTTCGGCACGAAGAATTGTTCGTTCAGGGGAGGGCGCACCGCGGGCTTGGCCTTGGGGCGAGGGGGCAGCTTGATCGCCGCTGGCGTCATGTCCCGGTAGGGCACCTTGCTCAGCAAGTGGTTGATGCAATTGAGGCGGGCACGACGCTTGTCATCGGCCTCCACCGTGAACCAGGGCGCTTC
>Ga0310330_100382_pt1 | contig 12713 bp, 11 predicted proteins | sample LakMicDCLTotalB5_FD_195544 | JGI IMG/M metagenome (GOLD analysis project Ga0310330, IMG submission 195544) | Enriched freshwater cyanobacterial communities from Lake Michigan, Michigan, United States - MI23.DCL.Total.B5 (v2) (version 2) | ecosystem: Environmental > Aquatic > Freshwater > Lake... | reverse complement strand
GGTTCCAGCGGGGGCATGGGGGGGCGGCGCACTCAATGGCGCCGACCCTATGGCGGCCCAGGGGCCGCTGGCCAGCCGTTGCCTGCGGGCGCGTCCCTTAAGGTTGGATACCTTTCTTCACAACCGGGTGGTCGGGGTTCAGCCCAGCCTTGCTAGCGAATCGCTGGGCGTTGCCCTGGTGGATTCCGTTGGGGTGGCCCGAGACCCGGTGGTTCCCGAGCCTCCGCCGCTCCAAGACCTGTTGGACGAGCGGTCCGCCCATGGACGCTCCGCTGACGGGCGTTCCCTGAGCGGAGGGCTCGGCGTCCCGATCGCCCCCCTTGCGCCTGCCAGCGCTGACCCGAAGACAACGACCTCCCGACTGGATCTGCTCGCCGCGGCCGGCGCCCTGCTCGTGGCCCTACCGGTGTTCCTGCAGGCCCCCTGGGTGCGGCTCGCCCCCTTTAGTGCCGCCGTTTTCACCCTGCCCCTGGTTCTGGTGGGGGTGCTGCTGGAGCAGCGCCGGCACCAGAGCTGGTCCACGGCCGGCACCCTGGTGGTGGGCTTCAGCGGCAGCTGGCTGGGCGGAAGTTTGTTCTGGGGCTGGTGCCGGCTCCACCCCCTCTGGCACCTGCCGATCGAGGCCTTTGCCCTGCCCCTGGCCCTGGCGGGCCTCAAGGGCCGCTGGCGCCTGGCCGCCAGCTTCTACTTGGCCTCGCTCCTCGGCACGGCCTGCACCGATGGGGTGATGGCGATCACCGGCGTCATGACCCATTGGCGGAAGGTGCTATTGGCCCCCCTGGACCAGGCGGCCCCCCTCCTGCACCAAGCAGCCCTCGAGGTTCTGCAGCCCCTACCGCTGGCCATCGTTGGCCTGGCGGGCTGCGGCCTGATCGGCCTCTGCCGCCACTACTGGCGCCACCCCGATCCCGCCTGGCGCCTTGCCGCCTCGGCCCTCGCCACCACCCTGTGCGTGGATGGCCTCTTCCTGGCGGCGGCCCTGGCCGCACCACGGCTCAGTGGGCTGATCTGAAGCCCTGGCCCTGGCCGCCATCTGAAGAACTGCAAAAGCCTGGGGCATGGGCGGCGGATCGGCCGGCCTTGGGCTGTAGGTTGCCCGTGCTGGCTCAGGGCAGCGTGTGGTTTCTCATCAGACGGAGTTTTCGATGAAACGCCTGGTTTCATGGCTCATGGGTGGCGTGCTCCTGGCCGGCCTGCTGCTGGGCCTGGTGATGGCCCCAAGCGTGCAAGCAGCCGAACTTCGCAACCTTGTTGACGACAAGATCGCCGAGAGCGGCGGCAAAATCGACCTCAACAACTGCTCGGTGCGGCGCTTCCAGGTGTATCCCGGCATGTACCCGACCCTGGCCGGCAAGATCGTTCTCGGTGGTCCTTACGACAGCGTGGATGACGTCCTGAAGCTCGATCTGAGCGAGCGTCAGCAGGAGCTCTTTGAGAAATACAAATCCAATTTCACCGTGACCCCGCCCTCGATTGCCCTCAATGAGGGCTTTGATCGCATTAATGACGGCGTTTACCGCTGAGCCCTAAACTGATCAGATGATGCAAGCCGTCGGGCCCTCCCGGCGGCTCTTTTTAGTGGTCCCTGGCACTTGATGGCTGAGCGTCCGGTCGAACCACCCCTGGAACCCAGCTGGGATGTCATTGTGGTGGGAGGCGGGGCGGCCGGCCTGATGGCCTGCCTGGAACTGCCCCCGGACCTGCGCATCCTGTTGCTGAGCAAGGAACGGGCTCCCCGTTCGGCCAGCCGCTGGGCCCAGGGCGGCATCGCCGCCGTGACCCGCCCAGAGGACAGCTTCGCGAGCCACATCGAGGACACCCTCAAGGCCGGCGCCGGCCTCTGCGATCCAGCCGCCGTAGCCCTGCTGGTGCGCCAGGCCCCGGCCTGTGTCGAGCGCCTGCTGCAGCTCGGCATGGCCTTTGATCGCAACGCCCATGGCCTCAGCACCACGCTGGAGGCGGCCCATAGCCACCGGCGCGTGCTGCACGCCCAGGACCGCACCGGCGGAGCCCTGGTCGATGCCTTGGAACGGGAGGTGCTGCGGCGCAGCGGCCTGGAGCGGCGCCTGGGCAGCACGGCCCTTCAGCTTTGGATGGAAGGCGGCCGCTGCTGCGGCCTGCAGATGCTCGACCAGGGGCACGTGCGCTGGCTCGCCGCCCGGGCCGTGGTGCTAGCCACGGGCGGCGGCGGCCACCTCTTCGCCAACACCACCAACCCGGCCCAGGCCAGCGGCGATGGCGTGGCCATGGCGGCCCGGGCCGGGGCCCTGATTCGCGACCTGGAATTCGTGCAATTCCATCCCACGGCCCTGATGTTGCCCGGGGCTCCCCACTTCCTGATCTCCGAAGCCGTGCGCGGCGAAGGGGCCCGATTAAGGGATGCCGCTGGGGCCAGCCCCGTGGCCCAGCTGGCCGGGGGCGACCTAGCCCCCCGCGATGCCGTCAGCCGCGCCCTGGTGCGACGCATGCGCGAACAGCAGGTGGATCACCTCTGGCTCGACCTCCGGCCCGTGGGCACGGATCGGCTCGAGAAGCAATTTCCCACGATCCTCGGCCGCTGCCGCGAACTGGGGCTGGAACCGACAACCTCATCGATCCCGGTGGCTCCGGCCGCCCACTACTGGATGGGCGGCATCCGCACCGACCTGCAGGCGGCCACCTCGATCCCCGGTCTCTATGCCGTGGGCGAGGTCGCCAGCACGGGCGTGCATGGCGCCAACCGGCTGGCGAGTAATTCCCTAATGGAATGCCTGGTGTTCGCCCGGCAACTGGGCTCGATCCGGCTGGGAGAGGGGCCGAAGCAGCCGCCCACCACCCAGGAGCCCCGGGCGATGCCAACTACGGGCCAGGCCAGCGCCCCCTTCCCCTTGGGCCCCGAAGCTGTGGCCGGGGCCAACCAGGCCCTGCGCCACACCTGCTGGCGGGTGGCGGGGGTGGAGCGCTGCCGCAGCGACCTGGCGCCAGCCCTCGAAAGCGTGCGCCGCCAGCGGGCCGAACTGGAGGGCGACCCCTCCCTGGATCCCTGCCTCCACCATGCCCCTGGGGAGCGGGCCCTGGCCCTGGACCCTGGCGGGGCGACCGCGTTAGCCGCGGCCCACGACCTCCTGCAGCGGCTGAGTGTGGCCGAATCGCTCTTGGAGGCCGCCCTGTTCCGCCAGGAAAGCCGCGGCGGCCACTACCGGCTAGATGCGCCCGCCCGGGCCCCCTTCTGGCAATGCCACAGCCTCCAAGAACGGGGCCAGCGGATCCGCACCGAGCCCATTGGCAACCAGGCCCCCAGCCCAAACGAAGGCAGCCAAACCAGCACCGACTAGGCCAATCGGGGAGGACGCCCACCTGGGGGCCAGCCCAGCCGCAGACGTTCCCCCCCTGGATTGGGCCAGTCGAGCCCTTGGCCCAACCAGCCAGGGGCTCAGAAGCTGCGGGAGCCGGTGTAGCCGCTCCGATCGGCCAGTTCATCGAGGGGTTTGCGGCCCGAAGCAATCACGCCCTTGATCTCCCAGCTGGGAAAGCCCTCGATCTTCTTGGCATCGCAGAGGGCCTTCTGGCTGTTGCGGCCATCGGGAGCGCATTCCACGATCTCCAGCTTCTCGGTGGCCTGGCGGCCAAACAATTCCTTTTGCTCGTGGCAATGGGGACACCAGTAGGCCGTGTACATCACGGCGCCACTGGCCTTGAGGTAGTCGGCCAGGGCCAGCTTGGCCGGATTGCTCTCAGACACCACCGGGGGCGGCACGCCCTTGCCGGTGATCGCCGTGGGCCGGTTGGCGGAGGCGGCCCAGCCCAGGCCGACGAGGCCCACCAGCAGGGCCGTGATCACGGTGCGGAACACCAGGGTGCCCGTGTCCTCCCAGTCTCCGCCCACCAGGCTGAAGACCATGAGCGAGACGCTCAGCAGGGCCGAGAGAATGCAGAAGGGGCAGCAATCCTGGATCCCAAACAGCATCACCCCCACCAGCACCAGGCTGAACACGGCCATGGCCGTGCTCACCAGGGCCAATCCCCACCAGCTGCGTTGGGAGAGGCTGACCCGGGCCTCCCCCTGGACCACCAGGGGCACCACCGCCATCAGCAGGACCGCCAGGTAGGCCAGGCAGCCAAACAGGGCTAGGGGCTGGCCGGCGATCGAGCCCCAGGCGCTGGCGAGCACCTTCTCGCAGCCGTTGCAACCGAAGAAACCCTCCTTGCCGCAACTAAGGGCACCGAGCAGGCCCCACTTCTTCAGGGTGATCGAACCGGTGTCGATCACACCAACCGTGGCCAATACGGCGATCACAACCCGCACCCAGCGCAGGCCGGGATCGCTGCGGCGGCGGGAACTGAGACGGCTGCCCAGTTTGGAGGAGGTCACAGGCAAGGACTTGGCTTGGGGGATTCTCGCAGCCCCGGGCATCTGCCAACCCCGGGGACGTTCGTTTTGGTGCGGAAGCCCTGGTTAGGGTGGGAGATTGGCTCCATAGCGGCTAAGCCCCTGTTGATGGCATCCGCCAGGCCGATCCGATAAACCCGCCATCCATACAACCCCCGATACGCCCTTGCCAGCCCCTGGAGCCCACCGGCCGATGAGCCCAACCCCCGTTCCCTCCCAGCCAGGAACAGCCACCCCAGCAGCCCCAGCCCGCAAAGCCACCGTGGCCTTCGCCCACCTGGGCTGCGAAAAAAACCGGGTGGACACCGAGCACATGCTCGGCCTGCTTGCCGAGGCCGGCTACGGCGTGAGCGCCGATGAGAACGACGCGGCCGTGGTGGTGGTGAACACCTGCAGCTTCATCCAGGACGCCCGCGAAGAATCGGTGCGCACCCTGGTGGAGCTGGCAGAACAAGGCAAGGAACTCATCATTGCCGGCTGCCTGGCCCAACACTTCCAGCAGGAGCTGCTCGATTCCCTACCCGAAGCCAGGGCGATCGTCGGCACGGGCGATTACCAGCACATCGTGTCGGTGCTGGAGCGGGTCGAGGCGGGCGAGCGGGTGCACCAGGTGAGCGCCAACCCCAGCTTCGTGGGTGATGAGCACCTGCCCCGCTACCGCACCACCAGCGAAGCCGTGGCCTACCTCAAGGTGGCCGAAGGCTGCGATTACCGCTGCGCCTTCTGCATCATTCCCAAGCTGCGCGGCGACCAGCGTTCGCGCACGATCGAGTCGATCGTGGCTGAGGCCGAGCAACTGGCGGCCCAGGGGGTGAAGGAGCTGGTGCTAATCAGCCAGATCACCACCAACTACGGCCTCGACCTCTACGGCAAACCGCAACTGGCCGAGCTGCTGCGGGCCCTGGGAGAGGTGGAGATCCCCTGGATCCGGGTCCACTACGCCTACCCCACCGGCCTCACCACCGAGGTGCTGGCCGCCTACCGGGAGGTGGCGAATGTGCTGCCCTACCTCGATCTGCCCCTGCAACACAGCCACCCTGAGGTGCTGCGGGCCATGAACCGTCCCTGGCAGGCTGATGTCACCGGCAGCCTGCTCCAGCGCATCCGCAAGCAGCTGCCCGAGGCGGTGCTGCGCACCACCTTCATCGTCGGCTTCCCCGGCGAAACCGAGGAGCACTTCCAGCACCTGCTTGATTTCGTCGCCGAACAACGCTTCGACCACGTGGGCGTGTTCACCTTCTCCTCTGAAGAAGGCACCGCGGCGGCCGAGCTGCCCAACCCGGTGAGCGCCGAGGTGGCAGCCGAACGCAAGGACCGCCTCATGGCCCTGCAACAGCCGATCGCCGCCGAACGCAACGCCGCCTGGGTGGGCCGGATTGTGGATGTGCTGATCGAGCAGGAAAACCCCTCCAGCGGCGAAATGCTGGGCCGCTGCTCCCGCTACGCCCCCGAAGTGGATGGCGAAGTGCGGGTGCTGCCCGGCGAAGGCGGCCTCTGCGCCGCCCCCGGCACCCTGGTTCCGGTGCGCATCACCGCCGCCGATACCTACGACCTGCTGGGCGTGGTGGTGGGGGCCCAGGCGATGGTGGGCGATGCCCTTGCCGCCCGCCGGCAGGGCGCTTGAAGCAGGCGAGGCAACGGGGGCGGAGTTCTGGCGCCGCAGACACCCTGGGCCAGGCGCTCGGGCGGGTCCGACGACGACTGATCCGCCACCAGCGGAGCACCTTCCTGGTGGCCTCAGGCCTCAGCACGGCCGGCTCCTTCGCCGGGCTCACTGCCAAGGGCTGGCTGTTGATGCATGGCAGCCACAACCCCTTGATCCTGGCCCTTAATTTCGCTGCCCTCTGCCTGCCCACCCTGCTGGTGAGCGGTCCGGCTGGCGTCGCCACCGACCGGCTTGGCAGTGAAACGGTGTTGATCCGGGCCCAGTGGGGCCTGTTTGCGGCCGGGGTGCTGGGGGCCGTGGCGATCCCGCTCAGCCAGGGGCCTCTCCAGATCGCCCTGTTGCTGCTGAGCACCCTGGGGGTGGGGCTGGCCAGTGCCTACGAACTCACCGCCCGCAACAAGCTCTGCGCCCTGCTGGTGGAGGGGCCCGACCAGCTGGGCCCCTATCTGACCAGCTTTTCCGTGGTGTTCAACGTGGGCAAGTTGGTGGGCCCGCCGATCGGTGGCCTGCTGCTCGCCGCCCTGGGGCCCGTGGCCGCCCTCGGACTCGATGCGGCCAGTTACCTCCTACCGATCGCCGCCCTCACCTGGCTGATGGCGCCGCACCGGGAACGGGAGCAGCGCAGCCAGCCGGGCCAGGCGGCCAGCGTGGCCACGGCCTGGCGTGACTGCGGCCCTGGCCTGAGGCAGGTGCTGCGGTTCACGGCCCTGGCCTGCCTAGTGGGCTTCTTCCACCCGGGCCTGGCGCCCCTGATCGCCAATGCGTTGTTGGGCTCCAGTCCCCAGGCCCTGGGGGTGTTCACCAGCGTGCTTGCTGCTGGCAGCATCAGTGGCGGCCTGATTTTGCAGCGCCATGCCGAGCAGCTCTGCCGCAGACCCGCCCTGCTGCTTGGTACGAGCGCCATGGTCACCGCCCTGGCCCAGTTGGGCATGGCTGCGGCCACCGGCACGGCCAACGGGATCCCCATCAGCCTGGCCATGGCCTTCCTGATCGGGGCTGGCACGGCCTGCCTGCTGGCGGGCACCAACCTGATCACCCAGGTGGCGGCGCCCCAGGTGTTGCGGGGACGCATGGCGGGCCTGGCCCAAGTGGCCTTCCTAGGGGGCGGGGGGCTCAGTGGCCTGCTGGCCGCCTGCCTAACCCTGCTCTACGGCCTGCAGGCCTGCTTCGCCTTGCTGGGGAGCCTGGGTCTCGTCATTGCCCTGCTGGAACTGGGCAGTAGGGGGTCCCAGCGGCTGGAGCCAGACCGGGACCAGGACCCAGTGGCGATCAGATCAGCTTGACGCCGCGCACCACAAAGGCGAGGGCTGCTGCAGCGGTGAGTCCACCGGCAACGAGAAGCAGATAGATCACGGGACCCATGGCGTCACTGGGACAATGTCCTCGCCATTACAGCAGAAGGGCGCCGGCCCCAGACCGAAACCTTCACGGAACCGCCTAGGCTGGCGCCACGATTTGCGGTTGGCTTTTTCCTGACCTGGCTAGCGACCTGGCACGTTCCCCAAAGGGACGACCTAACGCTCCCCACTCCTCAACCGTCTAGGCGGGTTGGTTGAGGTTCGGTGCCTCGTCAGCACCCTGCTCCAGACCCCTCCCCAGAGCGTCATTCCCCACAGTTTGAGATCGGTCGGCATGCGCACGCTGTTCATTTACCCAGAGTTCCCCAAGACCTTCTGGAGCTACGAGAAAATTCTCGAGCTGGTGAATCGCAAGGTGCTGTTGCCGCCGCTTGGGTTGGTGACCGTGGCGGCCCTGCTGCCCCAGCAGTGGGAGATGAGGCTGGTGGATCGCAATGTCTCCGAGGTGCAGGAGGCGGATTGGGCCTGGGCCGAGCTGGTGATCATCTCCGGAATGATCGTGCAGAAGGCGGATATGGCTGCCCAGATCGCTGAAGCCAAGCGCCGCGGCATCCCGGTCGCCGTGGGCGGCCCCTTCGCCAGTTCCACCCCCGATGCGCCGGAACTGGCGCTAGCCGATTTCAAGATCCTCGATGAGGGCGAAATCACCCTGCCCCTGTTCATTGAGGCGATCGAACGGGGTGAACGCCAAGGGCGCTTCAGTTCCAACGGCGAGAAGCCCGATGTCACGGGCACGCCGATCCCCCGCTTTGACCTGCTCGAGCTCGATGCCTACGACTCGATGAGCGTGCAGTTCTCGCGCGGCTGCCCGTTCCAGTGCGAGTTCTGCGACATCATCGTGCTCTACGGGCGCAAGCCCCGCACCAAGGCCCCCGAGCAGCTGGTGGCCGAATTGCAGGCCCTTTACGACCTGGGCTGGCGCCGGGCGATCTTCCTGGTGGATGACAACTTCATTGGCAACAAGCGCAACGCCAAGTTGCTGCTGCCGGCCGTAAAGCAGTGGCAAGTCGAGCGCGGCTTCCCCTTCACCTTCACCACCGAAGCATCGGTGGATCTGGCAGCCGACGACGAGATGATGGAGATGATGGCCGAAGCCCGCTTCGAGGCGGTGTTCCTGGGCATCGAAACCCCGGATGAGGCCAGCCTCTCGGTGGCGGGCAAGCACCAGAACACCCGCAGTTCCCTGGAGGACTCCGTCGATCGGATCACCTCCTACGGCATCCGGGTGATGGCCGGCTTCATCATCGGTTTCGATGGTGAAAAAACAGGTGCCGGCGATCGCATCGTGCGTTTTGTGAGCCGCACCGGCATTCCGGCCGCGATGATGGGCATGTTGCAGGCCCTGCCCAACACCGGCCTCTGGCATCGCCTCGAAAAAGAAGGGCGCCTGATCGAAGAAAAGGCCGATGCCAAGGGGGTCAACCAGACCAACCTGCTCAACTTCCTGCCGACCCGGCCGATCCGCGATATCGCTAACGAATACGTGGATGCCTTCTGCCGGCTCTATGAGCCGAACGCCTACATCGATCGGGTCACCCACTACTACCTGAAGATGGGCGAGCCCCGATGGAAGGCCTTCTACAAGGCCGAAAATTCCGACAAACCGGTGTTGCCCGGCTGGCGCGATCTGCGCGCCCTCTCGATCGTGGTCTGGCGCCAGGGGATCCAACGGGACACCCGCTTCCGCTTCTGGAAGTCCCTCGCCACGGTGGCCCGGCGCAATCCAAAGTGCCTGGAGCAGTTTTTGATCACCCTGGCCCACAACGAGCACTTCCAGGAATACCGCGGGGTCGTCACCAAGGAAATCCAAGAGCAGCTGGCGTCCCTGCCGCCCGAGCCCCCCTCCACCCCGGCCAAGGCTCCGCGCGAATTACAGCCTGCCTAAAGCGCTGCCTCAAGCAAAGCATTCGCCCAGTCAGACGCCTTATGGCGGCACGCCTACTCCCTGGATGGACCCAAGTTGTCAGTCCTGGATGTAGTCGCTGCCGTCCTCGAGGCAGCGTTCGGCCCGTTGCAATTCTCGGCCCAAGTAGAGGGCGTGGTCGAGCCGGGTGATCGGCCAGGGGCCCTCGCCTTCGCTGAGGGCGATGCCCAGTTCCTTGGCGCTGCGGCCCCGGAACACGGCCAGGGGCAGGCGGGGCCCATCGCCTCGGCATTGCAGCACTTCGCCCGTGTCGGGATCGGTGGCCAAGCCCCGCTCATCGATGCCATTGCCGTAGTGCTCAGCCACCAGTTCGCCAGCGGCCCGATCGAGCTTGATCAGGAAGTAGCCGCACGGATCCAGGGCGATAAACCGATGGGACAGCTGGTCGTCGAGGGCCTGCCGATCTGGGGGAGTGGGAACCATGGGTCGATGCTAATCAGGGGCTTGGGGTGCAACTGGATCGCCGAGGGGCGGCGGCTCGGCCGTGAACGGCAGCTCGGCGTTGATCGCCTCGATTTCTTCGAGCTGCTGGGCATTGGCCTGGGGCAACCACTGGCGCAGGAGCCGGTCGAAGCGGGGATCGAACCAGCGGTGCAGGCTGGCGTGGGGGCGGGCGACAAAGCCGCGGCGACGCTTGTGGCTGCCGCCGGCACCGGGATCGAACTGGCGAATGCCCCGTTCGATCGCCCAGGCGATCGGCGCGTAATAACAGACCTCGAAATGGAGGTTTTCCTGCTCCACATCACTGCCCCAATAGCGGCCCCAAAGCTGGTCGCCGTTGTGCACGCAGAGGGACATGGCCAGGGGATCGCTGGGATCGCCCGCATGGGCACTAAATAACACCAGATGCTGCCGCAGCTCCTTAGGGCTGTCGGTAAAGAACGCTTCGGTGAGGTACTTACTGCCCCAGGCGCCCCAGCGACTGCAGTGCTGGGCGTAGAAATGATGCATGCGCGCCATCAAATCATCCGTGATCGCCTCCCCCAGCAGGGGCGTAACCGTCAGGCCAGCGGCGGCCACCGAGCGGCGCTCCCGCTTAATATTGCGGCGCTGGTTGGCATTGAAACTGGCCAGATAGGCCTCAAAACTGGTGTAATCCTGGTTGGTCCACAGGCTCTGCTGGTTCAACCAGGGGGCCCAGCCGGCCGCCTCCAACTGGGGCCGCCAAAGCGGATCCACATAGAGAAAATTGCAGCTCAAGATCCGATGTTCGCGGCAAAACTCCTCAATCAGGGCGAGCAGCAGCGCCGTCAGGGCCGCCCCGTCTTCGCCGGGGGCGAGATGGAAGCGATAGCCCAGCACCGGGCTCAGCGGGCTCATGCCCAGCAGCTTGGGGTAGTAGCGCAGCCCCAACTGGCCGGCGAGCTGGGCAAAGGACTGGTCAAAGACAAATTCGCCGTAGCTATGGCCCTTGAGATAGAGCGGCGCCACCGCCAGCAGGCTCTCGCCGCGCCACAGACCCAGGTGCACGGGCTGCCATCCCTGGGAGGGCACGATGCTGCCGGAGGCCTCCAGGCGCTCCAGCCAGGGCCAGGAGTAGAAGGGAAGCCCTGCCGCCGCCGTCACGGCCTGCCATTGGTCCTCGGGAATCTCGGCGATCGACCCGTGCCAGCGGGCTTGAAGCTCAGCCATGGCAGGGCATCTCGCGGCAGCGGCGTGGCCACAACGCTAGGAGTGGCTGCGGCCCTGCTGCTGCCCCTGCAGGCGAGCCCGGCCCAAGCTGGCCTGATGCGACCGGTGCTGCAGCTGCTGCGGCCCCAGGTGGAAGCGCGGCTAGCCAGCTTGTGTGTGGGCTGGCTGGGCGGCGCCGATGGGGCCCTGGCCGCCAGTCTGGAGAAACCCTGCCGCCAGCTGGCCGCCCCGGTGAGCCGCTGCCTGGTGGAGGAAACCGATGCCAGTAGCAACAGCCTGGCGGTGGTCACCGACCTGCTCAGCGGCCGCCTCGGTGAGGCCAGTGAACTCGTGGTGAAACGCTGCGCCGCCCGGCTGCTGGGCCTGCCCCCGGACAGCCTGCGGGATGTGAGCTTGATGGACATCGCCCACCAGTTCAAGCCCCCAACCCAGGGCCAGCCCCCAGGTCCCCAGTCCCGTTAGGGGCGGCTGCCAGAGCGGCTATAGCGCACCAACAGCTCGCCCTGGCAAAGGGGGCGGCTCTCCTCCAGCTGCCAACGGCCCGGGGCCGGCAAGGGCTCGATCGGCAGCCAGAAGTGGGCGCCGCCCAGGACCCGGGGCACCAGGGTGAGTTGGAGGCCATCCACCAGATCCAGGGCCAGCAGGCTGGCCGCCAGCCGGGCTCCACCCAGAAGCACCAACCGATCCATTCCCCCAACCGCCAGCTCGGCCAACAGGGCGGGCCAGCCAGAGCCAACCCTTTGGTGCTGGCTGATTTCTGCTCGACTGCCTGGCGACTCGGCCCCCTGGGGAAGGCGGCTGTCGGCACCTTTGCCCCCTAAAGCGGGGGCCCCGGCCGGTCCGGTTTCTGCCTGGGACCCCTCCGGGCACAAGCTCCAGAGGCGATCAAAGCCCGCTGGGGGGCTGGAACGGACCCCGGCCGGGGCCACCAAACCGCGCCGCAGAGGCTGGTGAAAAAAAGGCAGCTGGGGATCGAGCTGGCCGCTGCGGCTCACCGCCAGGGCCCAGGGCTGGGGTGGACGCCCCTGCCCGCGTCGGAGCTCCAGCAGGTCGGGCTGGTGGAGCAGGCAGGTGCTGCCATGGAGCCGCAGGGTCTGGGCCCCAATCAGGCAGCCATCGGCCCAGGCCAAGGCCTCTTCCAGGGCACGCCGATCCCCCGCCCCTCCCAACTGGGCGGCCCCACCTTCGGGGGGCGCCAACCGTCCATCGAGGCTCACCGCCAGCACCAAGCGGACCTGGGGGAGGATCAACGGCCCCAGGTCGGAGGCGGCGCCAGCCGCACTCACACCGCCGCCAGGGCGTCGAGGGCCAGGGGGCGCATGCCCACCAAGGGCGCTTCGGCGAACACCTCGGCGGCGTTATTGGGGCTTTCCTGCAGGCGCACCTTGTGCAGGCTGGCGCCCGTGGTGGCGATCGGTGCCTGCAGCAGATCGGCGATGTGGAGGGCGATGTTCTCGGCCGTGGGCACGCACTGGCCGAAATGGGCCACGTCCTTGTTGAGGAAGGTGTGGTCAAACGGCTCCACCACGAGGTCGTCCACCAGCTGCTGCAGCACGGCCAGGTCGGCCACCATGCCGGTGCGCCCATCGATGCGGCCGCGCACAGTGACATCGAGCAGGTAGTTGTGGCCGTGGCCGTTCGGCCGGGCGCACTTGCCATAGATGGCCTCGTTTTCGGCCTGGCTCAGCTCGGGACGGGCGAGGCGATGGGCGGCGGCGAAATGGGTGCGGATCGTCAGGAAGGCTTCCATGGAGTCGTCGAGCA
>Ga0310330_100373_pt1 | contig 12857 bp, 17 predicted proteins | sample LakMicDCLTotalB5_FD_195544 | JGI IMG/M metagenome (GOLD analysis project Ga0310330, IMG submission 195544) | Enriched freshwater cyanobacterial communities from Lake Michigan, Michigan, United States - MI23.DCL.Total.B5 (v2) (version 2) | ecosystem: Environmental > Aquatic > Freshwater > Lake... | reverse complement strand
CAGCAACTCCGAACCGCCACCGATGCCGAGGCGCTCCAGCACCTCGCGGCAGTCGCGCTCCAGGTCCCAGGCGTTGCAGCTGTCCATCCGGGCGTTGCAGCTGCCGAGGCGAGCCAGCAGGGTGTCACTGTTCGGTTCAGCGGCCAGGGCCAGGCTGAGTTCCTCGTGCTCCCGCAGCAGGGCCAGGCGCTCGCCGCCGGCGGCGAACACCTCCTCCAGCACCGTGCGGGTCGGATCGAGGTCGGGCTCCTGATCGAGCAGCACCACATTGAGCTTGCTGGAACAGCGCCGCTCGCCCCGGTCCAGCGGTTCGCGGCCGGCCAGCACCCGCAGCAGGGTGCTCTTGCCCGCCCCATTCGGTCCGATCAGCCCCAGGCGCTCGCGGGGGCCCACGTGCAGCTCAAGGTCGGAAAACAGGGTGCGGATGCCGTAGTCCTTGCCGGCTCCCACCAGCGAGATCAGGCTCACGCCGCCTCCGTGGGCGCCGCTGCCGGATTGCTTCTGTCGCTCGCTGGCTCGGCCTGAGTCCCGCCCGTGCCGCGGCGCTGGGCCTCCAGGTGGAGGAACACGCTCTTGTCACCCACATCGGCCGCGGCGGCCATCGGGAACTTGCGCAGGCAGAGCACCAGCAGCAACACGCTTTCCACCGTCAGCAGGGTGGCGGTGGTGTCGATCGGCAGCAGACCGCTGAGCCGGCCTAGCAGGGCCACCGGCAGCAGCAGGGTCACACCGATCGCCTCGGGCCGGCGGAAACAGAAGAACTCCTTGAAGCCCACGCCGGTGAGGGCCGCGAAGAAGGGGCCCACCGCCAGGATCCAGAGGGGCTGCTCCCGCAGGGCCTCGCCCATCGCCCCCAGACCCACCCGCTGGGCGAGCAGCAGCCCGCCGAGGCAGCCCGCCAGCCAGAAGAGCTGCAGGGCCCGGTGCAGGGGCCGCAGGTAGATGTGGATCCAGCGCAGGGCCAGGCCGAGGCCGGCGGCCATCAGCAGCAGCCAGGGCCAGAGCCCTTCGCCGCCCCCCTGGCGCCAGGTGAACAGCAGCCCCAGTTGACCGAGGGCCAGGGCGGTGAGTGCCAGGCGGTAGCCCAGCACCTCGCGGCGGTCGTGGTCGGTGATCGTGTAGGGACCGAACATGCCGTCGAAGACGGGATCAGCCGGGCTGGGGAGACTGCTGCTGGCCACGGGTTCGGAACTTCTGCCCCCATGCTGGCTGAGCGCTGGGCTGGTGGTGGGGTCCGGCTTCCGCCGGAGTGGCCGCCAGACTCCCCCGATTTCAGCCCGGTGATTCGGCGGGCTTCCCGGGGGAGGGCGATCCCCCTGGCCCCGCCACCAGGCTGGCCAGATCGGGGCCGGCCGGAGTGATGCCGGAGGGGTGCAGCGGAAACAAGCTGCCGAAGTAGTCGCGGCGCCAGACCTCGGGACAGCAGGTGAGCGCCACCCCCGGCAGGGCGAAGAAACGGGCCCGCCATCCCGCCAGGGCTGGAAACTGCCAGAGGGGGCGGCGACTGCAACCGAACAGGGGGGCGTACACCAGCTCCAGGCGAATCAGGGTGGGGAACAGCACCACATCGGCCAGGCTGAGTTCGGCGCCGCCCAGCCAGAGCTCCCCGACGGCGGAGCCCCGCTGCAACTGCTCCTCGAGCGCCTCCAGGGTGCTGAACAGCTCCGCCTCTGCCTCGTCGTAAGCGGCCTGGTTCCGCGCGAAGCCACACCGATAGACCCCGTCGTTCACGCTGTCCTGGAGCCGCTCCCGCCAGCTCTCAATCGCCTCCCGCCGCGCCGGGGGCCACAGATCGGGCCCATCGCCGGGCCAGCCGTTGAGCAGCTCGATCAGCCGGGCGCTCTCATTCACCACGATGCGGCCCTGGCTGCGGGAATACAGGGCGGGCACCGAAGCCGGTGCGCCCCGATCGCTGCCGCTGGCCCGGTAGAGCTCCGCCAGGGTGGTGCAGCCGGCGAAGGGGGAGGTGAAGCGCCAGCGCCCGGCGGCCGGGTCCGGCTCCACCACCACCAGATCGATGCTGCCGCCCAGGCGGCGCAGACTCCAGACCAGCCAGGCCCGGTGGGCCCAGGGGCAGCTGCGCCCCACGATCAGCACGTGGCCTGAGGCCACCGAGGCGTCGGCGGGCAGGGAAGGCCGCCCACCGAAAGCCGGTGCGGGCCGGCGGTAGCGGCCCTCGGCATCGGCCGGCCCGAGACCGCCCATCAGGGTGAGCCACTGCCCCTGCCACAGGCAGCGGGCGGTGCGCACCAGGACGGCGGGGGGTGGCATCGCTGAACGACTTCATGTCGCCTGACTCTGCGTCAGGCTGGGGGCTGATGGGGGTTATGGCAGGCGATGGCCGTCGAATCAGGGCTGGGGCCCCACGCCAGTGCAACGGGCAAGGTGCTTGTGGTGGCCGGCACCCACGGCAATGAGCGCAATGCCCCCTGGCTGCTCGATAGCTGGGCTCGGTTGCCCGGGCGGCTCGATTCCTCCGGTCTGGCCCTGTGCCCCCTGATCGGCAACCCCGAGGCCCTGGCCCAGTCGCGGCGCTATGGCGACCGCGACCTCAACCGCAGTTTCCAGGCGGCCCTGCTGGCCGATCCGGTCCGGCAGGAACGGGAGGTGGTGCGGGCCCGCAACCTGCTGGCCGCCCATGGGGCTCAGGGCACCGATCCCTGCCTGGTGGCGATCGATCTGCACAGCACCACCGCCGCCATGGGCAGTTCCCTGGTGGTCTACGGCCGCCGCCCCGCCGATCTGGCCCTGGCCGCCGGCCTCCAGCGACAGCTGGGCCTGCCGATCTACCTGCATGAGGCTGATCCCCACCAGACCGGCTACCTCGCCGAGGCCTGGCCCTGCGGTCTGGTGATCGAGGTGGGACCGGTGCCCCAAGGGGTGATCACCGCCGCCGTGGTGCACCAGAGCGCCCTTGCCCTGGAGGCCACCCTGGCGCTGCTGGCCGGGGCCCGCCGGGGAAGGCTGCCGCAACCCTCCCACCTGGTGGTGCATCGCCATCGCCGAAGCCTGGATCTACCCCGCCACGGCGATGGCAGTCCCGCCGCCCTGATTCATCCCCGCCTGCAGCACCGCGACTGGCAACCCCTCCAGGCCGGGGATCCCCTGTTCCAGGCGAGCGATGGAGGCACCATCGCCTACATCCCTCCCGACGATCTGGGGTGCCAGCCGGAATGGCCCGTGTTCATCAACGAAGCGGCCTATGGCGAAAAGGGCATCGCCCTGAGCCTCACCGCCCGGGAGCGGTGGCCCGTTCAGCAGGGCTGGGGCAAGGCCCTCCAGGCCCTGGCCTCCGGGCTGCTCGAGGCCTGATCAACCGCACACGAAGGTCGTCTGTTCCTTGGTGCAGGGCAGATCGGTGGTGCTGCCATCGGCCCAGTAGATCCGCAGGCGATCGTCCTCGGTGCCGGTGCGCACCGTGAGCGACTTGATGGCCCCGACGGGAGGTTTGCCCCGTTGGTCAGACCCATCCTGCCGCTCACTGGCCACCTTGTTGAGCCGCTGCTCCAGTTGCTGAATCTTCAGGTTCAGCTGGTCGATGCGCTGGGCCTCCGGGCTGGGCCCCTCCTTGCAGCCGGCGAGCGCCAAGGCCAAAGCCGCCACAGCACTTGCCGCTCCCCGGCCGATCTGTTGGGGGCGAAGCGGGCTGATCAGGTGGGCCATGAGGTGGGATGGATGGGAGGGCACAGGGACCTCAGGCGGCCTGGTCCCGAACGAAGCACCCCCTTGGATGGCGCTCAGCCGCCATCACTTGGAGAGGCGGCGCCGGCACGAGCCGAAACCGCTCGATTCGATCGCCCTTGCTGCCATGCAGGGCCAGGAAGGCCTGAATCCGCTGGACGGCGATCTCCGGGCTCACAAGACGAAGGGCCCGGGAAGGGTCGGCACTGAAATGGCCGTCTTCATCGAGCCAGCGCGGGCGACGGTGCCCAGTGCCGACAAGGGTCACGCTCCAGCGATGCAACGCCGCCATGAATCGCTCCGATTCTGCCCGCATCGTGCCGCGCCGCTGGAGGGAAGGCCAGGATCCGATGCAGGATGCAGGCTTTCTGAAGCATTGGTTGACCAACCGCGCATGGGCTGGCCAACCACCTCGCCTCAGAGGTCGTCCTCGGCGTTGGGCTTGATCGTGCAGTCGCTGGTGGGGTAGCTGACGCAGAGCAGGGCAAAACCCGCGGCGATCTGGTCGTCATCCAGGAAGCTCTGGTCGGACTGATCGACGGAGCCGCTCACCACCTTGCCGGCGCAGGTGCTGCAGGCTCCGGCCCGACAGGAATAGGGAAGATCGATGCCCTGCTCCTCGGCGGCATCCAGGATGTAGGTGTCGGAGGCACAGGAGAAACTTGTGCCGCCCTCGATGCTGATCGTGTAACTGTCGGCCATGGCTGTGGCTTGGCTAGGGAAGGGTCGGGAGAAGGACAAGCCTGAATTGGCAATGCCAGGGGCTGCCCAATGTCCAGGCTGGTCGTTTAGGCCGCTGGCACCACCTTTCGTGTTCGGATCCGGATCGCCGGCCAGCGCGCTCCCCATCCGAAGCCCCGATCCCCGACTGCCTGCCGCGATGAGCCATGGCAAGGCCGCAGCAGATCTGCTGCGGCGCTGAAAAACTGGCCGGCGCCGGAAGGTCTGTAGGATGAAAATGGTTCAAAGATTTCTCTCCAGCAACGGTTTCTCTCCAACGGGTTCTCTCCAGCAGGTTCTCCCCACGCGAGCAATCGTTTTTCTTTAGGGCTTTCGGCGGATCAGGTTCATAGATTCTCTTTCAGGTTCATGACGATTTACGTGGGCAACCTTTCCTTCGATGCCGAAGCGGAGGACGTCCAGCAATTGTTTTCCGAATACGGCAAGGTCAGCAAGTGCAGCCTTCCCTTGGATCGCGACACCGGCCGCAAGCGTGGTTTCGCCTTCGTGGAAATGGCCAGCGAGGCCGAGGAGACCAAGGCCATTGATGAGCTTCAGAACGTTGAGTGGATGGGCCGCGCCATCCGCGTGAACAAGGCTGAACCACGCACCGGTGGCGGTGGTGGTGGCGGCGGCGGCCGTGGTGGCTACGGCAACGGCAGCTTCGGCGGCGGCGGCGGTTACAACGGCGGTGGCTACGGCAACCGCAACCGTTACTGATCACCCAGGGCCCTTCGGGGCCAACTTCGGGGTTCCGACCTGGAACCTCCAACATCCACCCTGCTCCGGCAGGGTTTTTTTATGGCTTCGTTCGGGCAGCCCGACCGCCCAAGTGCCGGAGCAACAGGGGCGAAGGCTTGGGGCAACCCCTGGGAGACGCTTAGGTGACGGCGCGGAGCTGTTGCTGCTGGTATTCGCGGCGGAACAGCCAGAAAAGATATTCGGGAGATTTGTAATTCTTCGGCAGACTGTGATGCAGAATTGCTAAGCGATCCCAGCAGACAGTGCGCTCAATCTGCTTCTGGCTGCAGCCTTCGCGCAGTAACAACCTCATCGCCTTGCAATACATGGGGTATTGCGCTTCCAACTGGCCTATCGTGAGTGGAGGCGTGGTGGGTTCAGTCAGGGTTCTGCCCCGAGAATCTGCATCCTAGGCCCCGGTTGCCCCTAGCGGGTTGAGGCCGCTTCGCTGGGAAGCGATGGTGGTGAGCCGACCGAGGCGAGGGTCCCAGAGGATATAACTGAAGCAGCCCGGGATTTCGGACATTCGGAGCCTTTTTACCCCCTGAAGCCGAGCCGCATTGAGGTCATGACAAGCCCTTAGGCGATAGTTGGGAATGGCGGCACAGAGGTGGTGAATCGCATGGCAGCCAATGTCAGCGGAAAACCAGTTCAGCACTGCTGGTAACTCGAGATCGCTGGTGCCTTCCAGGGCGCCGGCCATCGCATTCCATCCCTGGGTGGTGTGGGCATAGGAGCCGGGAAAATTGTGCTGCACAAAGAAGATGCAGATGAAGATGGCGGCACCACAGGTCATCACCGGTGCATAGATCGTCCAGAAGGCTGCGGCACCCACTGTGGCGGCCATGACGAACCAGACGGCCAGCACCGCAAGATTGTTGAACAACAGGTCGTAGAACTCCTCGGGGCTATACCAGTGGCGGCTGCGGTGAGAAGCCAGGATCTCCTGGAACGAACGCTCCGGCGACTCCTGCAGGCTGCGGATGGTGTAGGGCAGCAGTGCCACCAGGCCGAGAAGCAGCGCGACCCTCGGTTTGATCACGAGGTAAAAGAAGCCACCAGGAAAGAGCATCAGAGGATGGCGCAGCCAGCCGTATTGGCGCTGTTGGCCAGGGGTGAGCCGGGCAAAGGCTTCGGTGCTCACCAGGGCGGAGGGACCCTGGTACTTCTCCCAGTCACCGTTGTGGCGATGGTGATACTCGTGGCCCCGTGACCATGGCAGCTGGGGGATGCCACTCACCACACCGAGCAGAAAGCCGCACCAACGATTGGCCCGGCGGTTGCGGAACAGCGAATAGTGACCGCAGTCGTGCATCAACGAGAAGCAGCGGGCCAGGAACAGCACCTGCAAGGCGATCACCGGCGGCAATAGCCAGGGGGATCGCGGCAGCAACTCCAGGGCCAACCACCAGAGCAGCCCGTAGGGCACCAGAGTGTTGAGGATCTGCCAGGTGGCCCGGCGATTCGAGCTGGCCATGAAGGGACGCAGATCGAAGTCAGACCGCCCGAGGGCCGCTGCATCGCTGGCGACCGGGACTGACGGGGTCGGGGACTGGGTCCCTTCCAGGGGGAGGGAAACGGTCAAGGACGTGAGGGCTGGTGGGGCATGGCGCTCAACAATTGCTGCTTTGGTGCTGTAAACCTAGGCGGGGCTATGCCATTGATTGGTGGGCGAGCCCACTGCAAAGGGTCAGGGGCGGAACTATCAACGATCTAGCCGGGCGGCGAGGGCATCCTGACCAGGGGCAGCGCAGGGCTTAGAACTGCGCCATCGCCCGAATCTTGGCCAATTTGCCGTCCGCGAGGCCGTCCAGCTCGGCAAGATCCAACAGCTTGTCCTGCACCAGGCTGGCAAACAGGAAGAGGATCGCCTGGGGCCGGAAATCAAAACGGCCTTCGATGCGGTGGCGCTGAATACTCAGATAGTCGTGCAGCTGCCAGAGAGTATCGGCGGAATCCAACTGAGCCGCCTGGAGCTGGACCTCGTTAATCAAGCTGGCGAGCGCCCGGCCGTGGGCTCGATCAAAGGCTGTGCGGGCTGTGCCCTGCTCCAGCTCAGTCCAGTCGGGCCATGAAATTTGTTCCGTATCTACAAGCATCAGAGCAGGCTCGACACTGGTCATGCTCCGTTCACCCATGCTGAATCCACCGATATGACACTCTATCGCCCCTGGAGCAGGAACGTGAGTTGGGAAGTTCGTGCCACGCCAGCCAGGGGTACTGGTGGTGTTCCCAGTGATATCCGAAGTGGTAACACGTGAGCAGGGACAACCAGACCGGCAAGTCCAGGCTGCGGGGTCGGTGGGTACCGCTCTGCGGGTCGATGGCGCGATGGGGCAGGTAGGTGCCAAACACGAACAGCTGCAGGGAACTCAGCAGCAGGGGGAGGATGCAGAAGAGCAGCAGATTCAGGCCGGCGGTGGGCGTGAGCGCCAGGCTCAGCAGCCCTAGGGCTCCCCACCCCCCCAGGAGACGGGCCATTTGGCCCCAGCTCAGGTACCCGCCCAGGAAATGGATCAACCAGTGCAGGGCAGCCCTCAGTTCCGGCCCCTCCGAGCCGTGGACATCGGGGTCGCCCTGGCCTCCGGAGAAACGATGGTGAAGCGCATGCTTGGCACGGCAGCTGTCGTAAGTCAAACCGGCGTACAGGGTGAGGGCCAAGTGCCCCCAACGCGCATTGGACTCGGGGCAGGCGGGGCGCAGGACCCCATGCATGGCGTCGTGGGCCACGATGAAGAGCCCTGTGTGCAGAAAGCTGCGCAGCAGCACGGCCAGCAGCACAAACAAGACTTCCATCCACGGGCCCCCGGCCATGCCCGTCGCAGCGGAGAGGGCCTCGCCGAGCCGATCGAGATCGACACTCAGCAAGCCCACCCCACTCAACAACCAGCCCGTCAGGATGGCGATGGACAAGCCCTCACCCCTGGTGCTGCCGTGCTTCAACGGGCGAACTTGAGCAGTTCGGCCGGCGAGGCGAGCAGATCGATCGCCACGAAGTAGATCTTGCCCTCGGGGTTGAGCAGAAAGCGCCAGGCCACGTTCATCCCCACGCCGGCGCCGAACCAGGGGGTCTGCACCTTGCCGGTCACCTTGATCTGGTTGAAGCCGCCCTCGGCCGGTTCGGCATAGCCCCGCTCGGGAAGCAGGCGAAGGTTCTGACAGTCCTCACGGAAGAAGCGCAGGATGGCGTCGCTGCCCACGATCGGCTTCTGGAAGGGGGGCTGCAGGGCCCCGTCGGGCAGGAAGAGCTGGATCAGGGCGTCGAAGTCGTTGGCATTGAGCAGATCCATGTAGGCGTTGATCGTGGGATTGATCACGCCTTCAATGAACACCTTTTTGCGGCTCTCCTCGGGGGTGGGGGCCGCCACCGGTTCCATCACCCGCTGCCCCTCACCCTTGGCGGGGTCAAAGCCCATGTCGACAACAAAGTTGCGCAGCAGGGTGATCTGCTGGCCCTGCTCCACACCCTTGACGGAATTGAGCACGGAGGCCGCGTTGGCGGAAAGCTGGTAGCCCTCGGGGATCGGTGCCACGAGGCCGGCGGCCATCCACTGACCCAGCTGATACCAGAAACCGAGCTTGATGTTCACCGACCAGTTGGCGTAGGTGCGGCCGATCGCGGTGTCCGCACTATTGGCCAGGTCGCACATCACCTGGCTCTGGCCAGCGAAGTCCATGGCCTTGATCTGGGCCAGCACGGGTTCGGCAAACTGCATGCGTGCGGCGCCGGGCGCGGCGATCGTGATCGTGGTGCCCATCTCTAGATAGGCGTACCAGATCAGGGCCAGCTGGTCTTCGGCGCTCAGGAGGCGAAAGCGGGCCGTGATCGCTGGCACCGCATCGGCAGCCAGGGTTTCAGGGAAGATCTGGGAGGCTTTGGTGAGCGTGAACATCCGCTGAGGTTCCTGATTGTGAAGGAATCTTGCAGACCTTACTCCACTCTCGGCAAATCCTGGTAAAGAAATGCTGTTTTGGCTCTTCTTGGCCCCTGATGCTGGCTGTTCCGCCGCGTCCTGCGGTAGGTCCAGGGCGCGGGTTTCAGCCCCCTTCAGGGGGCCTGTGGCTGGCAGCGTGGTCCGGCAGGCCTTGCGTCTCAAGCCTTTCGAGGGCTAGCCGCAGGGAGGGGGCGAGGGGCCGGGTCTCCCGTCGTTTCGGGCTCCAGATCGCACCGCTGCGCAGCTCGCCGAGGTCCGCGAAGACCATATCCTGCCCTTCCCGCAGCTCCAGGGCCTCCAGGGGAACGGAGAGGGGCACGTGGAACACATGCAGGGTGCGGTGGGGATCCTGGTGGTCGAACCACCAGCGCACCTCGCCAGCCACCCAGCTGATCTCCTCCTCCAGCTCCCGCCGCAGGCCCTGCTCCGTCGTTTCGCCCGGATCCAAGTGGCCGCCGAACAGGCCCCAGGTACCCGGATGCACGATCCCCTCGATGTCGTCGCGAAGCTGCAGCAGCCAACGCCCCTGCCGCTCGATCATCGCCACGGCGACCTGAAGGGACATGGAGGGAATCGAGTCGAATCAGACTAAGCAGCGGGTGCGGCCGCGTGGTTAGGCCGGGTCCGGTTTGCAGGGCCAGGGTTCGGTGGACCTGATGGGAGCCTTGATCCTGGCGTGACCTTGAGCCAGACCCGGTTGGCCAAACAGGCTTCCAGGCTTGGCCAGCCCCTCAGGGCAGTTCGAACACCAACAGATCGGCCCCACCGGCCCCCGCCGTGATCGCCCCTGACATCCCGGGCTCCATGCCAAGCCCATCGCCGCCCTGAAGGTGACCCAGCACAGGGTTTTCGGCGGCCGGCTCCAGGCTGATGTCCAGATCGCCATCGATGAGCTGGATCCAGCCATGGGCATCCGCCGCACCGGGCAGGGCGAGCCGCTCTCCGGCTTGGGGCCGGGCCCGCCAGATCCGCACCGACCGATCGATGGCCATGGCCCCGGTGCTCTGCTCGGGATCGATCAGCAGCGTCCAGCCGGCCCCGAGTTCAAAGGGCTTCTGGCCGTAGCTGGGAGGGAGCCCGCGCTGGCTGGGGGCGATCCAAATCTGCAGCAACCGACAGCTCTGAGCCCCCTCGTTCATCTCGCTGTGCACGATGCCGCTGCCGGCGCTCATCCGCTGCACTTCGCCGGCCCGCAAGGCTTCGCTGTGACCCATCGAGTCGCGGTGGTGCAGCACCCCCTCCACCATCACGGTGATGATCTCCATGTCGCGGTGGGGGTGCATGCCGAAGCCCCTGCCCGCCTCCAATCGGTCGTCATTGATCACCAGCAGCGGACCGAAACCCCGCCAAGCGGGGTGATCGTGGCCAGCGAAGCTGAAGCTGTGCCAGCTCTCCAGCCAGCCGTGGCTGCTGTGGAAGCGTTCGGCGGCCGGCCTCAACACCAGACCGGGATGGAGCGCCAGGGTGCTCTGGTCAGCGGGGATGGCGGGCGCGGCGGCGGTTTCGGGTAGGACGCTGGTCATGGCCGGGTTCCGGAGGGAGGGCGATGGGCGCGATGGGCGGCAGGATCCAGCCGGCTTCACCGACTTTCATTTTGGACCAGTTCTGCCGTCCGCTGCCGGGGGGAGTCTTCAGCTGAGCGGCTGCCTGACCCCTCCCCATCCGCCGCGGACTGACGCTGGCTCCGCCGGCCGGATCTCCCGCCGCTGCTGGCCGCTGCCGCAGAGGCGTTGCTGCCGCTGCCGTTTGCGCTCCAGTCGCGCCGTAACCCCGAGCTCGGCGCCCCGCCAGAGGCGATCGATCTCCGCGTTGAAGTGGGCGGCCAGGAGGGGGGAATCGATGCGCAGCAGGGTTTCATCGTTCTGGAAGGCAGCGCTGGGGCTCCAGTTGAACGAACCGCTAATCACGCTGCGACCATCCAACACGGCAATTTTGTGGTGAAGCTTGTCGCCGCCGGCCAGCCGAGGTGTTCCAACCCCCTCCAGTGCCTGTTGCCAGGGGCGATTGCCGGCCTCCAGAAGGCAGCGGTGGTCGGGCTGGCCGATGGCCAGCAGATCGAGCACCTCACTGAAGGAACGGTTGGCAAAGCCAGGATCGGCCAGCAGCCGGATCCGGACGCCCCTCTGGTGCAGGACCGCCAGGGCATCGGCGAGGTTTTGGGCGGAGAACACGAACAGGGCCATGTCGATGCTCCGTTGCACCCCGGCGAACTGCTGCTCGAGCCAGAGCAGCCCGTTGGCGCCGTCGCGGCGGCGATGGGGGGCGAACAGCACGGTCACCGTGGCAGCCCCGATCCGGACCCGTTGGCCAGGGCCCTCCGCCTTGGCCAGCCCGAAGAGGCTGTCGGGAAGCCCGCCCGGACCATCGCCCCAAAGGCGGCTGAATTCGCCGGCGAAAAGAGTTGCTAGCTCGGGGCTATCGAAGCGCAGCAGGTGGTTCACATTGCCCCGGGTGCTGGGATCATCCGGATCGCCGTGGATGCAGGAAGGGCTGAAGTTGGCCGAGCCGGTCACCACCACCCGCCGGTCCACCACCATGAACTTGTGGTGCATCAAGCCGCTGCCGCGGCTGCCGTCGGCGGTGTCGTCGATGAGGGGCACGCCCCCCTGGTGCAGGATCGCCACCGCATCCCCCTGGCCCAGGGCAACCAGCTGGGCCACACGGTGGCGCTGGTGGGGCTGCAAGGCCGCCTGGTCGTGAAGGTTGAGGCTGCTCCAGGGGGTGCTGTAGGTGTTCTCCAGCACCACCGCCACCCGCAGGCCACGGCGATGGGCCTCCACCAGGGCTTCGGCCACCCTGGGCAACGAGAGTTCCTGGACGGCCACCAGGATCTCCCGCTGGGCCCCCTGGATCGCCGTGAGGATCAGGGCTTCGAGGTCATCCCCCTGCCGCCAGCCCCCGCTGATCGGGCTGCGGTAACGCTGGTTGAAGCGCTGGTTGAAGGCCACCTGGATGCCGGGCGGCAGGGGGAGATCCGCGGCGGGGGCCCCCTCGATGCGGGCCTCTATTGGAGTGCAGCCTGCCAGCAACAGGGGCAGTGCCACGCTCAGGGCGGTGGCGAGAAGGTCGCACAGGGGGCTCCGCAGCCGCTCGGGTTTCCTCGCCTGGCTTCCCCTTGCTGGCCTTTGTCGGGGCTGGGGGAGGTGCTGGCTCCCCGGAGGATCGCCGCGCCTGGGTCCAAGCCCACCGGCTTGAAGGATGGGTGTTGCCGCAGGCCGGCGGTCGGGGGAGCTCCTTTCCATGCCGCCCAGAATTCCCGGGGGCGGACAAGCCAGGGGCCGCTTCAGGAATGGCCAGGCATCTCGGAGGTGCGCAGCATGGCCACAAACCAGAGCGAGCCGATCAGCACGGCGGCCAGCACGCCGGCGGTGATGCTCACGCGAACCATCAACAGCGACACCACCAGGGGGAACAGGATCGAGCCGACCACCGGTGTGGCCGCCACGAGGGTCCGCAGGGTGGGGTTGGCAGGAGCTGGGGCGGCAGGTGCGGACATGGCAGGAGGGTCAGGAATGAAATGGCAAACGAGGGGGGTGGATCAGAACCATTCCGCCACCGACTGACTGGCTGGGTTGCTGTTGTCTTCCGGGGTGGAGCGGCGGAACTCCAGGGTGATGTTGCGCTTCTGCACCCCATCGGCGGCCACCGCCTCGATCGGGTACAGCTGCTGGCCATCGCGGAAGGGCACCTGGATGCGGAAGGTGCCCTCGGGGGTGAGGGGCACCTCTTCGCCGCCGATCGTGAGCCGGGCCGCCGGGTCGGTGGCGCCATACACGATCA
>Ga0310330_100370_pt1 | contig 12939 bp, 8 predicted proteins | sample LakMicDCLTotalB5_FD_195544 | JGI IMG/M metagenome (GOLD analysis project Ga0310330, IMG submission 195544) | Enriched freshwater cyanobacterial communities from Lake Michigan, Michigan, United States - MI23.DCL.Total.B5 (v2) (version 2) | ecosystem: Environmental > Aquatic > Freshwater > Lake... | reverse complement strand
CACCCGCCGGGGCCAGATCAAACGGCTGCAAATCGCCAGCCTGCGCCTCGCCCAGCGGGGAGATCTGGGCCAAATCGGCCTGCGCTTTGGCCAACGGGATGACCAGCTCAGCGACCTGCAGGACGGCACCTCCAAGCTGGTGGCCATCGTGCTGAAGGAGGGTCGTAGCCTCCGGCTGGCAACCCAATCCCTAGAAGCCCAGGATTGCAGCGGCGCCGGTGAAACCCTTCCCTTGAAAGCAGATGAAGCGATCAACGAACTGATTCCCCTGCTCCAAAGCAACACCTGATCGCTTCAGGATAGGAAACAGAAAACCCAATCAACCATCGGAACTATCGCTTTTGCCAATTACAAGGTCATATCAGGTTGATTCTTTTAAGCCTTGGTCACTAAAGTGGGTTCTAAGGTGAGTTTACTAGCACGCACATCCTCATCCATGGGAATGGGATAGGCGCCGTCAAAACAAGCTGTGCAGAAGTGATTGGAATTATCCTGGGCCGCTTCCACCATGCCTTGCTTACTCAAGTAGGCGAGCGAATCCACGCCTAGGTGGCGTTCAATCTCCGCCAGGGTCAAGCGGGCCGCGATCAACTGGTCCTGGGTGTCGGTATCGATTCCGTAGAAACAGGGATGGGTCACCGGAGGAGAACTGATGCGCATGTGCACTTCGGTGGCACCGGCGTCCCGCAGGGCGGACACCAGCTTGCGGCTGGTGGTGCCACGCACGATCGAATCATCGATCACCACGACCCGCTTGCCAGAAAGCACATCAGGCAAGGGATTGAGCTTGACGCGAATACCAGCCTCACGCATGGCCTGGGTAGGTTGGATAAAAGTGCGGCCGACATAGCGGTTCTTAATCAGGCCATCGGCAAAGGGAATACCACTTTCCTGGGAATAGCCAATGGCAGCCGGGATTCCTGAATCGGGAACCCCGATCACAATGTCAGCATCCTGTGGTGTTTCCCGCGCCAGCATTTCGCCGATTCTCACGCGATAGCTATAGAGTGATTCACCAAAAAAGCGACTATCAGGCCTAGCAAAATAGATCATCTCAAAGATGCAGAGCTTGGCAGGCTCTTCACACCAAATCTGACGTAATGGCGTTGGATCGCCAGCGCGGAAATGGATTAATTCACCAGGCTTGACATCATCTAAATAGCTGACACCAATAATATCGAGTCCGCAGGTTTCACTGCTGGCGACCCAGTGGCCCTGCTCCGGCTCTCCCAGGCGACCAAAAACCAGGGGGCGAATGCCATGGCCATCGCGCAGGGCGAACAGACCCTCGGGTGTTCCTATCACCAGGCTAAAAGCCCCTTTGCAGAGGACCGCGGCCGCCACAATCGCCGCCTGCCAATCAAGACCACCATCAACCGCCTGCTGGAGGGCAAAGGCGATCAATTCCGAATCGGTGGTGGAGGTGAATTCCACGGCGGTGGCCGTGGCCAGGGCCGTAGCCGTAATCGATCGGTTCAGGTCGGCCGCATTGACCAAGTTGCCGTTATGGGCCAGGGCAAAGGGCCCGAGGCGGGTCATCAACACCACCGGCTGGGCGTTGCAAACCCTGCTGCTGCCGGTGGTCGAATAACGGTTATGTCCAATGGCCAGATCGCCAGGCAAGCGCTCCAGCACCTCCTGGTCGAACACCTGGCTGACCAGGCCCATGTCCTTATGCAGGCAAACCTTGGAGCCCTGGAAGGCGGCAATCCCCGCCGATTCCTGGCCCCGGTGCTGCAGGGCGTAGAGACCGAAATAGGTGAGGTTGGCCACCGCCTGCCCCGGGGCCAGCACGGCAAAAACGCCACAGGCTTCTTCGGGCTTATCAGGCCGTTCAGGCTGCTCGAACGGCACTGACAACTCATCCCTCTCTAAGAAACCCATTCTGCCTCAGACCCCGGTTGCCATCCGCCGGGGGATCGCCTGCTCATAACTCTCCTTGAGCTCGCTGATCGGCAGCTGCACCAAGGCCTGATCCGCCTGGTTGATCACCAGATCAGGACTCGCCTGAACCTGGCCCAACCGTTGGGCGGGAATGGCAGGGCCGGCCTGATCGAGGGCCTGTTGCCAGGCTTCGGCCTGCTCGGGGGCCACGCCCACCAGGATGCGGGCACCGCCTTCGGCAAACAGGAGGCGATCCAGGCGGGTGGTTCCAGCCGGAACCTCAACTCTCACCCCCAGGCCCGAGGCGATGCAGGCTTCGGCCAGGGCCACGGCCAGGCCGCCATCGGCCAGGTCATGGGCACTGGCCACCAGGCCAGCGCTAATGGCCCGGCGCAGGAATGCTTGAACCGCCTTTTCCAAGGCCAGATCAACCTGGGGCGGCCGGCCCGTGAGTAGGCCGTGGATGCACTCGAGGTAGCTGGTGCCCGCCAAGGTCAGCCGGTCATCCAAAGCCGGGGTCCCAGGGCCAGCCGGGGCCTCCAAGGGAACGCCGAGGAGCCAAATGGCGGCGCCGGCTTGCTGCCAGGCCAGGCCCTTGACCTGGGCCAGGTCGTGGACCAGGCCAACCATGCCGACCACGGGGGTGGGATGGATCGGCTGCATGCGGCCATCGGGCAGGCGGGTCTCGTTGTAGAGGGAGACATTGCCGCCGGTGACGGGCGTATCCAGGGCGCTGCAGGCCGTTGAGAGCCCCCTGCAGGCCATGGCCAACTGCCAGTAGCCCGTATCCGTATCTGGCGAGGGGAAATTGAGGTTGTCGGTGACGGCCAGGGGTTCGGCGCCGACGCAGCTGAGGTTGCGGGCGGCCTCGGCCACCGCCGCCATGGCGCCGCGCTCGGGGTCCAGGGCCACCCAGCGGTTCGGACAATCCACCACCGCCGCCACGCCGCGGCTAGCCGCCTCCATGGCCCCAGGGCCCTGTTGGGGCCGCAGGCGCACCACGGCCGCATCAGCGCCGCCAGGAGGCACCACGGTGTTGGCCTGCACCTGCTGGTCGTACTGGCGATAGACCCAGCGCTTGCTGGCGATGGTGGGGTCATCGAGCAGGGCCAAGAGCACCTGGTTCCAACTGCGGGAACCGATCCCCGCCGCGCTGGCGGCAGGCAGCTGGTCCTCCGACCAGCGCCAATGGGCCCGGATGTCGGCTGGCGGTTCGCTGATCAGGCTGTGCTGGTTGATCGGCGTGTCATCGGCCAGGGCATTGGCGGGCACTTCCGCCGCCACCTCGCCGTGCTGGAGCACGCGCACCACGTTCTCGGCCAGGACCCGGCCCACCACGGCCGCCTGCAGGCCCCAGCGACGGAAGCGGGCCATCAGGGCCTCCTCCCGGCCCTTGGCCACCACGAACAACATGCGCTCTTGCGATTCCGAGAGCAGGAACTCGTAGGCCGTCATGCCTTGCTCCCGGGCCGGCACCAGATCGAGATCGAGCTCCACCCCCACACCGCCCTTGGCGGCCATCTCCGAGCAGCTGCAGGTGAGGCCGGCGGCACCCATATCCTGGGCCGCCACCACATCGCCGCTCTGGAAAGCCTCCAGGCAGGCCTCGATCAACCCCTTCTCCAGGAAGGGATCACCCACCTGCACGGCGGGTCGGTCATCGAGGGAGGCTTCGGTGAGTTCGGCGCTGGCAAAACTGGCGCCGCCCATGCCATCGCGGCCCGTGGTGCTGCCCACGTACACCACCGGATTACCGACGCCACTGGCGCCTGAGCGCACGATGTCCTCGGTTTCCATCAGCCCGAGGGCCATGGCATTCACCAAGGGGTTGCCGCTGTAGCTGGGATCAAAGGCCACCTCCCCGCCCACGGTCGGCACGCCGACGCAGTTGCCGTAATGGGCGATGCCAGCCACCACCCCTTCCATCAAGCCCACGTTGCGGCCCTCCTCCAGGGGACCAAAACGCAGGGCATTGAGCAGGGCGATCGGCCGGGCCCCCATGGTGAAGATGTCCCGGAGGATGCCGCCCACCCCGGTGGCCGCCCCTTGAAACGGTTCCACGGCCGAGGGGTGGTTATGGCTTTCGATCTTGAAGGCCAGTCGCTGGCCCTCGCCCAGGTCGACTACACCCGCGTTCTCGCCCGGTCCCACCAGGATGCGGGGGCCGGTGGTGGGGAACTGGCCCAGCAGGGGCCTGGAGTTGCGGTAGCAGCAATGCTCCGACCACATCACCCCGAACATGCCCAGCTCGGCCCGGTTCGGTTCCCGGCCAAGCCGGCGCACGATCTCGTCGTAGTCGGCCTGGCTGAGGCCCTCCTTACGCAGTGCCTCGGCAAGCGAAAAGGGCGGTGTGGCAACCACAGCAGCGAAGCAGATGGCCCCACTCTGGCTGAGGGCCCAACCGGCTGGTGGGACCAGAACCTGGAACCGACCTAGATCCAGGGATCCTCATCGGAATCGAGATCCTGGCCGGAGACAGGGCGTTGATGGGGATCTGGACGGGACGGGGGGCGGCGATCGCCAGGCGGGTCATAGCGGCTGGCATAGGGATCTGGATCTGGAGCCTCACCCCAGGCTTCCCAAGCCCCATGGCTGTCCGCGTAGGGGTGGTTCGTCCCGTAGGGGGAGCGGCGGGGCGAATCGGGACCATCGGGCTCCTCCAACCAGCCCTCCAGCCGTTCCTCAAAGCGATCGCCCACCTCTTGAAACTGGTCCCGCAGGCGGGAGGTTTCCTCGCCGATCTGGTCGCGCCAGCGACGGGAGCGGCGCAGAAATTCCTGACGCACGCTGGCCCGGGCCAGGGGGAGTTCATCCAATTGGGTGAGGGCGGTGACCACCTGGCCCGGTTGCTGATCCAGCAGGCGATCGGGGGTGAGACGCCAGCGGCTACTGCCGGGAAGCCTCGGGTCACTGCGGGCCACCAGGTAATGGAGGATGCGGCCGCTGCTGAGCTCCACGGCGGCATCGGCAACGCTGCCCAGCACCTGGCCCTGCTGGCCAATTAAGGCGGCATCGATCAAGGTCGGCAGCCGTTCCACCGTGAGCAAGTCGGTGTCGGCCCCCTCGCCCTGGACAAACAGCTCCTGCTCGCCCAGGCCGCGCAACTGGTTCAGGCGCCAGGCCAGGCGCTTGGAACCCAAATTGCTCGGTTTGCTGATCCAGCCCAATAGGCGATGCACCGGCGGATGCATCCACGCCAACACGCCAATGCCATGCTCATGGCCTTCCTCGCAGCGCACCTGGCGCCGCAACAGGTCGCTGAGCAGGAGTTGGTCGGGCAGGGCCATGGAATCAGCGTTGGCGTCTGGTCAAGGGGCTCAACTGCGGATCTGAACCGGCATCACCAGGTAGGTGAAGCCTGGCTCACCCACGGGCACCAGGATCACCGGCGTGGTGGGGGCATTGCAATGGAGCTCCACCTGGTCAGCGGCGATCGCTTTCAAACCATCGATCAGGTAACGCACGTTGAAGGCGATTTGGATCGCCTCGCCACTCACCACCGCCGCCAGGCTCTCGGAACCACTGCCCACATCCTGGGCGTCGGCACTGATCAACAACTGGCCGGCCAGGGGATCACTGACGATCTTGACGACGTTGTTGTGTTGATCGGCCAGCACCGCCACCCGTTCCAAGGCAGCGATCAGGGCCCGGCGATCCACCTGCAGCTGGCGGCTGAAGCTGTCTGGAATCAGCTGGCGGTAGTTGGGGTAGGTGCCATCGAGGCTGCGGCTGGTGAGCACCTGATCGGACCAGAGGAACACCACCTGACCCCGATCGCAAAACAGGCTCACCGGTTCGCTCGATTGGCGGGCCGAGAGCAGGCGCTCCAGTTCCCGCAGGGAGCGGGCCGGCACGGTGACATCCACCGCGGTGCCAGCGGCCCCCTCAGGCAACCCCTGCTCGGGCAGGGCGTGATTGAGCTTGAGCACGGCCAGGCGATGGCCATCGGTTGCAGCGCATTCCAGGCCCTGGCCGTCTAGGCCCAGGTGCACCCCGGTGAGAATCTGCTTGGCCTCATCGCTGCTGCTGGCAAACAGGGTGGCCCGCAAGCCCTTCACCAGCACCTGGGGATCCAATCGGATCGGTTCACCGCTCTGGACCAGGGGCAGGTCGGGGAAATCGTCTGCCGGCATGCCCCGCATCTGGTAGGTGCCCGAGCTGCTGGTCAGATCCACCTGCTCGCTGCCTTCGTCGCTGCTGAGGGTGATCGGGCTATCGGCAGAAAGGCGCGAGACGATCTCGCCAAACATCTTGGCGGGCAGGGTGATGGCGCCACTGGTCTCAACGGCGGCCGCCAGACTGGTCTGGATGCCAAGGCTGAGATCAAAGCCGGTGAGGCTGAGCCGGCCCGTGCCGGCGTCGGCCGTGAGCAAGACATTGGCCAAGACCGGATGGGTCGGGCGGCTGGCCACGGCGCGGCTGACCAATTGCAGGCTGGCGCTGAGTTCGGCCTGGGAGCAAACCAGCTTCATGGGCCAGCGCAAGGGGACCCCCACGCTTCCACAGGCCCGGCCTAAGCGCAACGGTCCGGCTTGTCGGCTTCCCGTCCCTTCTTCTGATTAATGGATTGATCTTTTAAACAAAGAAGCAATCCAGTAGCAGTAGGGGCTGGGGAAAACAGGGAAAACCTCAATAAGCCTGACAGCTACTACGGTTTTACCAATCCAGGGCAGGGAAAAGCAATTCCCATCATCGTAAAAACAACCGTTTTCCACCTTTTCCCGGGGCTGGGGAAAACAATGACCTGTGGGGGGAGATTGTTCTTTCGTTTTTTTCCCAGGTTCGGCCCGGCCCAATCCCCAGCCTTTCCATCGGCCGGTTCCCCAGTTGGTTAGGCCAAAAGTCACAAAAAAGGGCTCACCGAAGGGTGAGCCCAATCAAGCCCCCATCTCGTTGAACCGTTCTCCAGCCGCATCGCGCCCATATCGGGTCTGCCGGAGCCTGCGGTAGGGGTGGTGCCCCCCTTTGGCAGGGGCGGTTTCAAAGACAGGCCAGCCATAACGCACCGGGGCACCAGGTTCCGGCGAAGGGTTGGTGTTCGGTTTCGATGGGCCCGAGCTCAGAAGCCGAGCACCTGGGCCACCGTGGCGGTGTTGGGCTCGATGCCGGTGTGGAATTTCGAGTCGTTGTTTTCGATCGCCGTATCGGGGTCCTTGAGGCCGTTGCCCGTGAGCACGCAAACCACCGTGGCGCCGAACGGCACCTCCTCGCGGCGCTTGATCAACCCGGCTACAGAAGCGGCGCTGGCCGGTTCACAGAAGACCCCTTCGCCACTGCCGAGCAGTTTGTAGGCCTCGATGATTTCGGCGTCGGTGACGGCCATGAAGGCCCCCTGGCTTTCGCCCTGGGCTTTGAGGGCGTTGTCCTTGTTTACCGGGTTACCGATGCGGATTGCCGTGGCGATCGTGTCGGGCTGTTCCACGGTGTGGCCGAGCACCATCGGTGCTGCTCCGGCGGCCTGGAAGCCCATCATGCGCGGCAGGGTGCGGCTGCGGCCAGCGGCTTTGTATTCCTTGAAGCCCATCCAGTAGGCGCTGATGTTGCCGGCATTGCCCACGGGAATGCAGAGCCAATCCGGCGCATCTCCCAGGGCATCCACCACCTCAAAGGCGGCGGTTTTCTGGCCCTGGAGCCGGAAGGGGTTGAGCGAGTTCACCAGGGTGATCGGGTAGGTGTCGGCCACCTCGCGCACGATCGCTAGGGCCCGATCGAAGTTGCCCTTCACGGCCAACACTTCGGCTCCGTAGAGCAGGGCCTGGGCCAGCTTGCCCTGGGCTACGTAGCCATCGGGAATCAGCACAAAGGCCCGCATGCCGGCCCGGCGGGCATAGGCCGCCGCCGAAGCGGAGGTGTTGCCGGTGCTGGCGCAGATCACGGCCTCAGAGCCGGCTTCGCGGGCCTTGCTGATCGCCATGGTCATGCCCCGGTCCTTGAAGGAACCGGTGGGATTAAGACCGTCGTACTTGAGGAACACCTTCACCCCCCGGCCGATCCGCTCCGAGATCACCGGCGCCGGGATCAGGGGGGTTGCCCCCTCGCGCAGGGTGATCACCGGCGTGGCTGCCGAAACCGGCAGCCAGGACCGGTAGGCCTCGATCAGGCCTGGCCAGTCCTGCATCACCGGCTTGGAACCCAGGCGCCGGAGGGCGGACAGCAGAGGCACGGGCAGCGAAGGGAGGGTTGGGGTGAATCTACGGCTCAGGCAAAAGCCCTGAGGGCAAGGGCTTTTTAGCCGGTTTGATCCCTAAGGGAGCTCCTGGGATCGGGGACGGTTCCCCCAAGCTCATTTGGTGGTGGTCGTTTCGCCCTTGAGACCATCCAAGGGGGAATTCGAGAAGAAATTGACCAGATCGGCGATCGAGCTTGCCTTGCTGGCGATGGCCATCAGGGCCGGAATACTCACCTGCATCTCACTGGTGGGATAGGCCTTGAGGAAGCTGATTGCCGAAAGGCTGCCCTTGCTGTTGTCCAGGCCCAGGATCACGCCGGCCTTCAGGGCGGGCACGCCATAGGGCTTGGCCTTGAGCGGGAAAACGATCTGGGCAACCCTCGCCAGGATCGCTTCGCCGATCCGGGTGTTGAGCAGCCTGCTAGTGAGCACGATCGGCAGGGTTAGTTGCTGGTTGAGCAGCTTGGCCACATCGGCCGGTTTCTGTTTGCTGAGAATGAGCACATCCGCCAGCAAGCCCCTGGCTTGGCCGGTTTGGGCCAGGCTTTCGAGATCCGCCACCGAGATCGAGCGCATGAAGGCGCCACTCACGAACACCACATTGGTGGCCGCCTGGGCGGCTGGCATGGAGGTGCCCAGGCCGAGGCCCAGCAGGGCAGCGGCAACTTGAAGTCGTTTGCGGCCCCTTTGACGGGGCTGGCTGGCGTCTTGGCGGCGGCTGATCCGGCCCGTAAGCCTCGGCAAAATCTGGGTCAAACCTGATTACCTAAGGGTGTTGGCAGGGATTTTAGGCGCCGCCAGCGGCGGCCATGCCCATAGCCCGGCGGTTGGACGGGGAGACCAGCACATCGCGCAGCAACCGCACCACGCCCCGTTCGGCCAGGCCCCGGGCCAGATCTAGGCCCATTTGGCGCAGGTCCGGTTCCTGGATGAGGCGCGGCAGGCGCTTGAGCAGCAGTTGGGGCTCAAAGCCTGGTAATTGCTGCAGGATCACCACCAGCCGTTGGATGGGTTCGAGGGAGAGCAGCTCCACATCACTGGTGCTGATCGGATCGCGGTCGCGCAGGCCGGGGGGTTGGAGCCGTTTCGGCAACCGTTGGCTGAGCCGCAGGGCCGTTTGCCAGCCCAGGGCATCCATCTGGTTGACCAGGCCATCCACCAATTGCTGGCGTAGCAGGCCGGCATGGGGGGAGAAGAGAAAATCCAGCACCTGATCAAGTAGGCCATCGAGATCCAGTTCGGCACCTGAGGCGGCACTGGTGATCAGGTTGTCGAGCCGTTGCCAACGGAAGATTTCGCCATCGAAGAGCATTTCCCGCAGGCTGTCGCGCAGCTGGGGATCGGGATCTTCCATCAGGCGCCGGGCGAAATAGGGATAGGCGGCCCCAAGGATCTTGAAGTTGGCATCCACGCTTAAGGCAATGCCTTCCAGGGTTACCAGGGAGCGGATGATCAGGGCGTAATAGGGGGGAACCCGGAAAGGGAAGCGATACATCACGCCGGAGAGGTCGTCGGTGACGGCTTTGAAATCCATGCGGCTCACACCCATCTCCAGGGCCTGGCTGAACACACTTTCAAAGGCTGGAACAATCGGTTCGAGATTCACGTCGTTAGCGAGGAATCCCAGGCTCACAAAGTCTTTAGAAAGGGCTGGAAAATTCCGATTGACGAGGTGTACCACAGCCTGGATTAGGCCGGTGCGGGACTCACGGCTCACCTCACTCATCATGCCGAAATCTAGGTAGGCCAACCGGCCATCGGCCAGGGCCAGCAGGTTGCCGGGATGGGGATCTGCATGGAAGAAACCGTGTTCGAGTAGTTGTTGCAGGCTGCAATTCACGCCCACCTGCACCATGTCATCGGGATCCATGCCGATGGCCCGAACCGCTTCCAGGTTGGTGAGTTTGACCCCATCAATCCACTCCATGGTCAGCACGCGACGGCTGGTGGCCTGGTGGTAGATCGCCGGTACGGCAATGCGCTTGTTATGCCGATGGAGCGCGGCAAACTTTTCGGCGTTAGCGGCTTCATTGAGGTAGTCCATCTCTTCGAAGACCCGTTTACCGAGTTCGTCGATCAGGGCGACAAGATCACTGCGAATCAGGCCGATATTCTGGTTGAGCCAAGCGGCGATATTGCGAACGATATAAAGATCAAGGGTGATCTGCTCCCGCAGGCCCGGCCGTTGCACTTTGACGGCCACCTTTTCGCCACTGAGCAGCACGCCCCGATGCACCTGGCCCAGGGACGCTGCCGAAATCGGTTCCCGTTCCAGTTGGGCATAGATCTGGTCGACTGGAGCGCCCAGGTCGTCCTCGATGCAGGCCATGGCCAGGCCGCTGTCGAAGCCGGGAAGTTGGTCCTGCAGCTGGGCCAGTTCCTCCAGCAACAGGGGCGGAATGATGTCGGGCCGGGTTGAGAGGGCCTGGCCGGCCTTAATGAAGGCTGGACCCAGATCGGCCAACAGTTCAGCGCATTCGCGCGCCCGTTGGCGGCCCCGGTCCCGGTCCTTGAGTTGGCCGGTGAACCAGTCAAAGAGCACCCCGAGCAGATAAAGGCCGATGGGCACCAGGGTTTGCCAAAGGCGCCGGATCAGCCGCTGGGGGTGGCCGGCGTAGATGCGGGTGATCGCCGCCGGGTCGTAGCTGAGCAGGCCGGAGACTTCGATGAAATCACCCAGCTCCTGGTTTTGGCTCAAGGGGGTGGTTTGGCGGGCGGTGGAATTCAGGGCCTGATCGTTACTACGCCGATCGTCATCCGCTTGGGTCCCGGGTTGGAGGTTGTCGGCGGAACTTTCCTTCGCCACAGGGGCTCCCATCGGGTCCTGGGTGCTTTGCACCCAGTTGGTGGGCTGGTCCATGGCCGCCGGCTCTGGTTCAAGCGGTTCGCCCGTCACAGCCCGATGCATCGCGGCGACGGCGGCTTCAGCGGCGGTACGAACCATGGCAGCAAGGGGCGGCGATCCAGCGGGATGGAGATGGCCAGCCCCCTTCTAAACGAATCCCACAGCCGCTACGGTCGGCCCGATTGCCTGGGGCCGCTGTGCTGACGGGTCTGCGCCTTGAAAACATTGCCCTGATTGAGAGCTTGGAGCTCGCTTTCAGCGGGGGCTTCACGGTGCTCACCGGGGAAACCGGTGCGGGCAAGTCGATTTTGCTCGATGCCCTCGATGCCCTACTGGGGGGTGCCCAGGGGGCGGCGGGCGCCAGGTTGTTGCGCCAGGGCCAGCAACGGGGCCGGATCGAAGCCAGTTTCAGCTTGACGCCGCCCCTGCAGAGCTGGCTGGCCCAGCAGCACTTTGAGCTGGAGGAGGACGACCTGCTGCTCAGCCGCGAATGGCGTTTGCAGGAGGAGCGCCTCACCAGTCGGCACCGGCTCAATGGCGTGGTCGTTAGTCGCGCCCAGGTGCAGGAGCTGCGGCCCCTGCTGCTCGATCTCACCGTTCAGGGCCAGACCCAACAATTGGGCCGGCCCGGCCAACAGCGCCGCTGGCTCGATCGCTTTGGCGGCCCCGAGCTAGCCCAGGCCCTCGGGCCCGTGGCGCTGGCCTATCGCCACTGGAAACAGGCGGCCGCCGCCCTGGAGCTGGCCCGGCGCGATTGGCAGCAGCTGCAACAGGAACGGCAACAGCAGGAGCAACTGCTACTGGATCTTGAAGCCGCCCAATTGGACGATCCCCAGGAGCGTCAGCAGTTGGAAACGGCCCAGGACCGGCTGGTTCATGGGGTGCGCCTGCAGGAAGGGGTGATGACCCTGTTGGGTCGGCTGATCGAGGGGGCCGATCAGGCCCCCTCGGCCCTGGACCATCTCGCCGCCTGCGAACAGGAGTTGCAGCTGTTGGAGGCCATCGATCCCAGCCTGCTCGCCCTGCGCCAGGCCTGCACCGATGGCCTGGCCCACCTCCAGGACCTGGCCCGCGATCTCGATCGCTATGGTGCCAGCCTGGAGAGCGATCCCGAAACCCTGGCCTCCCTGCAGGAGCGCATCGCCCAGCTGAAGACCCTGGAGCGGCGCCATGGCCAAGGCCTGGGTGAATTGATCGCCCGGCGTGATGAGCTGCGCCAGCTCCTGGCCCCCGGCGGCGGAGAGGCGGCGCTTAGCGAGCTCGAAGCCCAGGAGCAGCAGAGCCGTGGTCGGCGGGATCGCTGCAACGGCCAGCTCAGTGCAGCCCGCCGCCTAGCAGCCACGGCCCTGGAGGGCCAGCTGATGGAGGCCCTGCGGCCCATGGGCCTGGCCAATGTGCGCTTTGCCGTGGCCACCAGTGAGGCGGTGGCCAGCGAGGAGGGCGCCGATGGGGTGCAGTTCCTATTTTCGGCCAATCCGGGCCAACCCCTGGCGCCCCTGGCCGAGGTGGCCTCCGGCGGGGAGATGAGCCGCTTCCTCTTGGCCCTGAAAACCTGCCTGGCGGCGGCTGATCCCCACGTCACCCTGCTGTTTGACGAAATCGACAGTGGCGTCAGCGGCCGGGTTAGCGGCGCCATGGCGGCCCTTCTGCAGAGGTTGGCCGAACGGCGCCAGGTGTTCTGCGTCACCCACCAGCCCCTGGTGGCCGCCGCCGCCGAGCACCATTTTCTGGTGTCCAAATGGGTGGAGGGGGGCCAGACCCAGACGCGAGTGTCCCAACTGCGGGACACCCAGGCCCGCCAAAAGGAACTGGCGGAACTGGCCGGTGGCGATTCCGGTGGGGCCCGCAGCTATGCGGCCAGCCTGCTGGCCCCGCCCACCAGCTGAATGGCAGGGGCCCTGGGGCCCTAGCGGCGTGCGGACCCAGCTGCCAGCTCCCTTCGCCAATCGGACCCAAGCGGGCCCCAGGACCCACCTAGAATCACCCCTTATCGGATCCCGTGGATGGCTCGCGCGAGCGCCAGTTCTGATCGGCCTGCCAC
>Ga0310330_100369_pt1 | contig 12995 bp, 12 predicted proteins | sample LakMicDCLTotalB5_FD_195544 | JGI IMG/M metagenome (GOLD analysis project Ga0310330, IMG submission 195544) | Enriched freshwater cyanobacterial communities from Lake Michigan, Michigan, United States - MI23.DCL.Total.B5 (v2) (version 2) | ecosystem: Environmental > Aquatic > Freshwater > Lake... | reverse complement strand
ACACGGTGATTGAGGGCAAGGCGGTGCGCATCAATCCGGTGCAGGAGGTGGTGCGGGAGATGCGCCAGCTCTACGACCGGGGCGTGCGGGGATTCTGGTTCACCGATGCCCAGTTCATTCCAGCCCGAAAGCAGATCGAGGATGCCAAGCAGTTGCTGCGGGCCATCCTGGCCGATGGCATGGATGATATCCACTGGGCTGCCTACATCCGTGCCGACAACATCGACGCCGAACTGGCGGAGCTGATGGTGGCCACCGGCATGAACTATTTCGAGATCGGCATCACCTCCGGTTCCCAGGAACTGGTACGCAAAATGCGCATGGGCTACAACCTGCGCACGGTGCTGGAGAACTGCCGGTTACTGGTGGACGCTGGCTTCCGCGAACACGTTTCAGTGAATTACTCATTCAATGTGATCGATGAGCGGGCCGAAACGATCCGCCAGACCGTGGCCTACCACCGCCAACTCGAATCCATCTTCGGAGCCGACAAGGTGGAGCCGGCCATCTTCTTCATCGGCCTCCAACCCCACACCCACCTGGAGCAATACGGCTTCGATCAGGGCCTGATCCGCCCCGGATACGACCCGATGAGCATGATGCCCTGGACGGCCCGCAAGCTCCTCTGGAACCCCGAACCGATGGGGCGCACTTTCGGCCGGATCTGCCTGGAGGCCTTTGAGCGCAACCCCCAGGCCTTCGGCCGCACAGTGATGGACCTGCTGGAGCGGGATTACGGCTGCGCACCGCTGGGGGAGGCCCTGCGGGCACCGCTGGAAGGCCGGCCGGCCCTGGCCACAGCGGTAGGTTGAGGGTGTGTAGCCGCACATAGCTGGAAATAAGCGGCGTGAGCCCCCAATTCAATGCTAGGCTGATAAAAGGTATAGTTCTCCCAAGATCTTCCCCTATGGCCAACGCCACCAACAGCACCGAACTCAGGACAGCCATCCAAAACGCAATAGCGTCAGATCCCATAATAAATCTAACCGCTCCAACGGTTTACAGCGTTATCACTCTAGCAAAAACACCAAGCAATAGCACTCAGCCGGCGGCTCCTTTCAGTGGTTATACAATTAAAAGCGACGTGGCCCTAACTCCACCCGCAAAGGGCGCTAGCTCATCCTCCACATTAACAAGAGAATTTTCTAACACCCGCATTTACCAGCAGAATATTGATGGCCCCTATTCTCCCGGCCTTATCAAAGATGTTGAATTTATCTACACCTCAGGTACTGGCGCTCTGCTTAGTGCCACAACCGGAAGTTTCGCCTTAAGCAATGTTAGGTTTACCGGAACTCACAGCGGTTGGGCCGGGAATGGCAATAAGTATTTTTCCTTAACTTCTTTTAATGCGTCAACTCCCATAACCGTTGCTCTCGCGCTCAGCAACGTATCTGTCACGCTTAACGGGCAAGGTAATGGCTTCAATGGAACGACAGGCGGTTCAGCCTTTCTGCACAGCTGGAACAACAATGGCCCTGTATCAATTACGAACAGCAGCTTCGACGAAAGAACGTTTGCTAGCACACTCAATCTCCTCGGATCGGGAGCATCGCCTTCAGGCTCTTATACAATATCCAACAACAATTTTGTTCGTAGTTCCACCAATGTCGTACGCCCTGAGGGCAACAGGTTGCAAAACGTTATTGCTGGTGTGAGTAGCAACGCATTCCTCAATGGCTCTTACCTTGACCTCTACGGAAATATCTCGGGGATCACGCTCACCGGCAACACGTTCGCCACCATCACGAATGGTTACGGCATCCGTGTCACCTCTCCCAACACCGGCGCACCAAACCTGACGGGAACCAACGTTTTCACCGGAGCCGGTGTGCCTTTGAAGTACGTCAATGCAGCTGCTAACACCTCCTACACGCTCACAGGTGCTGTAACGGTGAACGGAACCTCCTTCGCCAATCTCATCGCCGGTGGACAGGGGGCTGACACGATTTCAGGCACCACCAACGCCGACTGGATCAATGGCGATGATGGCGCTGACAGCATCAGCGGCCTTGCCGGCAATGATTCCATTCTGGGTGGGGCAGGCAATGACACCATCGAGGGTGGAGCAGGTGTTGACACCCTCTCGGGAGGCACTGGTGTAGACGCTTTCGTGTACAACTCAACAACTGATGGTCAAGATGTGATCACTGATTTCACTCCTGCCAGTGATACCATTAGATTTTCAAGCTCAGCTTTCGGCTCGCTTCCAGTTGGCACCCTTAATTCTGCCAACTTCACAACCGGCCTGCCTTCTGGTGCCGTACCAACATTCATCTATACCAGTGGTGTGTTGAGTTACGACGCCGATGGCACTGGAGGTGGTGCTGCGGCAAATATCGCCACCCTTACAAGCTCACCAGCCCTTACATTCTCCCAAATTACAATTTTCTGACATCCTGCCCTTCAATCACGCCATCAACACAGTGGCGTACCCAGGGCCAGCAGTCCTCAGCTTCGCGCCAGGCCATCAAGCAGCCAGCCCAATCCAGAAAGCCGGGGGTCCTAGACCCCCTTTTTTTTATGACGGGCCCTTCAGCCTGATGCCTAGCGCACGCCAGCAAGCTGGCCCTCAAGCGGTTAGCGCCGCCTGCAGGCCCAGCAAATCTCGACACCATCATCAACTTTCAGAATGCCGCCAGCCTTCTGCCAGTTGCAAGCGATCAGCTATGGCTGGACGACGACACCTTCCCCTCCCTGGCTACAGACAACGGATTCCTGAAGGCCACCTCCTTCGCGTCCAGTGTCGGCGGCGCTTCCACGGCGGCATCGGCTCAAATCACCGACGACTCCAGTGTTGGCTTGTTGGCCTACGACCCTGATGGCACAGGAGCTCTGGGGGCTATGGCTTTCGCCAAATTCGAGGGAAATCATGGAATCTCGAATTCGGATATTCGACTCTTCTAGCCTGTGTGGCGAGAAGGGCAACCGAGGAGCGCAACGGGCGTCTCCTTGGCCTCGAACACCACATCAGCATCAATGTATCGCTGACAAAGCACTGCGGGCAGCGGTGGAGGTCAGCGAGTCCTGGCCACAGCGATGCGGTAACCGCCGGCAGCGGTAGCCAGCCAACACCCCTAGCGGAGGTTAAGCTATTCCAACGCTTCGTTCTTTGTGATGACCACGTTTAGCGTCAATCCAAGCCACTACGTCGTCACTGGTGGGGTGCCTCCCTGGCCCACGCCCAGCCCGCTGACCTCGTTCGGTTTGCTGCAGGATGGCCTCAATGCGGTCAAAAAACTGTGGGAACCAGCCATCAGCTGGATCTTGCTGCCGGCACCCTCGACATCCGCAACTACAGCGTCGCCAAGACCGTCACCCAGACCATCAACGGTAAGAAGGTGAAGGTGCAGACGGGCTGGACGCTAGCCACCAATGGAGCAACCACCCTGGGCCGCTTCGGCGCCAAGGGCCTCGGGATCATTGGCTCCACCAATGCGTTGCAGGATCCCACCACGGTCATCACCGGCTTGACCCGGATCTACACCGGACAGAGTGATCGGGGCTATGGCATCCCGAAGGATTGGACTCTTAAGAATTTGATCCTGCGCTTCAATGGAGGCTCGGGCTACATCCTGCAGGCCGGCGAAACCACCGTCGACACCACCACCGAAATCGACAACCTGACATTCACGAATGTCGTTTTCGAAGGCAGCCATCTGGGGGCCGTGGGGGGGAATGGCAGCCTTCCCTGGGGCCTGTACCTTGATATCCGCTCGGGCAACCCTGGCGGCATCCCCGACTATCTGGGACTAAAGATGGATGGGGTGAAAGTGACGCTAACCGGCCAGGGGCTGGGGGTAGGCAAGTTCAATCCTGCGAATTTACCCATGACCGGTGGCTCCGCCTTCCTGAGCACCCAAGGGGACACGATCAAAATCCTCAATTCCCTGTTCGACGAGAGTGGCTATCGCAATGCCATCACCATCGCCAACAGCACCAATGTGCTGGTTTCAAACAATACGTTCACCCGCAGCAGCCTCTACGGCAATCGCTACACCGGCGAAAAGTTCGTCAATGTTGGCGGCGCGATCACTGGCAATCGGTTCGAGCATGGTTCCTACCTCGAGTTCTATGACATTAATCGGGTCCTGGCGATCACGGGCAACGTTTTCGATCTGAGCAGCTGTGGCGGCCATGCAATCTTGCTACGTGATGTCTCGAATCCAAATTACGCTCTGACGGCTTCAGGCAACCTCGATCTATCCGGCAACGAATTCAGGGGAGGTCTTGTGGCCCGCAGCGAGATCACTGCGCCGTCACAGCTGGTCCTGCGTTCAAGCTCCGGTGCTAGCAACACCGTCGTCGTTGCTTCTGGCAGCTACGCCTTCGACCGTTTCCTGGTGGGCGGGATTGCCAGTGATTCGCTCGGTGTTGACGGAGCAATGGAGAAGGACTGGATCAGCGGTGATGTTGGCAACGACACCCTCACCGGTGGCGGCGGCGCTGATGCCTTCGTGTTCGCCACAGCTCCCAGCTCTGCCAACATCGATTCCATCACCGACTTCACCCCCGGTACCGACAATATCTGGCTGGATGACAACATTTACACAGGCCTCACTACCGGATCGTTCTTCGGCAGCCAGATCAACTACGACAGCGCGACCGGAGCCCTCTCCTATGGAGCCCAGGCCTTTGCCACCCTTTCCAGCGGCCTCACCTTGACTCAGTCCGACTTCAACTTGTTCTAAGGGTCGCATGCGCTGGCCGCCGAGGTGAACCGCGGCCCCTGGCCAGCCCGTGCGGCTCAAGGAATGGAGCAGGGCAAACACGATCGCCTGCCAAAGCAGCGCCTGAGCCGGCTGGAGGTGCTTGCTCCATCACAACGCGCAGGCTCCGGCCTGCGCTCTCCCCTTCCCCAGGCCCGTCGCGCCGGCGCCTGGGGCATCCGGGGCTAGACCGCTCAGCTTTCCGCTTCGATCTGGCGCTGGAAGGGTACACAAATGCAGCGATGTGCAGACGCTAAGATTAATTAACCTCCCGCCGGGTTGATCCGGCCCTAGTTTCCAATGCACAAATCTTTATGGCTCCAGTTTTTCAATGGTCCTCCCAAACATTTCAACCAGCTCCGCCTTACGGTCGGCCATTCAAGCCGCTGGCTCATCTGACACCATCACGCTGGAAGGCACGATCCCAGCAAGCCCTCTCGAACCAAGTGGCTATTCCGTTCTGACCCTAGCCAAGAGAAGCAGTTTTGTCCCAAAGGCCACTCCATTCAGTGGCTACACGATTCAAGGCACCTCCTCGACCCTTGCCAGTTCGGCACAGCTGTTCAATACACGGATCTACCAACAGAACGTGGATGGAGCTTACGCACCAGGAATAATAAAGAATCTCACCTTAAATTACGGGGAAAAGGCTCACACAAGCGGGCTTTATCTTACGGACGCCTTGCTCAGCGTCACCTCGGCCGCCATCCGCAGCATCACTCTCGACAACATCTTGATCACCGGTGTTCACAAAGGCTGGAACAGCAATGGCAATCTCTATATGTCGTTGCGCTCTTTTAGTGCCGGAGCACCGCTGAATACAACGCTCACGATGACCGGTGTCAACATTAACGTAACCGGTCAAAACAACGGTTTTCAATCAACATTTGGCGCGGGATCAGGTGGCTCAGCCTTCATCCACAACTGGAATAACAATGCAGTTTTAACGCTCAGTAACAATGACTTTGATGAAGCTGGATATCTGAGTTCTTTCAATCTTCTGAATTATTCAACGGTCCATGGCTCAGCGGTGATATCGGGCAATACTTTTCGACGTTCAGTCAATGCCAATAATCGTTGGGAAGGGAATCGTCTGCAAAATGTCGTTGCTTCGCTGACTTCCAATACGTTCCAGGATGGTTCTTACCTGGATCTCTATGGAACGCTCTCCAGCATCACGCTCACCAATAATACATTCACCACGATTGCTGATGGCTATGGCATCCGTGTCACCTCTCCCAACATCGGCGCACCAACCCTCTCAGGAACCAATCTTTTCACCGGACCGGGTCTGCCTTTGAAGTATGTCAATGCAACGGCTAACACCTCTTACACGCTCACAGGCGGGACTATAACTCTAAACGGTACTGCCTTCACAAACCTCATCGCCGGCGGTCAGGGGGCTGACACGATTTCAGGCACTGCAAACGCCGATTGGATCAATGGCGATGATGGCGCTGACAGCATCAGCGGCCTCGTCGGCGATGACAGCCTGCTTGGTGGTGCCGGAGACGACACCATTCTGGGTGGAGGTGGCAATGACACCATCGAAGGAGGAGCAGGTGCGGACAGCCTCAATGGGAATGCCAATAACGATACCCTTTCTTATGCCAACTCCAGCGCAGCAGTAACCGTAGATATACAAGCGAACACTGCATCTGGAGGTGATGCGGCAGGCGATACCATAATGGGCTTTGAAAATCTCATCGGTAGTGCCTACGCAGACAGCCTGACAGGTAGTGGTGCTGCAAACATCATCACAGGAGGAGCAGGCGCGGATAGCATCAGTGGGGGCGGCGGAGCTGACACCCTGGACGGCGGACTTGACAATGACACCCTGATTGGTGGAAGTGCTGCAGATACTCTCACCGGCGGGCTTGGCAATGATCGATTCCGATGGCTTAGTAGCAATGGCACAGACACCATCACTGATTTCACCACAGCAGACGATCAATTTGAACTAGCCGACGTCTTCAATAATACGACTTCAGGAAGCAGCTTGGCTGCAGCCGATTACGCAACAGCTGCTACTTTTGCGGCCGTTTCCAATGCCGATGACAACAAAGTGATTGAGGTTACAACCAGTCAAACGGCTGCTGAGGTTGGTGTCGATATAGCTGGTTTGACAAATGCCTACATCTTGGTATTTAATTCCACTGCGGGCAACGCTCAGCTTGTTTTTGATGCTAACTGGGCAAATGCTGGTGGCCGACAAGTGGTCGCTGACCTGACAAGCATAAACAGCCTTGCGCTTACAAATGCTTTTACCAATACAAATTTCTTCGTTATTTAAGTAAGCTTGCTTTCCTGAACTTGTCCCGCTCTGGCAGCGGGCCTTTTTTTATTGGCGCGCCTTCCGCAGCTACTGGCATTCGCCTCCCCGCGTCCACCGCTCAAGTCTGCAACGAAAACTTATTGTCCTGCTGGCCTGCTTTCACCGTGCGCGGTCAGGTGATCTTCGAGCGCGACGACTGCCGGCGCCTGCTGGCCGCCCTGACGGAGTGTCCCCTCAGCTGGAGTGAGCTGTGCGCCGCCCTGCCCGGCGATACCCCAGCCAATTTCAGTTTCTGGCTCGATCTGCTGATCGCCGCCGTTCATGTCGGGCCGTTCCTGCCCGCAACCGATGTGGCGGCGATCGATCGGCAGCGGCTGCGGCGCATCAACCGCCAGCGGCTGCAGCAGGCTGCCGCCCACCTCTCACCCCAAACGGTTACGCCGCTGCTGGCGGCCGAGATGGGCAACTGCCTCGAGGCCGGCTGGTTCGAAAGCTTGGTCTAGCCCACTTCGCCGATCGCGGTAAACCTGCCGTTCAACGCCGCCTGCTGGAGCGCATCCACGCCGCCCGCATCGGCTTCCGCGCTGCCGATGGCAAGGCCGCGCCCGATCAGCTGGCGGCACTGCGGCGTGAACTGGCCCGTCTTGAGGCCACCAACATTCCGCTCATGGGCTACTGGGGCATCGATGTATGAGGGCAGACGGGGTCTGAGCGCAGCCGGGGGCCTCAGCTCCACCACCGCCTCACCACCACTGCCTCACCACCACCGCCGCCTGGCCAGCAGCAGCAACCGGCAGCCCTGCCGTGCGGCAACCCGACGCCAGCCGGCCTCGGTGAGGCCACCGGACTGGCGGCAGAGAATCGTGCTGATTCGCCAATGGCGCACCAGCGCCTGCTCGACCCCAAAGCCAGGACCCGGCCGCAGGCAGGCGATGCGATCAGGGCTCAGGCCGGCCGCCTGGGCACACTGCAGCGCTGCCGCTGCCGGCAGCACCCTGGCGTGGTGCAGCGCCCCGGGGCTGCAGGCGACGGCCTGGGCCAGGTGCCGGCCGCCGATGGCCAGCAGCAACCGCTCGCCGGTCAGATCCAGGCTCCGCAGGTCCGACAGCCCGACCAGCAGGGTCGCCCCGTCAGCGGCGAGGGGCTCGCGCTCAAGGCGCAGCAACAGCTGGCTCTGCTGCCGGCAGCCCTGCAACAGAGAGCGGCTGATCTGGGTGGCAAACGGATGGGTGGCATCGATCAACGCAGCAAAGGGCAAGCCCTGCGATGCGGCCTGCTGCAGCTGGGCCGCCAGGGCGACGGCCCCGTTGAGCGCCCCGACCTGCAGCTCGAGAGGGGCACCTGCCAGCAACGGCCGATAGGGAAGGGCGGCGGCGGCGCTCACCACCGACACGCGCAGCGACCAGCCGCATTGCAACAGCTGGGCAGCCAGGCGTGGTCCCTCACCGGTTCCAGCGAACATCCACAGCCGGGGACCCTGGTGCATTCGGGGTTGGTGGTTCAGGATGGTCGCCACCGCGGGTTCCAACGGGCGTGAATCACTGTCTTCTTGAGGTGGAGGTGCTGGAGGCACCCCAGGTGCGGTACACCCAGGACAACCAGACCCCGATCGCCGAAATGCTGGTCAGTCTGGACGGGCTCAGGCCCGATGACCCCCCGGGCCAGCTCAAGGTGGTGGGATGGGGAAATCTGGCCCAGGAGCTGCCGGCACGGGTGCAGATCGGCCAGCGTCTGCTGATCGAAGGCCGCCTGCGCATGAACACGGTGACCCGCCAGGACGGCGTCAAAGAAAAGAAAGCCGAATTCACCCTGTCCCGTCTTCACCCAATGGCCTCGGGGGCTGCAACTCAGGCGCCAGGGGCAGTTAGGCCAGCGGCGGCGGCCCCTGCACCGTCAGCCCCGGTTGCGGGAGCGCCGGCAGCGGTGCCAGCAGCTCCTGCACCGGCAGCCGCCGCGGCACCCACCTGGAATGCTTCGCCCCTGGTGCCCGAGCTGGGTGACGACGACATCCCCTTCTGATCAGAGGTCAGGGCGCTCGCGGGCCTGATCGAGCAGCTGTCCCAGCTCCCGCTCCAGGGCCGCCAGATCCAGGCGCCACTGGGGCCAGCAGCCAGCATCGAGCTGACGCAACAGCCACAGGCGATCCTCGCTGAGCTGGGCGACCAGCTCGGCGGTGGTCGGTTCGGCCGAGGGCCCCTGGGAGGTCGTGTCCGAAGCAGAAACCATCGCGCTGGCGGGACTGGTCACCATCCTGCAGCCTGCTGGTCGAAGATGGCGCCATGAACGCACTGCTCTCCCCCGGAAGCCTGGTCACCCTCGCCGGTGCCGTACTGACGGTGATCGGCTCGATCGCTTACCTGGGCGACAACGCCAACCTCAGCCTGCCGACAATTTTTTACGGGATTCCGATCCTGCTGGGGGGCCTGGCCCTCAAATCGTCGGAGCTGCCCCCGCCTCAGCGGCTGACGCCGCCCGCGCAATTCAGCAGCGAGCGCGAGCAACCGGCCAATGCCGACCTCAAACGTCTGCGCAGCGATCTGCTGCGCTGGCGCTATGGGCAGAAAGCGCACCTGGAGAGCTCTCTTGAAGCCCTCAAGCTGTGGGATGAGGATCAGCCGCCCCAGCTGCAGAGCCTTGCTGAGACCGTTGAAGAAGGCTGTTACGGGCTGGAACTGACCTTTGACTGCGGCGCCGTGCCGATCGGGCGCTGGCAGGATCAGAGCGAGCGTCTGGGTCGCTTCTTTGGCCCTGGCCTTTGTGCCCGGGTGGAGCAGCTGCCGACCGATCGGCTGCGACTCACCCTGCGCACCACCAGCGCCCCAGCAGCGCCGCATCTCTGACGCCGCAACCCTGACGCTGCAACCCTGACGCCCCAACCCTGACGCCCCAGCCGTGAGCTCCGAAGCCTGCATCAACCGCGACGACGCCCAGCGGGTCTCGGTTCTCAGCGAAGCCCTGCCCTACATCCAGCGCTTCGCAGGCCGACGCATGGTGATCAAGTACGGCGGCGCCGCCATGGTGCAGGCCGATCTGCAAGAAGCGGTCTTCCGCGACCTGGTGCTGCTGCGCAGCGTCGGGGTGCAGCCGATCGTGGTCCACGGCGGCGGTCCTGAGATCAACCACTGGCTATCCAGGCTGGCGATCGAACCCCGCTTCGAGGACGGCCTGCGGGTGACCGACCCAGCCACCATGGACGTGGTCGAGATGGTGCTGGTCGGCCGGGTCAACAAACAGATCGTCAACGGCCTGCACCGGGTTGGCGGCCGCGCCGTGGGCCTGTGCGGCAGCGACGGCAGCCTGGTCACCGCCCGGGCCTACGGCGATGGGTCACGGGGGCTGGTGGGCGATGTGGCGGCGGTCAACACCGCCGTCCTCAAGCCCCTGCTGGATGCGGGCTACATCCCGGTGATCTCGAGCGTGGCTGCCGACAGCAACGGTCAGTCCCACAACATCAATGCCGACACCGTCGCCGGTGAACTGGCGGCAGCCCTGCAGGCCGAGAAGCTGATCCTGCTGACCGACACCCCGGGGATCCTGCGGGATCGCCATGACCCCGACTCGTTGATCGGACAGCTCAGCCTGGCCTCAGCCCGCGAACTGATGGCCAGCGGCGTGGTGCAGGGGGGGATGACCCCCAAGACCGAATGCTGCATCCGCGCCCTGGCCCAGGGCGTCACCGCCGCCCACATTCTTGACGGACGCGTGCCCCACGCCCTGCTGCTCGAGGTCTTCACCAACACTGGCATCGGCACAATGGTGGTGGGCAGCGACCGCCACCTGGACCCCGCTGGCGACGGTGTCCGCTGAACCCACCGCTGCGGTGAGCGCGGCCCAACTGAGCCAGGCCCGTGCGGCGCTGGAGCGCGGCGATTACGGCCAGGTGGTGCGCTTGCTTCTCTCACCTGAGCAGGCCACAGCCGGCGGACCGGGCGAACTGCGCGATCCAGAACTGCTGCTGCTGCTGGCCACCGCCTGGATGGGCCAGGGCCGCAACGACGCGGCCCTGGCCTGCTGCCGGAGGCTCAGGGCCTGCGGCGATCCCACCCTCAAGGCCCAGGCCCGCGAACTGCAACGGGTGCTCGAAGCCCCGGCCCTGCAGCGGCCCCGGGACTGGTCGCTGACCCTGCCGGATCTGGCCGGCAGCGACGCCGCCATCGGTCGACAGCTAGGAACGCTAAGCCGGCGCAGCCGCCCGCGGCCCGCGGGCCCACCGCCACCGCCGGTCGGGCCGACCCGCGCCCCGGTCGGTTTTGCCCTGGTGGTGCTGGTGCTGATCGCGCTGGGGTTGTTGCTGGGCGGTTGCGGTGCGGCCCACACCGAGCTGCGGTTTGCCGGGCCCGGCCGGCTGCAGCTCAGCGAGCATCTGCAGCTCGAGGGTCCCGCACCGGCGCCATGGCAACGGCGATTGAGCGCCAACCTGCAACGTCAGGGGTTCAAGCAGAGCCAACAGGGACCTGAGCTGGTGTTGCGCGGACCGGTGCTGCCCAGCCGCCAGGCCCTGGACCAGCTGCGTCAGGCATTCGGCCAGGCCGCCGCCCAGGCCGCCCTGCCCCTGCCACCCCCGCGGCTGGAGCTGCAGAGCCGCAACTGGCTGCTGGCCCTCGAAGAGCACTACGACCTGGAGTTCGATCTGCGCGGCCTGGGACCTTGGGGCGGCCTGGATCTGGCCCTGGAGCTCGATGGCCTGAACCCGCGCGCGGTGCGGCAGGCCGCTCCGGCGGCGGTCCAGCCCCTGGGACGGGGGGCTGGACTGCTGTGGAAACTGCAGGCCGGTACCAACAACCGACTGGTGCTGCACCTCTGGCGCTGGAATCCCCTGGGCCTGGGGGCAGTCCTGGTGGTGGTGGTGCTGCTGCTGAGCCTGGGACTGCAGCATCTGCGCCGGCTGCTGGGCTTCGGGCTGCCCGAGTTACCGGGCTGAGCGGGTTCCCCAGGCCAAAATCGATTCAGAGTGCCAGTGGATCGGGGTCGATCGCCAGGCCCACGCCAGCCGGCAGGCAGGTGCGCAGCTCAGCCTCCTGCGGCAGGGGAATCGGGCTGCCGGCTGGTCCGTGCAACAGCAGCTGCCAGCGGCTGCGCCCCGCCACCCGGGCCACCGGCGCCGGCGCCGGGCCGATCCGACACCACCCGGCTGCGTCGACCTTGGGCTGCAGCCTGGCGGCCCGAGCCGCCGCCGCCGTGGCCGGGGCGCGGGCGGCGGGGCCCGCGAGGCGCAGCAGGCAGGCACGGGCAAACGGCACCAGGGAGCCCCGACGCCTGAGCTCGAGTTCCTCGGCCAGGAAAGCTCCGTAACGCCCGCTCACCAGGTGCTGGATCACCGGATGCTCGGGGCTGTAGGTCTGCACCAGCACCTCGCCAGGCAGGGCACCCCGCCCCGCCCGGCCTGCCAATTGCAGCAACAACTGCAGCGACTGTTCCCCGGCACGCAAGTCGGGGCGGTGCAGCAGGCCATCGGCCGCCAGGACCGCCGCCAGGGTTACCCGGGGCAGGTCCATGCCCTTGGCCAGCATCTGGGTTCCCACCAGCACGTCGGCCTCGCCGGCGGCAAAACGGTCCAGCAGCTGCCGGTGCCCATCGCGGCCGCGGGTGCTGTCGCGATCGAACCGCAGCAGCCGCAGCTCGGCCAGATCCTCTGCGAGTTGCTCCATCACCCGCTGGGTCCCGGCGCCAAAGGGCTTGAACGCGCTCGAACCACAGACACCGCAGCGGTCGGCGCAGCCCTGGCGGTGATCGCACCAATGGCAGCGCAGCCACTCCTGACCACCATTGCTGCGATGCACGGTCAGGGCCACATCGCAGTTCGGACAGAGCACCGCGGTGCCGCAGCTGCGGCAGCTCAGAAACGAGCGGTAGCCACGACGGGGAACCAGCCCCACCCCCTGCACGCCCCGCTGCGTGACCCCCAGCCGGCGCGCGCGCACCCGGCGCGGCCCGGCCCCCCCCCCGCCGGGGGGGGGGGGGGGCGGGGGCGGCGGCAGGGGGGGCGGGGGCGGAGCTCGGGGGGGGGGGGG
>Ga0310330_100362_pt1 | contig 13091 bp, 11 predicted proteins | sample LakMicDCLTotalB5_FD_195544 | JGI IMG/M metagenome (GOLD analysis project Ga0310330, IMG submission 195544) | Enriched freshwater cyanobacterial communities from Lake Michigan, Michigan, United States - MI23.DCL.Total.B5 (v2) (version 2) | ecosystem: Environmental > Aquatic > Freshwater > Lake... | reverse complement strand
GCTTAGCCCCACCCCCCCGAGCTACCATGGTCGCCGCTCCCCCCCCCTCGGTTGAGACGCTCTGCATAAACAGCATCCGCTTACTGGCGGTTGATGCGATCAACAAATCGAATTCGGGCCACCCGGGCCTGCCGATGGGCACCGCGCCCATGGCCTACGCCCTGTGGGACAAGATGCTGCGGCACAACCCCAAGAATCCGAAGTGGTTCAACCGCGACCGCTTCGTGCTCTCGGCCGGCCACGGCTGCATGCTGCTCTACGCCCTCCTGCACCTCACCGGCTACGACTCAGTGACGGTGGAGGATCTCAAGCAGTTTCGGCAGTGGGGCTCCAAGACCCCGGGCCACCCCGAAACCTTTGAAACCCCCGGTGTTGAGGTCACCACCGGCCCCCTGGGTCAGGGCATCTCCAACGCCGTGGGCCTGGCGATCGCCGAGGCGCATCTTGCCGCCACCTTCAACAAGCCCGGCCACACCCTGGTGGATCACTACACCTACGTGATCATGGGTGACGGCTGTCACCAGGAAGGCATCTCCAGTGAGGCGGCCTCCCTGGCGGGCCACCTGGGCCTGGGCAAGCTGATCGCCCTCTATGACGACAACCACATCACCATCGATGGCGACACGGCGGTGTCGTTCACCGAGGACGTGCTGAAGCGCTACGAGGCCTACGGCTGGCACGTGGTGCACGTGGCCGATGGCAACCACGACGTGGAAGGCATCCGCAAGGCGATCGAGGCGGCCAAGGCCGTGACCGACAAGCCCAGCATGATCAAGATCACCACCACGATCGGCTTCGGCTCACCCAACAAGGCCAACACCGCCGGCGTGCATGGCGCCGCCCTGGGGGCCGAGGAGGCCGCCCTCACCCGCCAGGCCCTCGACTGGTCCTACGGCGACTTTGAGGTGCCCACCGAGGCCTACGACCAGTGGCGCCAGGCGATCGAGCGCGGTGCCGCCGCCGAGGCCGAATGGAACGCCTCCTTGGAGGCCTACCGCGCCGCCTTCCCGGCCGAAGCCGCCGAGTTTGAGCGCCGCCTGCGGGGCGAGTTGCCCCAGGGCTGGGACGCCAAGCTCCCCAGCTTCAGCCCTGAAGACAAGGGCCTGGCCACCCGGATGCACTCTTACAACGCCCTCAACGCCTTCGGCCCGAGCCTGCCCGAACTGATCGGCGGATCCGCCGACCTCACCCACTCCAACCTCACCGACATCAAGGGTGAGAAGAGCTTCCAGAAGGGCGCCGAAGCCAACCGCTACCTCCACTTCGGGGTGCGCGAGCACGCCATGGCGGCGATCATGAACGGCATCGCCTACCACGGCAGCGGCCTGATCCCCTACGGAGGCACCTTCCTGGTGTTCGCGGGCTACATGATCGGCGCCATGCGCCTCTCGGCCCTGAGTGAACTCGGCTGCATCTACGTGCTCACCCACGATTCGATCGGCCTGGGTGAAGACGGCCCCACCCACCAGCCGGTGGAAACCCTGGCCAACCTGCGCGCCATCCCCAACCTGCTGGTGATGCGCCCCGGCGACGGCAACGAAACCATGGGCGCCTACCAGGTGGCCGTGGCCAACCGCAAGCGCCCCACCGTGCTGGCCCTCAGCCGCCAGGCGATGGCCAACCAGGCCAATTCCTCCGCCGCCGCCGTGGCCAAGGGTGGCTACATCCTCGAAGACAGCAACGGCACCCCGGACCTGATCCTGATCGGCACCGGCACCGAACTCGAACTGGCCACCAAGGCCGCCGCCGTGCTGCGCGCCGAAGGCAAGAACGTGCGGGTGGTGTCGATGCCCTGCGTCGAACTGTTTGAGGAGCAGGACGCCGCCTACCGCGAATCCGTGCTGCCCGCCGCCGTGCGCAAGCGCCTGGTGGTGGAAGCCTCCAGCTCCTTCGGCTGGCACAAGTACAGCGGCTTCGATGGCGACACCGTGTCGATCGACCGCTTCGGCGCCTCGGCCCCCGGCCCGGTGTGCCTCGAGAAGTTTGGCTTCACCGTCGACAACGTGGTGGCGAAGGCGAAGGCTCTCGGGTGAGCTGGATGCACCAGGCAGCTCACCTGGGTTGGTGAGCCAACGCGGCAAGGGCCGCCCTGGCCGATCCGATGCGTAGACCTCGCCTACCAGCGGGGTCTTTTGTTTGCAGACTCGCGAAAGCCGACCTGATCAGGCGGACTGGATCAGACTTCCACCGCGGTAACCGATTGCGCCTCCCGAGGCGCCAAAACAGACCCGTGTAGGGTTATCATACATCTAACCTACATATCCAGCGCTGCCAAAGCGCCTCGCCACCTGGAGCCATGGCCACTTTCGCCCCCACCAACCTGCTGCTGTCCGGCCTGACGATCAACGAGGGCGACCTGATCGGGGTGTTGGTCGGCAACCTGTCAGCGATCGGCTCCAATGGCAGCACGCTGCCGGCCACCGGCCTCACCTATGCCCTGGTGGCCGGTGAGGGATCGGAGGACAACAGCCGCTTCCAGCTGAGCAATGGCCAGCTGAAAGCGGCCCAGGTGTTCGACCGCGAGACGCAGGAGCAGTTGCGGGTGCGGATCCGCGTCAGCGATGGGGAAGGACGGAGCTTCGAGAAGGCCTTCACGATCCGCGTGAATGACCTGATCAACCCGATCGCCACCCTGCCCCTGGAGAGCACGGCGGTGGCCTGGCAGGGCGCCGATGGGATTTACGAGCTGGGCAGCTTCTTCGACGATCCCCTCACCACCGGCAAGGTGGCCACCTTCGAGCTGGCGCCGGTGGAACTGGGCGGCAACCCTGCGGCCACCCTGGGTAGCGGCCGCCTGCAGGTGCTGCTCTACGACCAGGAGGGGAAGGGAGCTCCCAAGACCAGCGCCAACTTGCAGTCTTACCTCACCGCCAACAGATACAACAACACCTTCATCCACCGCTCCGTGCCCGGCTTCGTGCTGCAGGGGGGCGCTAACAACGTGGTGACCACGGCGCAGGGCCCATCCTTACCCGCCGTCACCACCTTCTCCGCGGTCGTCAACGAATACAGCGCCGGCCGATCCAACCTGCGGGGCACGATCGCCATGGCAAAGCTGGGCTCCAGCCCCAACAGCGCCACCAGCCAGTGGTTCTGGAGCCTGGCGGACAACAGCGCCAATCTCGACAACCAGAACGGCGGCTTCACCGCGTTTGGCAGGCTGCTGGGGGCGAGCGACCTGGCCACGCTGGACGCGATGGCGGCCCTGCCGGTGAGCAATGCCAGCAGCAGCCTTGGATCATCGACGTTCTCGGCGCTGCCGCTGAGCAGCGGCAACCTCAGCGTCAACAACCTGCTGCGCTTCAGCAGCATCACGATCAACCAGCAGGCCGAGCTCAGCTATGCCGTGGTTGCCAACACCGCTCCCGATCTGCTGGAGGCCACGCTGACGGGCAGCCAACTGAAGCTGCGCTCCCTGGCAAACCGGGAGGAGCAGGCCACCCTCACCATCCGCGCCACCAACCTCCTGGGGGAAAGCGTAGATCAGACCCTGCAGCTGCAGATGCTGCGCCGACCGATCACCCAGGCGTCGATTCTCCGCCTCAGCGACACCCCCGGCAATGCCAGCCCCGACCTGGCCCGTCCCACCCTCGCCGGCCGCCTGGACGCACCGCTGCAGGCCGATGAGCGGGTGCGGATCCTGGCCGATGGGGTCGCGATCGGGGAGGCCAGCGCCGATGCCGGCAGCAACAGCTGGAGCTTCCGGCCAGCCACCGCCCTCACGGGCAAGGTGGTGCTCTCGGCGCGCGTGGAGACCCTCAACGGCGTGCTGGGGACGGCCTCCAACGGCTGGGGCCTCACCATCGGAACGGCATCCAGCCTGGAGGCGCCGGGCAGTGAGCTGCTGCAGGTGGGGGATGCCCGGCCGCTCACGGTGCAAGCCACGCCGATCGGCAGCTGGGGCACGGGCTTCTCTGCCTGGAACGCTGGCTCCCGCACGGCCGCAGGCCAGCGGCTACCAGGCACGGGCCAGCGGATCGCGCTCCAAGGGCTCGATCGCTATGGCGTCAGCCTGCGCAACGCCACCGGCAGCCAGGTGAGCCTGGATCTGGGCGCTGGCAACCACGCGTTCTTCCTGCACGACGCCTGGTCGCCCCAGAGCAGCGAGCTCACCACCCAGGTCGACAACCTGGGCCGCACCACGGCGGCGCGCTTCGATCAGCTCAGCAGCATCAGCCTGGGCGACTGCAGGGCAGCGGGAGACACCAGCCTGGTGGATCTCACCAGCCCCGATTTCATCACCGGGCCGATCACCGTGCTGGCGGGCAACACCGTGGGCTCTCGCAATGTGATCTGGGGCTCCAGTGCCGATGACACCGTGGTGGGCGGTGCCGCCGACACGCTGATCTTCGGTGGAGCCGGCCGCAACAACCTCCAGCTCGGCAGCGGCACCGACCGGCTCCAATACGTGGTGGCGGGCAGGGCCGACGACAGCATCAGCAGCTTCGACCCCAGCCGCGACCGGATCGAGCTTTGGGGCGTGTCCGCCGGCAAGCGCCAAAACCTTCTCGCCAGCGTTTCAATGCAGGCCTCCGGTACCGACAGCGTGCTCAGCTGGGAGGGCAACAAGCTGACCTTCACCGGCCTGTCGCTGACGCTCCCCTCGGGGGGAGCGCTGCCCAGCTGGCTGACGGTGGCCTGAGGCGACGAGCCTCTTTAGACAGCGCTGGCCTGCTGCTCCGCCAGCACTTGCTCTAGACCCTCTAGATCCTCATCGGTGATCTTGGTCTGCATCGGGCAATGCTTGGGTCCGCACATCGAGCAGAACTCGGCCTGTTTGTAGATATCGGCCGGCAAGGTTTCGTCGTGGTACTCGCGGGCCCGCTCGGGATCGAGCGAGAGATCGAACTGCTTGTTCCAGTCGAAGGCGTAGCGGGCGCGGCTGAGCTCGTCGTCGCGGTCGCGGGCGCCGGGGCGGTGGCGGGCGAGGTCGGCGGCGTGGGCGGCGATCTTGTAGGCGATCAGGCCATTGCGCACGTCCTCGGGGTTGGGCAGGCCGAGGTGCTCCTTGGGGGTCACGTAGCAGAGCATCGCCGTGCCATACCAGCCGGCCATCGCCGCGCCGATGGCGCTGGTGATGTGGTCGTAGCCGGGGGCGATATCGGTGACGAGCGGACCGAGCACATAGAAGGGCGCCTCGCTGCACTCCTCCATCTGCTTGCGCACGTTGAATTCAATCTGGTCCATCGGCACGTGGCCCGGACCCTCCACCATCACCTGCACGTCGTGCTTCCAGGCGCGGCGGGTGAGGTCGCCGAGGGTTTTGAGCTCGGCCAGCTGGGCCTCGTCGGAGGCATCGTGCAGACAGCCAGGACGCAGGGAATCTCCCAGGGAGAAGGTGCAGTCGTAGCGCTTGAACATCTCGCAGATGTCGTCGAAGCGGGTGTAGAGCGGGTTCTGCTTGTGGTGATACAGCATCCACTGGGCCAGGATGCCGCCGCCCCGGCTCACGATCCCCGTGAGGCGGCCCCTCACCTTGGGCAGGTGTTCGATCAGCAGGCCGGCATGGATGGTCTGGTAATCAACGCCCTGCTGGCAATGCTTCTCGATGATGTGGAGGAAATCATCCTCCGAGAGCCGTTCGATCGAACCATGCACACTCTCGAGGGCCTGGTACACCGGCACCGTGCCGATCGGCACCGGCGAAGCGTTGATGATCGCCGTGCGCACCTCGTCAAGGTTGACGCCGCCGGTGGAAAGATCCATCACCGTGTCGGCGCCGTACTTCACGGCCAGATGCAACTTCTCCAGTTCTTCGTTGATGTCGCTGGCATTGGGTGAGGCGCCGATATTGGCATTCACCTTGCAGCTGCTGGCGATGCCGATCGCCATCGGCTCGAGGTTGGCATGGTTGATATTGGCCGGGATGATCATCCGGCCGCGGGCCACCTCCTCCATCACCAGGGATTCGGGCAGCCTCTCCCGCTTCGCCACATGGGCCATCTCCTCGGTCACCACACCCTGGCGGGCGTAATGCAGCTGGGTGACATTCCCGCCGCTGGAGATCGTCTGACGACGGTTCTCGATCCAGGCAGTGCGCATGACATTTACGGCGAAGGACAGGCTGGTGGCCGCTCCGCAGGCGGAACGACCTATCGATGCACGCAGACCTGAGTTCGACCGCACTTCCCTGCGCCGGCATGACCCGGATCAGGTTCGGAGGGTGTGATCTCAGCCCTGGGGCCCTCATGGGTGGCTGCCAACAAAGCAACCTGAGGACCGGGCACCCCTAGTGACTCACGAAACCTAGCAAGGCTGTAACGGCAAAGGGCGACCCCCAGCGCAAGCGATGGACAAGCGGTGGCATCAGGATGCTGCGATCAGGATGCCGCGATCAGGTCGGCGCAATCAGCTCGGGCTCGATCAGGCCTGCAGGCCGTCCAGGGCCGCCGCCACCACCCGGTGATCCCCATCCGCCTGCAGGCCCACCAGCAGCTCCCGGCCTGCCGCAACAAGACCGGTCTCGCCCGCACCAGCGAGGTGATCCCCTTCCCGCACCAACCGGCCCAGGATCTCGGCGCCGCCCACCCGCACCGTGCCATCGCCATCGGCAATCGCCATGCGGGCCAGCTCCAGCAGCTGATCCGGTGCCATCAAGGGCTGTTCGGCGAGGGCCGAGAGGATGCTGCAACGCACCAACCAATGGGGATCGACGGCAAAAGCGGCCCGCAGCAAGGGCCAGGAGCGCTCCACGCCATAGCTGGCCAGGGAATTGGCCGCTTCGGCGCGCACATTGGCGTCGTCGTCCTGCAGGGATCGCTCCAAGGCCTGCCAGCCGCTCTCGCTGCGTTTGACACCGAGGCCGGCGCAGGCCAGGGAGCGGACCATGAAGGCGGTCTGCTCAAGCCCCAGCAGCAACAGAGGGATGGCCTGATCCTCCGGCACCGCCCTCAGACCCGCCAGGGCCGGCATGGCGCGGGATGGATCTCCGGAGGCGATGGACTCGCGCAACGCGGCGATGTCGGGGCCCGGTTCTGAAGCGGCCCCAGGGTCAAGCGGATCCATGGCGGGGGCGATCGCATCGACACCCTCCACTTTGGAGCATTGACCAGGTGACGGCGAAGGGGCCCTTCGCCAGCTGATTGAAAGCTGCCGCGGAACGAACCGCAGGCGGAGCGTCCACGGTTAGCCATGCGATACTTGCCAAACAGGAATTAGACCTTGGTCAGTGAAGCCGTGAAGACCATTGATCTGCTCATACCCTGCCATAACGAAGAAGAATCCGCTGAAGCATTAATCCAGGCCCTAGACAGCACGATTCAAGGATTTAATCTCTACAAGCAAGGGGAAGTTCAGTTTCAGATCGTCATCGTTGATGACGGCAGCAGCGACAAGACCTGCCAGGCCTTTGAGCGGCTGATGCGGGGATCCTCCTCCCTAGCGGGCGGATCAATCATCAGTCTGAGCCGCAACTTCGGCAAAGAGGCTGCCATGCTCGCCGGCCTCAAGCATTGCGGGGCCGATGCCTGCATCATCCTCGACGCCGACCTCCAGGACCCCCCCAGCCTGATTCCCACCATGGTGGAGGCATGGCTGGAGGGCTACCAGGTGGTGAACGCCGTGCGCCACGATCGCTCCAGTGACGGCCTGATGAAACGACTGAGCTCCGAGGGGTTTTATTCACTCTTTCTGAAGCTCAGCAAACTCCAGGTTCAGTTCAACGCCTCCGACTTCAGATTGCTCGACCGCGATGCGGTTCAAGCCATCCTTGGCTGCGATGAGAGGGTGAGATTTTCCAAAGGATTCTTTGCCTGGATCGGCTATCAACAGCAGAACATCTACTTCAAGCGACCCGCCCGCAGCTCGGGAACCACCAAATGGGGAAGCTGGAAGCTGTGGAACTATGCCCTGGATGGCATCTTCAACTTTTCCACCGCTCCGCTTCGCATCTGGAGCTACATCGGCGGTGTCGTGACCTGTGCCGCCTTCATCGTTGGTCTCTCCGCCGTGGTGCGGGTGCTCTTCTTTGGTATTGACGTTCCGGGCTACGCATCGCTCTTTTTCGCCGTTACATTCCTGGGGGGATTACAGCTTATTGGAATTGGCGTACTCGGCGAATATGTCGGCAGATCCTACCTTGAAACCAAGCGAAGACCCCATTACGTCATCAAGACCGTGAAGCGCACATGAGACCCTTCAAGCACCGGATCGCCCGCTTCGGTGCCGTGGGCATTGTTTCTACAGCCGTTCATGCAGCGATTCTAATCATCTTGAAAGTAGGCCTTCAACTCAGCACGGGGCCTGCCAATCTGATTGGCTTTCTGGTGGCCTTTAGCGTGTCCATGGCGGGCCAACAACGCTTCACCTTCTCCGACCGTCTGCAGGGGCGGCGCATCAACACGATTGGCCTCACGATTCTTTTTCTGATCAATGCCCTGGCAGCCCTGTTGCTGGGCCGCTTAGCCACGGCGGGATGGGTGGTGATGCTCCCAATCCTGCCTGCTGTGATCAATTACGCCTTGCTCTACATCTTCACGGGTAGCGCCATCTTTCGGGGCCGCTGAATCCGATCCCTAGCCCGGAGGATGCTGGCGGAGCGCCCGCAGCAGTTCCTTCCGGCGCCGGCGGCGGCGATCCAGGCTGGTAAGCAACAGGCCCGACCCGATCAACAGCGCCGGCAGAACCTCCCAGCGGGCCGTGCCCGTGCGGTGCAGCAGGCCCACCAGGGCCAGCAGGATCAGCAAGGGGGAGGCAAGGGCGAGCAGGGCCGCACGGCGCTGGAACGGCGGGGAGGCCGCCCGGGGCGGTTCGACCTTCAGCACGGTGCCGCCATCCAGCGCAGCAGGCTGAGGGTGAGCACCCGGATGCCCACGGCCAAACAAGCCTCGTCGGGCGCGAAGGTGTTGCTGTGGAGGGGGGTGCAGCCGGCGGGCCCCGCCACCCCGAGCCGGAACATCGTGCCGCGGTGACCCTCCAGGAGCGCGGCGAAATCCTCGGCCCCCAGCGATGGCTGCTCCAGCCATTCCACCTGGGACTCCCCCAGCAGGTCCACCGCCGCCGCCGCCACCAAGCGGGTGAGTTCGGGATCGTTGTGCACCGGCGGCGAAATGCGCCGGTAGTGAACGCGGGCTTCGCCGCCATGGCCCCGGCACAGGGCATGGACGGTGTCCTCGATCCAGCCCGGCAGCCGGTCATGGACGGCGGCATCAAGACAGCGCACCGTGCCCAGCAGCCGCACATGGTCGGCGATCACATTGAAGGCTTTCCCCCCCTCGATCCGACCAAAGCTCACCACCACCGGATGGAGCGGATCCAGGCGGCGGCTGATCGCCTCCTGCAGGCCACTCACCACCCGCGCCGCGATCCAGATCGCATCGGTGCTCTGGTGCGGACGGGCGCCATGGCCGCTCTCGCCGAGCACCTCGATCTCCAGTTCGCCGGCGGCGGCGGTGAGGCTGCCGCAGCGCACCCCCACGGATCCCACCGCGATGCTCGGAAACACATGCACGCCAAACAGGGCCTCCACCCCCTCCATGGCCCCATCAGCACGCATCCAGGCGGCCCCCTGGGCCGTTTCCTCGGCGGGCTGAAACAGGAGCCTCACCCGGGCGGTGAGGCTCTCGCCCCGGACGGCCAGCAGGGCCGCGACCCCCAGGCCCACCGTCGTATGGATGTCATGGCCGCAGGCATGCATCAGGCCCTGGTGCGCGGAGGCCCAGGGCAGGGCGGTGCGCTCCTCGATCGGCAGGGCATCCATGTCGACCCGCAGGGCCACGACGGGGCCATCCTCTGGACCCAGCTCCGCCACGACGCCGGTGCGGCCGACCGCTTCGCGCACCTCCCACCCCATGCGGCGCAGCTCGCCGGAGACCAGGGCCGCCGTCTGCTGTTCATGGCCACTGAGCTCAGGATGGCGGTGGATATGGCGACGCAGCTGGATCAGATCCGGAAGCAGGTCCTGCAAGGTGGCTTCAAGCCCATCCATCGGCCATGGAGGGCAGGAGAGCAGGGCAGCAGAACGGGACAAGCCAATCAGGTGAGGTGAATTGAGCTTAGGGAGTCACACTGAAAACGAGGTCCAAATCGCAGGGGGGGCATGTCAATCGCATTCACCTGGCCATCTTGATTGCATCAATCCTTAGATCAACCAGTTTCAGCCTCAAGGACCTGGAGGTGATCGACTTCCGTCCGATAATCGAACCTGGCGGAATCGATCAATGTGGAGGCCACCCGATCGGTACAGACTCAGCTGCTCAACGTGAGAAAGCGCTCCAACGCCGCCACAGGCCCCGGTGGCCAGCGCCGGACCCCCAGAAGCCAAGCCGTTTCACGGTAGCGGGGATCCAGGCCCGAGGCGGCAGCCCAATGACTTTCCGCCTCCCCCGAAGCGCCCCGCTGCCAGAGCAGGGCGGTGAGGCCGGCTCGGGCATCGGCGAAGAGCGGATAACGGCGGATCAGGGAGCGCAGCTCCCGCTCGGCCGTCGCCAGGTCACCCAGCTGAAAGGCCGCCAGGGCTGCGCTGGACCGGGCCATGGCAAAGCCGGGCCGGGCGTCGGCGGCGGCAACGAAGCGGTCGCGGGCCGCCTGCCAGTCGCCCCGGGAGCCCTGCACGTTGCCGAGGTTGTAGAGGGCCGAGGCATCAAGGGGATTGCGCTCCAGGATCCAGGCGTAGTCGGCGGCAGCCGCATCCCAGCGACCCAGAGCCTCCTCGGCGGTGCCGCGGTTGAGGTGGGGATCGGCGTTGTCGGGCTCCAGCAGCAGGGAGTGGTCCTGGTCGGCGATGGCGGCGAGGGGATCACCCAGGGCCAGCTGGACGTTGCCCCGGTTGCTCCAGGCGGCCGCATCCCCCGGCGCCCGTTCAAGCACAAGGTTCCACAGGGGGAGGGCCCGATCGAAGCGGCCGGCCCGGCTGGCCTCGAGGGCCTGCTGGAACAGCGCCGGCAGGGATGGGGGAGCCTCTGAGGGGGGGTTAGGGGAAGAGAGCTCGGGTGCCGCCGACGGGCGGGAAGGCTCGAGCGCTGCTGCGGCGAAGGCCGGCACAGGCGCAGCCTCAACGCGATCCAGGGCGACAGCGGGCTCGAGAGCCAGCAGCAGCGGCAACAGCCAGACCAGCGATCCCAGCAACACACCGGCGAAGAGCTGGCGACTGGCCGCCGCCAGAGGAGCGGTCGCCGATCGGAAGAGGGACCACGCCCTTTTTTGGAAATGGCCGACGGGTGGGCTCATGCCGCCGCCGCATCCAGCCCGGCGGCCAGATGGGCCTTGCCGGCCTCGGTGACGATGCGGCCCCGGGGCGTGCGCTGCAGGAAACCGAGCTGGAGCAGGTAGGGCTCGACCACCCCTTCGAGGGTGGTCGGATCCTCCCCCAGGCCCGCCGCCAGAGTGTCCAGGCCCACCGGGCCGCCGCCGTAGCCATCGAGAAGCAGCCGGAGCAGCCGCCGATCGCTGGCATCAAGCCCGCGGCCATCGACCCGGTGCAGCCGCAGGGCCCCATCCACCAGATCCGCTCCGATGCGCCCATGGCCCCCCACCACGGCCACATCCCGCACCCGACGCAGCAGACGGTTGGCGATGCGGGGGGTGCCGCGGCAGCGCCGGGCCACCTCCAGGGCGGCGCCGGCCTCGAGATCCATCGCCAGCAGGCCGGCGGTGCGTTCCACGATGGCCTGAAGATCGGGCAGCTCGTAGAACTCCAGCCGCTGGATCAGGCCGAAGCGATCCCGCAGGGGCGAGCTGAGGGATCCGGCGCGGGTGGTGGCGCCGACCAGGGTGAAGGGGGCAAGGGGCAGGCTGCGGGTGCGGGCGGTGGTGCCCTTGCCCACGGTGAGGTCGAGGCGGAAGTCCTCCATGGCGGGGTAGAGGATCTCCTCAGCCACCCGGTTGAGGCGGTGGATCTCATCGATGAACAGCACCTCGTGGGGCTGCAGGTTCACCAGCAGGCCCACGATGTCGCGGGGTCGCTCCAGGGCCGGCGCACTGGTGATGCGGCAGCGCACGCCCAGTTCGTTGGCCAGCACCAGGGCCATGGTGGTCTTGCCCAGCCCCGGCGGACCGTGCAGCAACACGTGGTCGAGGGCCTCAGCGCGGCTACGGGTGGCCTCCACGGCAATGCCCAGCACCTGCTTGAGTTCGCTCTGGCCGATGTAGTCGGCGAGGCGGCTGGGGCGGAGGGAGTCGTCGCGGAAGGAATCGGGCTCTGGGCCCCCTGGCAAACCGCCCGGATCGGATGGGGCCTCCCCAGGCCCGGCCTCGGGATCGAGCAGGCGGGGCGATGCGGCGAGGGAACGTTGCGGATCCTTGGATCGAGGGGCGCGGCTGCCTTCCGGCTTGCGGGGCCGTTCCGATCCGGAAGAGATGATCGCCATGCTGGGAGGGTACCCGCAACTGCCTAGGGTCAGGGAGCACCGGGGCGCGGATCGACAGGATGGCAAAGGGGCCCGGACGGCAGGGGGGCAAGGCCAAGGGAGATCCGGCCAACCGGCTCCTGGCCGACAACCGCTTCGCGCGTCACCAGTACGAGATCCTCGAAACCCTCGAAACCGGCATCGAGCTGCTCGGCACCGAGGTCAAATCGATCCGGGCGGGCCAGTGCAACCTGCGCGATGGCTTCTGCCTGATCCGCAGCGGGGAGCTGCAGCTGCACAACGTGCACATCTCACCCCACAGCCATGCCGGCAGCTTCTTCAACCACGAACCGCTGCGGGTGCGCAAACTGCTGGCCCACCGCCGCGAGATCGAGAAATTCCGCACGGCCCTCGAGCAGAGGGGCCTCACCCTGATCCCCCTGAACCTGCATCTCAAGGGTTCCTGGCTGAAGGTGACCCTCGGCCTGGGCAAGGGCCGCAAGCTGCACGACAAGCGTCACGAGGAGAAACGCAAGACCGAAGCCAAGGAGGCCCGGGCCGCGATCGCCCGGCTTTGAACAGCCAGCAACAGACCTCAGCCTCACTCGAAGCGAGAATCATCCAACGGTGAGCGGTTGTTGTAAGCGCTCGATTCAGGGGTTGGTCGGCTGGGTCGGCGCCGTCGCAGCACCGCTTGGCGTGGGCTTGGTGCCGGCCCCAGGGGATCCCGCCTCGCTCGGTGTTGGTTCAGGCGGCGGTGGAGGAGCCGCAGGGCCGCCAGGGGGCGCGGAGGGCTCCACCGGGGTG
>Ga0310330_100359_pt1 | contig 13139 bp, 12 predicted proteins | sample LakMicDCLTotalB5_FD_195544 | JGI IMG/M metagenome (GOLD analysis project Ga0310330, IMG submission 195544) | Enriched freshwater cyanobacterial communities from Lake Michigan, Michigan, United States - MI23.DCL.Total.B5 (v2) (version 2) | ecosystem: Environmental > Aquatic > Freshwater > Lake... | reverse complement strand
CCGCCACCCTGCTGCTGGCCCAGGGGCTGGGCACCACCGCCGGGCTGGCCTGGGTGGCGGTGGCCAGCCTGCTGTGGCCCCTGCCCCTCGCGCCGTTCACCGACCCGCGGGTGCTGGTGGCGGCCCTGGTGGCCTGGATCACCGCCGTAGGAGCAGCACCCGGAAGGTTGCGACGCACCTCGAGGCGAAAGTCGTCTCCCTCCAGCTTCAACTCCTGGATGTCGCTGTCCCCCAGGAGATCGAGGAGCTTGTGGAGCTGGTCGTGATTGAGCTGCATGGCGATCAGTTCTCCCGGCCGAGGTAGCTGTCAGTGCGCGTGTCGATCTTGATCTTCTCGCCGATCGATAGAAACAGGGGCACCATCACCTGGGCTCCGGTTTCGACGATGGCGGGTTTGGTCCCACCGGTGGCCGTGTCGCCCTTGACGCCGGGATCGGTCTGGGTGATTTCGAGCACCACCGAGTTGGGCAGTTCCACTTCCAAGGGTTTGCCATTCCAGGCCACCACGTTCACCTCCATGCCCTCCTTGAGGTACTTGCGACTCTCACCGATCTGCTTGGCCGTGAGCCGGGTCTCCTCGTAGGAGCCCATGTCCATGAAGACGTAGTCGTCGCCCTCCATATAGGTGTGCTGCAGGGTGCTTTTCTCAAGCACAGCCTGGGGCAACATCTCGCCGGCACGGAAGGTCTTCTCCACCACGTTGCCGCTCTGCACCGCCTTGAGCTTGGTGCGCACGAACGCAGAGCCCTTGCCGGGCTTCACATGCAAGAACTCCACGACCCTCCAGACCTGGCCATCCAGCTCGATTGAAGTACCGGTGCGAAAGTCGTTGCTGGAGATCATTCCGGCGGTTCGGATCTGGGGGATTGTACGGCTGGCTACCGGAGCCGGCCTCCCCAGCGCCATCCCAGGGGCCCGTCAGCTGTGCCAAAGTCCGCTCAACGACACAGGATTGCCATGGCACGGGGCCATTCCGGATGGACGCAGTGGTCCGGATGGGCCCAACGATGTGCCGGCCTGGCCGCCCTGCTGGCGTTGATGGTGCTGGCTGTTCCCACCGCCTGGGCCGCCCTGCCCCAGGGCAACGCCGTGACCGACCCGGCCGCCCTGCTGCGCAATGCCCTGCCCATTCAGGCCCCCGACCTGCAGGATCTGCAACATCGCCTGGAAGCCACCAGCGATGACCTGAGGGCCAAGCGCTGGCCGGCCCTCAACAGCACGGTACGGCGCTGCGGCTCCCTGCTAGGCACCCATAAACCCGCCATCCTGGAAGGCTTCACGGCAGACACCAGGCCCGAGGCTGCGGCGTTGCTGGACCAACTGGAAGACCAGCTGCAAGTGCTCGCCGCGGCCGCCGAGCGTCAGGAGCGCGATCCCTTCCTGGCTGCCCGCCGCGATGCCCTCAGCAGCATCGGCCAGGCCGAAGACCTGCTCGTGGGGCCGTTCCCCTACGAGATCCCCGCTGAGTTTGCGGGTCTGCCTCGCCTACTGGGCCGCGCCACCGTGCAGCTCACCACCACCAAAGGTGATCTCACCGCCGTGGTGGACGGTTACAACGCACCACTGACGGCCGGCGCCTTCGTGGATCTGGTGCAGCGGGGCTTCTACGACGGCCTCCCCTTCATCCGCGCCGAGGACTTTTACGTCCTGCAGACCGGGGACCCGGAAGGACCACAGGAGGGGTTTATCGACCCCAAGAGCAAGGCGGAGCGCCACGTGCCCCTGGAGATCAAGGTGCCCGGCCAACCGGCCCCCTTCTACAACCAGACCTTTGAAGACCTGGGCCTGTTCAAGGCCGCCCCGGAGCTGCCGTTCTCCACCAAGGGAACCCTGGGCTGGGCCCACTCGGACGAGGTGCTCGACGATGGCTCCTCCCAGTTTTTTCTCTTTCTGTTCGAGCCAGAGCTCACACCCGCCGGCCTCAACTTGATCGATGGCCGTTACGCCGCCTTCGGCTATGTGGTGGATGGCTTTGACGTCCTGGAAGAACTCACGGCTGATGACGGCATTGTGAAAGCCCGGGTGATCAGTGGTGGCGACAACCTCCAGCCCCACGCTTGAGAGAGCGCCGGCGGCCCACTAAATCACAAGCCATCAAAAAGCCGCCCCCGAAGGAGCGGCTTTGATCAGCCCGAATGGCTCAGCTCACTTCCAGTTCTTGGCGACGATCTCAGCCAGATCGACGACCCGCTGGCTGTAGCCCCACTCGTTGTCGTACCAGGCGATCACTTTCACCATGTTTCCACCCATGACGAGGGTGAGATCGGAGTCGATGATCGTGGATTCGTCGGTGCCGGCATGGTCACTCGACACCAGGGGCAGATCGCAGTACTTGATGATGCCCTTCATGGCATTTTCTGATGCCGCCTTGAGCACCGCGTTCACCTCCTCCTTGGTGGTGTCACGGCTGATGTCAAGGACCATGTCCACCACCGAGACGTTGGGGGTCGGAACCCGCATGGCGATACCACTCAGCTTGCCCTTCATCGGCGGGTAGACCAGGGCCACCGCCTGGGCAGCGCCCGTGCTGGTGGGCACGATGTTCACCGCGGCAGCCCGGGCACGGCGGAGATCGCGGTGGGCCGCATCCAAAATCCGCTGGTCACCGGTATAGCTATGGGTGGTGGTCATCGTGCCTTTCACGATGCCGAATTCCTGGTCCAGCACCTTGATGACAGGGGCCATGCAGTTGGTGGTGCAACTGGCATTGCTGAGAATGTCCCAGTCTTCGTGCCGGTATTGATCGGCGTTGACACCGACCACGAACGTGCCCACCTTGGCGCCCTTACCGGGAGCCGTGAGAATCACTTTTTTAGCTCCGGCTTCAAAGTGCTTGCTGGCACCCACATCATCGTTGAACACACCGGTGGACTCGATCACCAGATCGACGCCCCATTCCTTCCAGGGAAGGTTGGCCGGATTGCGGTCGTAGAAGGTTTTGATCGTCTTGCCGTTGAGGACGATTGTGTCCTCGGTGGTGGTGACGTCCACGCCCCGCAGGGGACCGAGCATCGAGTCGTACTTGAGCAGGTGGGCGTTGGTGTTGGTATCACCGGAGCCATTGATGCCCACCAATTCGATGCCGGTGTTGGCCCCACGGCTCAGCCAGCAGCGGGTGAAGTTGCGACCAATGCGGCCAAATCCATTAATCGCAACGCGCAAAGTCATGGCCGATCGCGGCAAAAGCCGCTAGCGAAGGTGGTTTTGGCTGCAGATCATACAGAAATTGATCCGCTCTCCCCTCTTGCAGGAAGGGCGTACGCCAAGGACCATGCGCAAACGCGCAGCATCTCGTAAAGGTTTTCGGGCTGTTGTCGGCTTAATTTCATGCTCACCAGACCCTGACCTGGAGCTGCCCTTGGCACCCCTGCTCGATCGCCACCAACCGCTGCACTTCATCGGGGTTGGCGGCATCGGCATGTCCGCCCTGGCCGGAATCCTGGCGGAGCGGGGCTTTGCGGTCAGCGGCTCTGATCCCCGCGACAACGCCGTTCTGGACCGCCTGCGCCGGGTCGGGGTGAGGGTGTTCCTGGAACAGAGCGCCGCCACCGTGGCCGCAATCCGCAGCGGCACCTCGATGGCGCCCCAGGTGGTGATCAGCTCGGCCATACCGGAAACCAACCCCGAACTGGTGGAGGCCCGGCGGCTGGGGCTGGCCATCTGCCACCGCTCCGACGTGCTGGCCGCCCTGATCAATGGCCAAGCCTCGATCGCCGTGGCGGGCAGCCACGGCAAAACCACCACCAGCACCTTGATCGCCACCCTGCTGGCAGCGACCCAACACGACCCGACCGCCGTGATCGGCGGCATCGTGCCGGCCTTCGGCAGCAATGGACGCCATGGGGAGGGGCGCCTGCTGGTGGCGGAGGCGGATGAATCCGACGGCTCCCTGGTGAAATTTCGCTCTTCCCTGGGCGTGCTCACCAACGTGGAGCTGGACCACACCGACCACTACCCCGACCTGGAAGCCCTGATCACCACCCTGCAGCGGTTTGCCGGGAACAGCGAACGCCTGCTGGCCAACCGGGATTGCCCGATCCTGAGGGAACGGTTCAAGCCAGCCCACTGGTGGTCGATCGAAACGACCAAAGGCATGTCGTTTGCAGCCATGGCTCGGGAGGAGCGTGGGGATGGCACCGTGGCCGACTTCTACGAAGACGGCAAAGCAGTGGGCTCCTTTGAACTGCCCCTGCCGGGGCGCCACAACCTCAGCAATGCGGTGGCAGCCATGGCCGCCTGCCGACTGGAGGGGGTGTCCTTCGCCGAGCTGCGCCAGGCGGTCGCCAACCTGCAGACCCCCGGCCGGCGCTTCGATTTCCGTGGACTCTGGGAGGGCCGACTGGTGGTCGACGACTACGCCCATCACCCCAGTGAAGTGGCCGCCACCCTGGCCATGGCCCGCCTGATGGTGGACAGCGGACGCAGTTCCCTGCCCGTGCCCCCCCGACGCCTGGTGGCGGTCTTTCAACCCCATCGGTACAGCCGCACCGCCCAGTTTCTCGAGGGATTCGCCTTGGCCCTCACCCAAGCCGATTCCGTCCTGATTGCTCCCCTGTATGCCGCCGGGGAAGCGCCGATCCCCGGCGTCACCAGCGCCGCCATGGCCCAAGCTGTGCGCGAGCTCGCCCCCGGGCTGCCGGTGCTCGTGGCAGACAGCCTGGAGGAACTGGCCTCCCAGGTGGCCCTCGCCAGCCGGGAGGGCGACCTGGTGCTGGCCATGGGCGCTGGCGATGTGAACGGCCTCTGGGATTGCCTGGGCCAATGGCAGCAGGCTCCTGACCAGGGAAAGTCCGCGAGGGCAAGGCCCCTGGCGGCCTGAAGGCCATGGTTGCGGCCGCCCCCAGCTGCCCCCCCGCCCTGCGCCAGGAGGTGAACCTGCGCGCCTTCACCACTTGGAAAGTGGGAGGGCCGGCAGAGTGGTTTGCCGAACCGGGCGACCAGGCTGAGTTGATCGCTCTAGCGGCCTGGGCCCACGGCCAGGGCCTGGCCCTCCGCTGCATTGGGGCGGGCTCGAACCTCTTGATCGCCGATGCCGGGGTGCCAGGGCTCACCCTCTGCAACCGCCGCCTGCAAGGCAGTCGGCTGGAGGCCCAAAGTGGCTTGGTGGAAGCCGAGGCTGGAGAGCCGATGCCCACCCTGGCGCGCAAGGCGGCCCGGCTCGGCCTGAGCGGGCTGGAATGGGCCGTGGGCATCCCAGGCACCGTGGGGGGCGCGGTGGTGATGAACGCAGGGGCCCAGGGTGGCTGCACGGCCGACTGGCTGGCGTCGGTGCGGTTGCTGGATCCCGCGAACCCCGGAGCCCCCTTTGAACTCCCGGGCCATGAGCTCGACTTCGCCTACCGCCACAGCCGCCTGCAGGCCGAATCCTGGATCGTGCTCTCGGCCACCTTCCAGCTGGATGCGGGCCACGACCCAACCAGCGTGACAGCCCTCACCAGCGCCAACCTGCACAGCCGCACCAGCACCCAGCCCTATCAGCAACCCAGTTGCGGCAGCGTGTTTCGCAATCCGGAGCCCCAGAAAGCCGGGCAACTGATCGAAGCCCTGGGCCTCAAGGGGCTACAGATCGGCGAGGCCCAGGTATCACCAATTCACGCCAATTTCATCGTCAACACCGGCCAGGCCAGCGCCGCGGACATCGCTGCCCTGATCCAGGAGGTGCAGGGACGGGTGATGGCCAGCCATGGGATTGCCCTGCACCCGGAAGTGAAGCGGCTGGGCTTCGAACCAGGGCGCTGACGGACCCTTAGCCTGCGGCAAACGACTTCCAGGGCATGGCTGGCTTCGGACTCCCCAATTTTGGTCAGCTCACCGAGGCCTTCAAGAAGGCCCAGGAACTCCAGCAGAACGCCCAGAAGCTGCAGGAGGAGCTCGATGCCATGGAGCTGGAAGGCCGAAGCACCGATGGCCGGGCAAGCGTGTGGCTCTCGGGCAACCAGCAACCGCTTCGGGTGCAGCTGGCACCGGAACTGGTCGCCGAAGGGGCCGCCGCCAGCGAAGCGGCCGTGCTGGAGGCCCTGCAATCGGCCTATGAGCTCTCCACCGGCACGATGAAGGGCCGCATGGAAGAGCTCACCGGCGGCCTGAACCTCAACCTTCCAGGCCTGGGGGGCTGAACGGGCTGCCGGTGTCCCGGCCGGAGTCGTCAACCGTGTCCCCGTCCAGCAGCTGCTGGCGCTGGCGGCGCCGGGAAGGCTGCCGCAGCTGGGGGGCCAAGCGCGGCTCCAGCCCCTGGCCGCGGCGGCGCAGTCCTGGGCCCTCAGCGCGGCTGGAGGCACGGGCCCGGCGCTCGGCGTCCAGCACGACATCGGCCAGGCACTGGAGGTAGAGCGCGTGGCGCTCCCAGTCGGCCCCCACGGCACAGCCAGGATCTCCTTGGTGCAGGCAATTGCTGAAGCGGCAGGAGCCCCGGCTCAGCCGCTCCCGAACCTCGGGGAAGAGGTCAGCCAACGCCGATGGTTCCGCCGGCAAACTCGGCCGATTGAACCCGGGGGTGTCGGCGAGCAGGGCCCCCGGCGCGAGGGCAAAGAGTTCCACATGGCGGGTGGTGTGGCGCCCGCGCTGCAACCGGCCCGACACCGCCGCCACCCGAAGGCCCAGCTCGGGGCACAGCCCATTGAGCACACTGCTCTTGCCCACCCCAGAAGGGCCGCAGAGCACGGCGATGCCGGGCTGAAGCAGCCGCTGGTGAAGCTGCTCCAGGCCCTGGCCCGTGTGGGTCGACACCGCCAGGGCCCCATACCCCCAGGCCGCGGCCCGCTCACACCAGTCCTGGGCCAGCGGCGATGGCACCAGATCCGCCTTGGAAAACACCAATTGCACGGGCCGACCGGAGGCCTCGGCGGTGAGCAGAAAGCGGGTGAGCTGAAGGGGATCCAGCTCCGGCTCCGCCAGGGCAACCACCACCACCACCCGGGCCACATTGGCGACCGCAGGGCGTTCCAGCAGTCCATCCCTCGGCTCCAGGGCCGCCACCGCGCCGCGCCCCTCCGGCCAGTCGATTCCGTCCACCCAGACCCGATCTCCCACGGCGATGCTCTGGCCGCTCTTGCCCAGCCGGGTACGGCGGGTGCAGAGCAGGCGGCTCAGGCCGGTGGGACCCGGCCGATCGAGCTCCACCCAGCAGTAGTTGGCCAATAGGGCCACCACTTGGCCGGGCAGACCGCGCCGGCCAGCCTCAGCCGACATGGCGACGGATCAGCAGGCGCACGGCCCCCTCCTGCTCCGGATGGGCCACGCAGGTGACCCCATGGCCGGCCGTTTCCAATCCCTGGGTCACCAACTGCTGGGGGTCACCAGCGTCGAGATCGACCTCAAGCAGCTCACCGGGGGGCACCTGTTCGAGAGCCAGCTTGGTGCGGATGAAATTGAGCGGGCAGGGGGTGCCGCGCAGATCGAGTGCCGGCGGCCGGACCGGGCTCAACCGAACAGGCCCCCAAACAGCCCACTCTTGTGGGGATGCTTCTGACCCTTGCTGCTGTGGTGACCAGCCAGTTGCTCCAGCAACTCCCGCTCCTCGCCGTTGAGCTTGGTGGGCAGCTGCACCTTGACGCTCACGAGATGGTTGCCCCGGGCCACCGGGTTGCCCAGCTTGGGTACCCCTTTGCCCTGGAGGGTGAGCACGGCCCCAGGCTGGGTGCCGGCGGGGATCTCCAGCTGCTCATGCCCGTCGACGGTGACGACCTCAATGGTGTCGCCCAGGATGGCCTGGAGGTAGTTGAGCGTGACCTCGGAGTGGATGTGGATGCCATCGCGGCGCAGCCCCGAGGCTGACTGCACCGACAGGAAGACGTAGAGATCACCGGCGGGACCACCGCGCTGGCCCGCATTGCCCTCATTGGCCACCCGCAACCGGGTCCCCGAATCCACGCCGGCGGGAATGTTGATGCGCAGCTTCTTGCGCACCTGCTGCAGTCCCTGGCCGCCGCAAGCGCTGCAGGGATCGGCAATCACCTGGCCGGTGCCCTCGCAGGTCGGACAGGCCGCCACCTGGGTGAAGCTGCCGAAGGGGGTCCGGGTGGCCCGTCGCACCTGGCCGGCGCCGCCGCAGGTGCCGCAGGTGGTGGGTCCACTACCCGCCTTGGCTCCGGAGCCCTGGCAAGTGCTGCAGGTTTCGAGGTGGCGGATCTGCACCTCCTTCTCGATGCCGAACACGGCCTCCTGGAAGCTGATGGTGAGATCCAGGCGCAGGTCATCACCCTGGCGGGGTCCCCGCCGCCGCTGCCCGCCACCCGCCGCCGCCCCTCCGAAACCACTGAAGAAGGTCTCGAAGAGATCGGCGAACCCTCCCATGTCACCCATGTCGGGCATGCCACCGCCGCCGCCGAGCCCCGCCTCTCCGAACTGGTCGTAGCGAGCGCGGGTCTGGGGATCGCTGAGCACCTCATAGGCCCGACCGATCTCCTTGAACTTGTCCTCAGCCCCCGGGTCCTTGTTGACGTCGGGGTGGTACTGGCGCGCCAGCCGGCGGTAGGACCGTTTCAGGGTGTCGGGATCGGCATCGCGGGCGACACCGAGCAGGTCGTAGTAGTCGGCCATCAGCCGCCCTGCTCCTCAGCGGATTCGTTGTCCCCGATGGGGCCTGCCCCGCCATCGGCAGGGCCAGGCCCCATCGACACCTTGACGAGGGCGTGGCGCAACACCCGTCCATTGAGGTGGTAGCCACGCTGCAACTCCTCAATCACCACATCCTCCGGATGGGCCTCGCTGGGTTCCCGCAGCACGGCTTCGTGCAAGGTGGGATCAAAGGGCTCTCCCTCCACCCGCATCGGGGAGACGCCCAGCTGTTTGAAGACGTCCACCAACTGCTTGTAGAGACCCTGGTAACTGCGATGGAGGGTCTGGGCCTCCTCATGCTGGGGGTTGAGCTGCTGACGCGCCCGATCGAAGTTGTCCACCACGGGCAGGATCTCCCCGAGGGTCGAGCAGGTGATCTGCAGTCGCAGGTCTTCGCTGTCCCGGCTCTGGCGCTTGCGGAAATTGTCGAAGTCGGCAGCCAGCCGCATGTACTGGCCATTGAGAGCCTCATGCTCGGCCCTCAAGGCAGCCAGTTCCGCCTCCAGCTGAACCGCCCGGTCCAAAGGCTGGCCCACCTGGGGTTGGGTCCCACCGGCCTCCCCTGAAGGCTCACAGGAGGTTTCGGCCGCAGGGACCGGCGTCTGCTGGTCAGCAGCGCTGCCAGGCCCTGCCGCAGTCTCCATGGGGTCGACGGGGGAAAACGTTTCGGATCCGGGGTTGCTGTCACCGCTCATCGAGGTGTCACCGCTCATGGCTGACAAGGTCAGACTCTGGTTCTAGACATGTTGAAGCTCCGGGCCCACCTCCCACAAGCGGCGGAAGCCCGCACCTCCAGGCGCTATGACCCTCTCCCCTTCGCGTCCCGTTCCCGAGGCCAACAGCGAAGAGCAGCAACGGTTGGAAGTGGAACTGCTGGTGGGGGAACCGGTTTTGCAAGCGAAGGAGCTGAAACCCGCTGGGCAAAACCTGCTCCTGGACGGCATAGGACTTTCTAGCGACCGCTGGCGTGAACTGGGGGCCCTGCCCCTGGGACTGAGCGATGGTCGGTTGAGCGTGGCAGTACCCAGTCATTGGGGACCCCAGCAGAGGCACGAGCTGTCCGACGAGCTACTCCGGGCGGGCTTGGCGATCGACTTCAAGCTGGCCTTGGCCAGCGACCTGAGATCAGTGCTCAGCGCTCAGGCACAAACAGAAACAACACTCAGCCAAACCGACGCCGACTCCCAGCCAATCGAAGCCGCCATTGCTCCTCGATCGCTAACCAAAGATTTGAACATTCCGGACGCCTCGGAAGGCGAGCTTCTGGAAGTGAGCGAAATCGAAGACCTTGAGAGCAATCCAACAGATGCCAACACCGGCGCCAACACATCCCCAATCATTAGCCTCGTAGACCGAATTCTGATCGAAGCCCTCACCCTGGGAGCCAGCGATATTCATGTTGAGCCCCAGGAAAGCGGGTTGGAAATGCGGTTTCGGATCGACGGTGTTCTGCAAAAGCATCTGGAGGCCCTACCCAAAAACCTGACTCCTGCGGTGACCTCTCGGATCAAGATCATGGCCGACCTAGATATTGCTGAACGTCGACTTCCTCAAGATGGCCGAATTCGGCGCATGTTCCGAGGCAAGAAAATGGATTTTCGGGTGAGCACACTGCCAAGTCGCAACGGTGAAAAAATCTGCATGAGATTGCTTGACAGCGGGGCCACTCAACTCGGACTGGAAACCTTAATCACAGATGTAGATACCAGGAAAACACTGAGAGAACTGGGATCCAAGCCCTACGGCATGATCCTCGTCACCGGACCGACCGGCTCCGGCAAATCGACCACTCTCTACGCCCTACTCGCAGAACGAAATGACCCCAGCATCAATATCTCAACCGTTGAAGACCCAATTGAATACACCCTCAATGGCATCACTCAAACCCAAGTCAATAGAGACAAGGGACTCGACTTCAGCACGGCCCTAAGGGCGTTCATGCGCCAAGATCCTGATGTGCTGTTGGTAGGGGAAACCAGAGACCTGGAAACTGCCAAAACGGCCATAGAAGCGGCCCTGACCGGCCACCTTGTCATGACAACCCTGCACTGCAATGACACCTCCAGTGCAATTGCCCGCCTCGACGAAATGGGTGTTGAACCCTTCATGGTGAGCGCTTCACTGCTCGGAATCATCTCCCAGCGGCTCGTGCGACGCGTTTGTGTCGATTGCCGGATCAGCTACAACCCCAGCCAAGAAGAGCTTGGTCGGTTTGGCCTTTTGAGCAGCCTCGAAAATAATGTGAGATTCTTCAAAGCCAATACCCAACAGAAAAACCAAGCTGGATGCTGCAAGAACTGCAACGGATCTGGCTACAAAGGCCGCGTAGGGGTTTATGAGATTTTACGCATCAATGATTTGCTCGCCGCGGCCATTGCCAAACGGGAAACCACTGACGTCATCCGCCGAATGGCTCTCGAAAATGGGATGAAAACCTTGCTGGGCTATGGACTTCAACTGGTCCGAGAAGGACTGACGACCTTGGCCGAAGTCGAACGCATGCTGCTGACCGACTCAGGACTTGAATCGGAACGTCGGTCTCGCTCCCTGAGCACCCTCACCTGCCGAACCTGTGGGGCAGGACTCCAGGACGAGTGGCTGGAATGTCCCTACTGTCTGACCAACCGTTGAGTCATCCATGAGCCTCATGATCGAAGACCTGATGAGTCAGCTGGTTGCAGATGGCGGCAGTGATCTGCATATCAGCGCCAATCTGCCGCCCTACGGTCGCTTCAGCGGCCAATTAAGAGCCTTGCAGGAAGAGAAACTCACTGAGGAGGATTGCAACAAACTGATCTTCTCAATGCTCAACAATTCCCAACGCAAACAACTCGAACAGAACTGGGAGTTGGATTGCGCATATGGCCTGAAAGGGGTGGCTCGTTTTCGCGTTAATGTCTACCGCCAAAGAGGCACCTATGCAGCATGCCTCAGAGCTCTTGGCAATCACATACCGACCCTAGAAAGCCTCGGCCTCTCACCAGTCGTGGAAGAGATGAGCCGCATGCCCAAAGGGCTGATCCTTGTCACAGGGCCAACCGGCTCAGGAAAAACAACAACTTTAGCAGCAATACTAGAGCACATCAATCAGACACGAGCTGAGCACATTCTCACCATCGAAGACCCGATCGAATTTGCCTACAGTCCCGTTAAAAGTATCATTCATCAACGACAGCTCAACGATGACACCCGCAGCTTTGCCAACGCCCTGAAAGCTGCTCTACGGGAAGACCCTGATGTGATCCTGGTTGGAGAACTACGCGATCTGGAAACAATCCAGCTAGCCATTACCGCCGCGGAGACTGGTCACCTGGTCTTTGGCACCCTGCACACCAGCTCCGCGGCGCAAACGGTGGACCGAATGGTTGACGTCTTCCCCCCTGGTCAGCAGACCCAGATACGCGTACAGCTGAGCAGCAGCCTCGTGGCCGTCTTTGCCCAGACCCTCTGCAAACGCCATAACCCAAGCCCGGGTCAGTTCGGCCGTGTGATGGCCCAGGAAATCATGATCAACACGCCAGCGACTGCCAACCTCATTAGGGAAGGGAAAACAGCCCAGCTCTACTCCCAGATCCAGACCGGTGGACTGCTCTCGATGCAGACACTGGAAAAAGCGCTGGGCGATCTGGTGCTCAGCAATCAAGTGACCATGGATGAAGCCCTGCTAAAAACATCTAGGCCAGAAGAACTCAAGCGCCTCGTGACACAACTCAACTAATTAGTAACCATAAGAAATCATGCCCACCTTTGTCGTCACCTACGTTAATCCCAAAGGGAAGGCGACTCAGGTTGACGTTGAAGCCACCAGTCCGGTAGACGCCAAGCGCAGCCTGCGCTTACGGGGCATTCGGGCTACCGAAATCAGGGCTAAATCCAAAACCACTGCCACGGGCTCGAGTGCCGCCAATCAGCTTCATCAAAAGCTCAGATTTTCCAAACTCAACGAGCTGCTAGAAGCCAAGCCTGGCATCAAAGACAAAGCAGTATTTGCTAGCAAAATGGCGGCACTGGTCAATGCCGGTGTCCCCATTGTACGGAGCATCGATTTGATGGCATCCCAGCAGAAGATGCCACTATTCAAACGCGCTCTCCAATCGGTCAGCTTAGAAGTCAATCAAGGAATTTCCCTAGGCGAAGCGCTGCGCCGATGGCCAAAGGTGTTCGATAAACTCAGTGTCGCCATGGTGGAAGCCGGCGAAGCCGGTGGGGTGCTTGATGAATCCCTAAGACGGCTGGCAAAACTCCTAGAAGACAACGCAAAGCTGCAGAACCAGATTAAAGGGGCGATGGGATATCCGATTGCAGTACTTGTCATTGCGGTTTCTGTTTTCCTGGGAATGACAATATTTCTTATTCCTACATTTGCTGAAATCTTTGACAGCCTGGGGGCAGAGCTTCCCTGGTTTACCCAAATGATGGTTGACCTCAGCGCATTGCTACGGTCGACATTTTCACTCTATTTGATTCTGATCGCAGTTGTATTGATCTACCTTTTAACGAAATTCTATCAAACCAAAGCAGGTCGTCGAAAAATCGATGCACTTATCCTAAAAATACCGCTATTTGGAGAGCTTGTTCAAAAA